>Ga0209632_10000416_pt1 | contig 44796 bp, 62 predicted proteins | sample COG_10_FD_184754 | JGI IMG/M metagenome (GOLD analysis project Ga0209632, IMG submission 184754) | Pelagic Microbial community sample from North Sea - COGITO 998_met_10 (SPAdes) (version 2) | ecosystem: Environmental > Aquatic > Marine > Neritic zone/Coastal water | place: Helgoland, sampling... | reverse complement strand
GGTGTCGCCAACATCGAGAACCCGAACTCGACGGCCTCGGGCCTGTGGCAGTTCCTCGACACCTCGTGGGACTGGACCGCCGAGCACGCTGGCCGGTGGGATCTCGTCGGGACCAGGGCGAAGGATGCGTCGGTCGCTGATCAGTGGGCGATGGCCGAGCACCTGCGCACGATGCCCGGTGGCGGTATCTCTCACTGGATCTGCGGCTACCGCTACGGCGACGGCACCGGGCCGATCTCGGTAGCATGGGACCCGGCCGACAGGGTGGCACCGCAACGTCGAACCACCCTGTCGACGCCGGAGCCGACGCCGGTCTTCGAGGTCTTCGAGGTTCCGACCAGATCCTCGGGTGGAGGCGGCGCTGCCCTCGTGATGTAGGGTCGGGTTCGGGTCGGCTCATTTCCTCGTCGGCTCAGTCGTCCCGTGCAGGGCGGCACCTCCAAAGGACACGACCCCGGTCGGCGCAGCCAATAGGCGCACGCTGCCGGGGTCGTCGTCGCGTCCCGGCTCGATGCGGTCGCAGGCGTTAGCCTGGCCGTATGCCGTCAGACCTCACGCGCCAGTCGATGCCCGAAGACCAGTGGGCACCGCTCAACTACAAGACCGCTATGGCCTCGATCACGGCGCTCGGCGTTCATGGTCAATGGGTGCCACCGAACGAGCAGAGACGACTCATCGCATATCGGATATACACCGGGTTCAAGAACAACACGGCCGGGAAGAACATCGACACGCCAGACTACGAGCACCGCCAGTACGGCGACCCGGCGACCCTGAACGATCTCGTCGTCGACGGTCTGCTCTCCGAGGAACTGGCGTTCATGTGCGAGGGCGCTGGCGAAGAACCTGCCGAACCGGTGCTCGGAGATCGACCCGGCGACGCCGCCGAGGGATCACCACCGGCAGCGGTGAAGCTGGCGACCCTGAATCAGGAGCAGTGGGATCTCACCGCCGACGAATCGGTCGACGGCTACGAGGCGGCTCTCACGGCCTGGAGGGCAGGCACGAAGGCGCAGACCTGGCTCGACGGCTGGGTTCGAGCCGAGAACGTCAGAGCGAAGATCTGGGAGGCCGAGCGAGAGTTCGCCGTGCCGCTCGGCGACGGCGTGATCGTCCTCGGCTGGAACACCAGAACGAACCGGACGTCGGTCACGGTCTACCCTTGCGACTCATACTTCCCGGTCATCGAGACCGACGCCCGCGAGTTCCCGACCAAAGTCCATCTCGCCTGGGAAGAACCAGGGCCGAACGGCGACTCGGAGTTCCTGCACCGGGTCACGTACGAACTCGGCGACATCGTCGACGATGCTGGCAACGTGCTCACCCGCTCGATGCCCTGGGGCGAAGACACCGATCAGACCTGCTACATCACGAAGAAGCGCTGGCCGATCGGGGCGGGCGGCGACTGGATGACCCTCGACCCGACGAAAGCGACCACGATCCAGGCGAAGACCGATCTAGGCTTCAACTTCATTCCGGTGATCCACATTCCGAACACGCCGTCGACGACGTTTCACTACGGCCGGTCGATGTTCGCTCTCGTGACCCAGCTCTTCGATGACATCGCAGCATTCGACAAAGACATGGCCGCGGCGGCGGCTCTGGCTGCGACGCCGATGTTCGCGATCGAGGGCGGCAACCTGCCTGCCGGATACTCGGTGAAGGCCGGTGCGATCTGGCCTCTGCCGCCAGGCGCGAAGCCTCACAAGATCGACGTGTCTGCGAATTTGAACCCGCTGCTCGACTACGAGCAACGGTTGAACGCCAGGCTCGGCACGAACTCCAGAGTCGGGCCGACGGTCATGGGCCGGGTCACGGCGACCTCGCAGGCGTCCGGCTACCGCATCAAGCTAGAGATGACGCCGTTCGAGCAGATGATCGACATGATGCGACTCGTGCGAGCGTCGAAGTATCAGCTCTTCTTCAAGCTGGCGCAGCGGATCTCGCAGGTCGGCGGAGCACTCGATGCCGGGGCGACGGTCCCGGTGAACATTCACTTCGGGCCAGCGGTCCCGACCGATGTCCACGCCGAAGCCAACCTCGCAGCGCAGCTACTCTCGGCCGGTGTCGTGTCCAGGCAGACCGCCGTGAAGATGCTCGTGCAAGCTGGCATCCCGATCGACGACGCCGACGAGGAACTCGCACGGATCGTCGGCGAGGACTTCGACGGTGCCGACGATCTGTCGTCTGCGGTCGGCGCTTCGGCGGCTGCGGAGTATCTCGGCCTGGCCGGTCCTGCGCTGCCTGGCCTGCCTGGAACGGACCTGCCGAACGTCACGCTCGACGGCGGCTGAACCGGTCGCGTCCCAGGGTCCCGTCTTAGGTGCGCCATGATCAGTGTGTCAACTCTCCCGACAGGAAAGACACATGATGGAATACACCGCCGAACAACTTGCAGACATCGAGGCGAAGCGAATCGCCGCGGTCGAGAAGGCCACCGCTGAAGCGACTGTGAAGGCAGCGAAAGAAGCAACGGACGCGACCAGGGCGGCGATGATCGCCGAGCTTGGCGGAGATCCGAAGGAAGCAGCTCGTGCGCTGAAGGCTTCGCAGAAGGCGGCGACCGAAGCGCAGACCGAGATCGAGAAGGCGACCGCTGCCAGGGTCGAAGCCGAGGCTCGTGCCTCCGCTGCCGAAGCCGAAGCGAACTCGATGCGCAAGCAGTCGACGATCGTCGACGCCCTGGTCGAGGCTGGCGTGAACCCTGCCGGGGCGAAGGCTCTGGCTCCGTCGGTGATGGTTCCCGACGGTGCCGATGGCAGCGTGATCGAAGCTGCGATCGAGGTTCTGAAGGGCAAGCTCGGGCCGTTGTTCGCACCGGCCGACGAGCCTCCCGTCGCAGGTGCACCCGCTGCGGCTCCGATCGTCAACTCCCATCCTGACATGCCGAAACCTCCGGCCGGTCAGACCAAGATGTCCGAAGGCGCTGCACTGTTCGCAGCGGCGAACCCTCACCTCGTAAACAACTAGTCAACATTGAAAGGGGCCAGCGATGGACCTCACGATTACATCCACCAGCACCACCGGCACGATCACCAATATCTTCGCCAGTGAAGTCGGCATGACGAAGCCGTCATACACCGTCACCATCGACGCGGCCGACCTCGTCGTCGCCGATGTCGGCGGCGCTTTCCCTGGCTACCTGCCGGTCGGATTCCCGCTCGGCAAGGTGACCGCCACCGGCACATATGCTAAGTACGACAACGGCAACGCCGACGGCACCGAGACTCTTGTCGGCGTCCTGGGCGAAGACGTCCCGGTCACCTCGGCGACCTCGATCGTTCACGGCTCACGCCTCACGCATTGCGCTTTGATCGAAGCGAACCTGCCGGTCGTCATCGACGCTGCTGGCAAGGCCGAGATGCCAACGATCACCTTCGAGTGATCACCCTCATTCATCCATTGTCTCCCGGCCTGGCCGGATAACTGAAAGCGAGTCGCGGCCATGCTGCAAGACCTATATGAAGCCATCGATCCTCAGACGCTCACCGGGTACGCCCGTGCAGCGCTTGAGGCAGACCAGGGCACGCAGGCGCTCCGCGCTTGGTTGCCTGATCGTCAGGTTCCCGACATCACCTTCGCGGTGAATCAGGTGACCACTGCGACCGTCACGGTCGCCGAGTACCGCGCACCGAACGTCGAAGGCAAGATCGCCGACTCGCAGTTCGGTTCGACCACCGTCACCGGGCAGATCCCGGCGATGACAGAGGTCGGGATCATGAAGGAGTTCGACATCATTCGAACCCGTGCGAATCCTGGCGAGCTTCTCCTGGCTCAGGCGACCTCCGACGTCGGCGATCGCGTGCAAGCGTGCTCTCGTCGAATCAACCTTGCCCGAGGTGAAACCCTCGAAACCGGTCAGGTTGTTCTCGCCGAAGGTGGCCTCGCTGCCACCATCGATTGGGGTCGCACTGCTGCTCACGACGTGACCGCTGGAACCCTGTGGTCGAACGTCGCTGCTTTGGCGCTGTCGGATCTCTACACGATCGTCGACACCTACAATGACACGAACGGCTACATGCCAGGCGCAATCGTCTGCTCGCGTGCAGTCGTGAATGCGTTCCGGCAGACGACCGAGGTGCTGAGCGCAACTATGTCGCCGCTCGCAGTGTCGACTCCACGGGCTTCGTTCGAGGCAGTTAATACGCTGCTCCAGAACGAGGATCTCCCGCCGTTCGTTATCAACGACGAGGCTTACATCACCAGCTCAGGAACTCGCCGTGTAATCGGCGCTGACGTGGCTCTACTGCTGCCTCCTGCTGGCGTGTCGATCGGTAACACCGTTCACGGTGTATCGGCCGAAGCTCAGGCTCTCGGCCTGTCACCTGCGGAGCAGCCTGGCATCGTCGCCGATAGCTGGCAGACCCGCAACCCTGTGAGCATCGCCACGATGGCGACCACTTGGAGCGTTCCCGTGCTCGGCAACCCGAACGCCACGTTCCGCTTCGAGTGCCTCTAGACATCTAGACTGTGATCGGTGTCGCCCGAACCCGTACTTTCGGGCGGCACCTATCCTCCTCAGTACGGACGAAGTGAGTTCTCATGGCGTGGCTAACGAAGCGAGTTCTGGTGCGGCAACCTGGCGAGATCGACGGTCGCGCCTACGGTCCCGGCGAGGTGCCCGACGAGATCGCGGCGCTCATCGATAACCCGAACGTGATCGGCTCCGAGCCGGTCCCGGATGACAGCGACGAGATCGCTCAGGCTGCGAAGGCAGCGAAGACCGCCGCGGTGGTGGCGAAGAAGAAGGCGGCGCTCACCGATAAGAAGCGCAAGGCGGCAGCGGCGAAGCAAGCAGACCTGACGGCAGCAGCCGAGCAGGCAGCGATGAAGGCGGCTCAGTCCGCCAAGGAGTAGGTCATGGCGATCACTGACGCAGAACTCGACGAGGTCCGCGACTGGGTCGGTGACACCGATCCGACCGACGAGCAGATCTCTGATCGCTACGACATCGAGGGCACGGCGGTCAAGACTGCGCTCGTGTTCCTTCGTCGCCGTCGGGCGAACCTGCTGCAAGACCCGGCGCAGTGGAACGGTCCCGACTATTCAGAGTCGTGGGGCAAGACGCTCGATGCGCTCGCCGATCTGATCTCCGACGCCGAGGGCGCGGTCCAGGCCGAGGACTTCGACGGCGCAGAGCTGGCGAACCCTGGGCACCCGGTCGTCGTCCCGGTCGACATCGGTCGTAGTGATCGGGATCGACTCTTCGGCTAATGGCCGACGCGTATCCGAATCACACGGTGGCGATGACGGCACCGGACAAGCTGATCGGACTGTTCGCCGACTCCGAGGCGCGGCTGCGGGACGAGTACGCCGAGATCATCGCCGAGCCTCGCGCCCAGTATCGGGCGCGTCGCCTGCGCGCTCTGATCGAGACGGTGTCTCGTGAGACGGCCGAGCTGAAGAAACAGTCGGGCGTGTTTCTGACCGAGGTGCTGCCGACCGTGTATGCGACCGGGGCGACGTCGACGGCGGTGGCTGCCGGTGCAGCCGAGTACGTATGGACAGAGATCGGCCGGACGGCGATGCAGGTGCTCGCTCAATCGACGTTCGACAAGGTGCTACTCGCGACCACCTACATGGAAGAGGACGCGAAACGCTGGGTGCGTGATGCTACGAAGCAGATCACGATCCAGGGATCGCTCGAAGGCGAAAACGCTGCCGGTCTCGCCCGCCGGTTCAAGCAGCTCGCACCGAAGGCGGTGTCGGCGACCGGGGCACCGATGCCGATCTCGGCGATCACGTACGCCGACGGATCGGTTCGCACGATCGACACCTACGCCGAGATGCTCTTCCGTACGGACACGGCGAAGGCATACAACCAGGGTGTCATCACCACCGGCGACGAGTTCGGGGTCGTCGCATATGAGTTCTTCGACGGCTCCGACTGCGGGCTGACTTCGCACGATGACCCTCAGAAGGCGAATGGCATGATCGTGTCGAGAGAGACTGCGCTGCGGCACCCGATCAGCCACCCGAACTGCGTGCGGTCTGCCGCTGCTCGGCCCGACCTGGGCGTCGACTCGATCGGTGTGCTCGACCCGACGCAACCGACGGCGACCTCGAACCCGACCGATCTCTTCGTAGCAGACAAGCCGACACCGCAACTCGGCCGGTCTGATCCTCGCACGGCAGCTCAGACCACGTACAAGCGCCCTCCGGTGAAGCCTCCGAAGGCTAAGCCTGCGGTGAGGGCTAACCCTGGGGTGAAGGCCAAGCCGCCGTCTCAGGCCAAATTAGCGCCATCTGCTGCGAAGCCACCGGCAGCGTCGAAGCCTCCGGCAGCGAAGAAGCCGCCAGCGAAGAAGCCACCGGTCGACCCGATCGAGCAGGCGAAGCGCGAAGCGGCGAAGATCGAAGAAGCTCGCAAGGCTGCGATCGCTTCGAAGTTCGCCGAGCGTGCCAGGGTTCAGGATGAACTCGGCGACCTGCTCGCAGCTTGGGAGATCTCGCCAGATGAGTTCCTGAACGCCGACCGCCGCGTCGACGCTATTCGGTCGGGCCTGCGGTCGGACGCGAAGCAGATCGCGTCGAAGACATACGACGACATGCCGGTGCGCGAACTGTCGATCCCTCCGCCTCTGCGACGACAGACCGACCTGGCGACCGGCAGATCTCGCATGGTCCGAGATCAGGCCGAGTGGGAGTGGTACGACGCGCTGCCAGACGCCGAGCGGCAGGCGATGCGTCGGAAGTGGTTCGCTGAAGATGCCAGGACGAACCCCGACCAGATCGGCAACGCCTGGGACTTCACCGGGAACACGAAGATCACGACCGATGAGGGCGTCGACCTCTGGCTGACCGAGGTTCGCAAGGTCGACGGTGCGACCGACATCGCCCAGGGCAGGGCGACCCGCTTCGTGAACGCCGACGAGGTGTTCGACGGCTTCGACTCGCCGACCGTGAACGGCCTGCGAGAGCTGGGTCTGCCGGTGTCGGAGATCATCGGCGAGACCGGTGCGGTCGGCTCGGTGCCGAGGTTGCCGAAGTTCCCGCCTCCGACGGCGGAGCAGATAGCGGCACGCGAGCGGCAGGTGAAAGATCTGGCCGAGTTCCGCAAGGCCGAGAACCTGGCGCAGCGGAACCTGGCAGCGGCGAAGCTGGCGGCAGCGGAGCAGGATCAGCTCGTCGCCCAGGCTGGCGGTATCTTCCAGGCGAAGACCTCGTCGCCTCGACCGTTCCAGATGACGCCGGAGGAATACGCCGCGGAGCTGACGTCGATGCGAGCGAATCAGGAAGTCATCGATGCGATCGACGGGTTCCTCGACGGCGACGTGTACGCGCCAGGATCGCGGCCTGCGCTCTGGCTCGGCCGGTGGGAAGAACTCGTTCCGTTCGATCTCGACATCGACGACCCGGTCGGGTCGTACGAACGGCTTCGACATATCGCGGTGCGGGCGAACATGGTCGACGAGGCTGGCAACCTGATCGAAGAGACGGTCGACGAGGCGCTCGTCGAGGCGGCAGCGAGGGCGGCAGCGGTGAACGCTCGGCTCGATCAGCTCGACGACTTCTGATCGGATACAATCCGGGTATGACACGAGATGAAGCGCTGCGAGCGCGTCGATGGTTTCTCAACGCACCGACCTACATCGACGGCGATGACCGGGCAACGCTGCTCATCGAGGACGACGACGAACGCCAGGATCAGATCCTGGCGGCTGCGATCGCATACAACAAGCGTGCGAAGGCGGAGCGGGCGAGAGTCGCCAAGTCTGGCTGATCGAGCTTAGAGCGGATGCTAGGGGCCTCTGCTGTAAAACGAGATGAGACCCCCGACCCGAGGGCCGAGGGTCTCGCTCCCTGCCGCTATATGTTGGCAGCGTGGTCGAGGTTGCTCTTGCCCGGAAGGTCTTCGACCTGCTCAGCGACCCAAGCCTTGACGTCGTTGGTCTTGCCGTGCTGTGACTGACCGCCACCGCCTGGATTGAACCGCATGCGACCGGCTGCGATGACCTTGCCGTCGGCCTTCTGAGTTACCGTGCAGACCAGCTTGCCCTGGAAGAAGACATCGACTATGAACTTGTCTTTGTCGTCTCGGTATGGCGAGGACTTGAAGTCGCCGACTTCGACGTCTTGGTGAGCTGCGACCAGCTTGGCGATCGTCGGGTTCAGCTTCACGGTCCCGGCAGCGAGTGCTGCCTGCGCTTCGGTCGCTGCCTCCGCTGCCTTCGCTTCGGCCTGTGCCTTGCGCTCGGCCTTGAGCTGCTGGGCGATCGCCCGTTCGGCTGCACGCTCCGCTGCGTCGGCCTTCGCTGCCTTCGCTTCGTTGCTGATCCCGTTGGTCCATTCGACCGGTGCGCTCGGGAAGCAGACCGAGCAGAGGATCTCGCCAAGCTCGGCGACCGCTTCGGCTTCGGTCTTGCCCGACAGCTCGGTGATCCACGAGTACTGCGTGGTGATGAAGCAGGTCGAGCAGTTCAGGCTCCGGTGAATGTGGCCGTTGTTGTTGCGTACGAGGAAGAACCGGCTCCAGCCGTCGTACTTCGCTGCCTGGCGGTCGGCGTGTTCCTGGGCGATGCGCAGGGCACGCTCGGCGGCGGCGACGACTGCTTGTGCTTCGAGGATCTGGCCGTCGATGTGGGCTGCGACTGCTGGGCGGGTGGTTGTTGTGTTGTTGTTCATGTAGACACCTTAGCGCGTTACCTCAGCCTTGACGCGTTACCGGGTGAAATATCTGAAATTATTTGTGCGACATCGTGTCGACCCGCACCCAACCTCGACCGTCAGCCTCGCCGAGACCGGCGACGATCGAGAAGGTGTCGCCGTAGGGCACGACCTCGGTCGTCACCTCGGCATACTCGACCTGTGCGACGTGCGTGGCGTACGCTGCGAGCCACTTGGCCTTGCCGGTGAGCCGGACCCAGTAGCGGGTTCCGAGGCCATGAGTCTCGCACATGCGCCATCCGGCGTCGGTGAGTGCGTTGCTCTCGTCGAGCATCGAGTCCCGAACGAACTCCGGGAGGATCGTCATCCCGAAGTCGTGAGCCTTGCGGAAGGTGATCTGGCCTTCGGCGAGTTCGGTCCTGCCGGTGATAGCTGCGAGTGGTTCTAGTTTCATGATTCCTCCATCATTGCTGCTTCGACTGCCGCTTCGAATGCGGCGATCTCGGCGAGGCGTGCTTTGGTTGCGGTGATCTTCTTCGAGATGCCAGCGAGTCGACGACTCGCCCGAGGGTTGATGCAGGCCTGCTGGTATGAGCTGACGAGGTCTGCGAGCTGAGCGGTGAGTGTTGCTTTCTCGCTCATGCTGCGACCTCGACGTAGGCACGGATACATGCACCGGCGAGGGTGTCGTCGAACATGTCGTGAGCGTGATGATCTGAGATGTACTCGCCGCAGATCATCTTGAACGTGTTGATCTCGGCGTCGATGTCGACGGTGAGCGTCACGCTCGTTTCCCAGCGGGTGCCGGAGTCGAGAGCGTCGAAGGTGATTACCTTCGAGCCGTTAGCGAGCCGCATCGTGCACTTGTGGATTGCGGTCCAGCGGTAGGTGGTTTCGGTGGTTGCTTTTTCGTTCATGAGTACACCTTAGCGCGTTACCAACGACTTGACGCGTTACCGGGCGAACTTTCTCGAAATTATCACGACGACCGGATCGCGTCCCGACCCGGCGGGCATCACCTGGCAGGCTGAAGCGGTGAGTCTCACCACGCGCCTAGCTGCCGCAGCGAACCGGATCGAAGCCAACCTGCTCGCCGACACCTGCACGATCGAACGACTCACCGAGTCGGGCACCTTCGACCCGATCACCCTGGCAGAAGACCCGCCGACGACCTCGACGATCTACTCCGGGCAGTGCCAGTTCAACTCGCCGTCGATGGCTCGCAGCGAGGAACTCGCACGGATCGGCATCCGGCTCGCCGTGTCGACTATGCGGATCACCTTGCCGATCGGGGCGACCGGCATTCAAACCGGCGACCGTGTCACCGTCACCGGGGCATCGTTGTTCCCGGAACTCGTCGGCCTGGTCGGGCCGCTCGTGATCGGGAGTCGCACGTCGATGTCGACGGTGCGTGAAGTCTTCGCCGACCTCGAAGAACGGGAACCCTAATGCCGATCAACCTCACCCCAGAGGAAGGCGCAGCGCTGCTACGCAGGGCAGCGAGCGAGGCAGAGGCGAAGGCCAGGCAGATCGTCTTCGAGGGTGCCTCAGAGCTGCAACGGCTGACGATGGCGAACTCGTCGGGGCGACCTGGTCCGATCGAAAGATCGGGTGACTTCCGCCGATCGTGGACTCTGTCGATGCTCCTTGGTGGGCAGGGAAAGGTCGGAGCGGTCGTCGGCAACAATTCACCGCAGGCGATGCGACTTGAGTTCGGCTTCGTCGGCACCGACCGCGCTGGCCGCGTGTATCGCACGGCATACCCGTACCCGTCGATCGGGCCTGCCGCTCAGGTCGTCGGGCCGAAGCTCCGAAAGATGCTCGTCGAAGGCATGGGCAAGCAAGCGCAATTTCTGAAGGGTGGCATCTGATGCCGATCACCGTCTCGACTCGAAGCCTCGACCTGTTCACTCGCCGCGGTAACACCCGCGTGCTCTGGCGGTCGACGGTACACACGACGCTCGACGTCGCCGACGTCTCGTGGGGATCGGTCGGAGTCATCGATCTCACGCCGAGACTCGTGGCGGTCGACACTTTCCGCCAGGGCGAGTCGTCTCTGGTGATCCCGAACACGGGGGCCGAATATCAGCATCAGGTTCTGGAGTCTCGGACCTCGGGACCGATGGACCTCCGGCTGTACGCGTCGAAGGATCTCACCGACGAAGTGCAACTCCTGTTCACCGAGACCGGGTCGACGATCTCCGGCTGGGTCTACTTCTTACAAGACGTCCCGTACGCCACGGCGACCGACTCCGAAGGTGCCCGGTGCGACTGGGCACCCGTGTTCACTCGTGGGGCGATCAAGGACTGGTCGCCCTCGAACGCAGCGGCGACCTACACGGTCAGGCTCTCACCCTCGGCAGCGTTCGTCCGCGACGCGATTGTCGCGCCGTGAGCTTCGCAACAGCGACCGCGCTGGCGGTCTCGCATCTCACCTCGGAACTCGCCGCTCACGCTGGCGGTGTCGGCGACGGCGAAGCACCGGCCGGGACTCCGGCCTACCCGTTTCATATCGTCTACAACATCTCTGAGATCCGAAACGATCCAGGGTTCATCGACGACGACGGCATGTTCGAGACGGTCATCCAAGTCACGACGGGGGCGACGACTAGGCAGCTACGAGACCTGGCTGCTGACGCCGTGTCCGAGGCGATGCTCGTGTCGCCAGTGGCGTCTGCGCTGACCGCTTCGGGGGAAACGCTGACCGTCATCGGCAGAGTCTTCGATGTCAGAGCGAACGACGACATTCAAGAGGGCCGAGTGTTCTCGGTGGCGCAGCGGTTCCTCTGGCTCTGCGCGGTCGCTCCGACGCCGTGATCCGATCGCGTCCCAGGGTCGGCCCGCTTCGGTGGCAAGCTCTGAAGATGCCGCAGAAGACGATCACGCTCTATCACCCCGACGGACGCACGAAACAGGCGTTCCCGTTTGCAGAGGTTCTCGAACGCCAGGCGGCGCTCGGGTTCACGGTCGCCGCGGCGAAGTCGAAACGTAAGAAGGCCGACCCGGCCGAAGACACAACCTCGAAGGATTAGGTCATGGCAAGAGAGACACTCAAGGGGAACGTCGCCGTTACGTTCCTGACCACTGCGCAGGAACCAGCGTCGATGACTGCGATCACTGCCGCCGAGATCGGGGTAGGCGCTTCGCTGCTCGGCATCAAGGGCGGCGAAGCGATGTTCGAGCACTCAGGCTTCGAGCCTTCCGTGTCGACGATCAACGTGCCCGACTACATTTCGACCGAGACCGGCAACATCGTCGGTGAGATCACGTACGGCACCGGCATGATGCGGTTCTATTGGGATGACGTGACCCGGCCGATCTGGGATCTTCTGCCATCAGGGACCGAGGGCTTCGTCGTCTTCGGGCAGTCCGGCGAGGCGGTCGGGAACGAGTACATCGTGCACCCGATCTCGGTGGCGCTGCGAGATCACGACATGGACGGCAGCAACGTCGCATCGTCTTACACCGTGACCGTGTCTAGGGCCGCTCCGACCCGTGGCACGTTCGCCGCTTAAAGAAGGATCAGATCATGGCAAGAGAAACACTCAAGGGGAACGTTGCCGTCACGTTCCTATCTTCGGCACCCGCTGCACCTGCGGCGATCACCCAGACCGAGATCACGGCGGGAACCTCGCTGCTCGGCATCAAGGGCGGCGAGGCACTGTTCGAGCACGCTGGCTTCGAGCCTTCGGTCTCGACGATCAACGTGCCCGATTACATCAGCACCGAGACCGGCAACATCGTCGGCGAAATAACCTACGGCACCGGAACGCTCCGGTTCTATTGGGACGACGTGACCCGCCCGATCTGGACCGCGTTGCCTGCCGGGACCGAGGGCTATCTGGTCTTCGGGCAGTCGGGCACCGCTGCGACGAACGAGTACATCATGCACCCGATCACCGTCGCACTCCGAGACCACGACATGGACGGCTCGAACGTCGCCTCGTCGTACACGGTCACCGTGTCCAGGGCGGCACCGACTCGCGGAATATTCGCCGCATAGGTCGTTGGTCGTGCCATCATGATGCGATGAAGGCACACTGCCTTCGCACCACCTGTCGGGTTGCATGCTGACCGGTGGCACGACTGACAACGAAAGACGACCCGACATGGCCGATCAAGAATCTGTTCTCTCCGAGCTGCTGAAGCGACCTCGACGCCGCACCTCGATCAAGATGGCAGCAGACCCGAACCAGGCGGCTCGCCTGGCGGAGCTGCGCGATGAACTCGGCGAGCTGAAGCAGACGATCAGACGCGACGCAGGGTGGACCGACAAGATCGCCGAGAAGACCGCCGAGGTCGACGAGTTCGTCGACACGATCGAGGTCTGGGAGTTCGTCTTCGAGTCGGTCGGATCTCAGGCGATCGAGCAGCTCGAAGCGAAGCATCCGCCTACGGCGAAGCAGCAGGCCGAGCACCGGGCCGAGAACGGAAACGACACGCGGCTGACGACGAACCCGGAGACGTTCCCGCAGGTGCTACTCGCTGCGACGATGACGGGCATCGTGAAGCCTGGCGAGACCGAGATCTCGCCACCGTTGACGTTCGACGAGATCAAGGTTCTGTTCGCCTCTGAAGCCTGGACGCAGAACGACAAGGTGCGAATGTTCTGGCGTGCACGCGAGGCTGACGCGACTACGACCCAGATGTTGATCGGTGATCTGGGAAACGGTTAAGGGCCGATCTAGGGTTCAATCTTGAGATGGACTTCTGCCTTCGGGTAGGGCTTCGCCATGATGAATTCCTGGGCTGGCCCGACATCGAGCGGGCGAAGATCCTGGCGAAGATGGTGCATGACGCAGCGGTGCACGTCTGCGGTACGCGCACGGCCGACTGGTACGACGACGACGGTCGGCTCGCGATCCCTGCGCCGATGGAGCTGGACCTGCGCGAGTGTGAGGGTTGTCTGATCCTGGCTGAGGCACGCGAGAACATGACGGAGTCGGATCGCAAGCGGTTTCATTTCGGCTGGTCGCGTCCCGACCCCAACGGCGAGGGCTGACACCCTTAGGGCGTGGCTGACTACAACCTTTCTTACACCCTGACGGCTGACGTCGGGAACTACTCGAAGAACATGGGCGTCGCTGCGGGGGACACCGAAGCGCTGACGGCGAAGCAGGGCGAAGCGTCAAAGTCGACGAAGGGCCTCGGCGAGGACGCGGAGAAGACCGGCGCTAAGGCGAAGAGTATGGGCGAGGCTGCTGGCACCGCTGGCGGGCAAACCAAGGGCCTCGGCACCGAAGCAGGCAAGACCGGCGCGAACGCGAAGGACATGGGCGGCAAGGTCGAGAAGGCTGGCAAGCAGGCGAAGCAGACCGGCGCTCAGTCGAAGACCGCAGGCGAGTCGCTTCAGGGCATGGGCAAGTCGATGCTTGCGATGTCCGCGGCTGCGACGGCGGCGATCGTCGGGACGGCGAAGCTGGGCATGTCCTACGACCGCGAGTTCTCGAAGATCACCGGCCTGGTCGGCATCGCAAAAGAAGAAGTCATGGCGATGAAGCAGGAGACGCTCGGCCTGGCGGGCCGCACGGCGCAGGCTCCGCAGGATCTGGCGAAGGCGATGTTCACACTTCAGTCGGCGGGCCTTCGTGGTGCGACTGCGACCGAGGCTCTGGGCGTGTCGGCCGAGCTGGCTGCTGGCGGTATGGGCGAAGCCGGGACGATCGCACAGGCGCTGACGAGTGTGCTCGACCAGTACGGCGCGTCGGGTGTCGATGCTGCGAAGGCGGCAGACTTCCTCGCCTCGACCGCTCGTGCTGGCAACTTCGAGTCGTCTCAGTTGGCTGGTGGCCTTGGCAAGGTATTGCCGATCGCCGCTCAGTTGGGAATCTCGATCGACGACGTCGGCGGTTCGGTCGCTTTGCTGACCAGGGCGAACGGTAACGCGAACATCTCGATCACCCAGACAGCCGCGGCGATGAAGGTTCTCGCTGCTCCGTCGGGTGAAGCGGTGAAGATCCTCAAGGACGTCGGCTTGACGATGGGCGACGTCCGCGAGGTCGCTGCCGGTCCCGAAGGTTTCGTCGGTGCGCTCCGACTGATGCAAGAAGCAGCGGGCGATACCGAGTCCTTCAACAAGCTTCTCGGGTCGTCCGAAGCGATCCTGGCTGCGAACGCTATCCTGGCTTCGTCGAACGAGACGATCGCCGGGACGTTCGGTGCGGTCGCCGACGGTGCGGGCGTTGCCGCCGAGGTGTTCGCTGCCGCAGCCGAGACCGACTCGTTCAAGTACGACGCTGCAATGAACGACCTGAAGATCGCTGCGATCGAGTTCTCGACGGTGACCGTTCCGATCCTGACGACGGTCGCCGAGAAAGTTTCGGGCGCAGTGTCTGCGGTGGTCGGTTTCGTTTCTGGAATGCCCGAGCCTCTGAAGAAGTTCCTCGGCGGGCTGCTCGGCATCACTGCCGCTGCTGGTCCGGTGCTGCTGGCGCTGGGCAAGGTGTCGACGGCGTTCGCCACGATGAAGGCAGGTCAGCAGATCGGGCCGATGGCGTCAGGGTTCAAGACTCTGGCCGGTGGCATGGCGGCGCTTGGTCCTGCCGGACTCCTCGTCGGTGTGGGTCTCGGAGCGGCGGCGGTCGCTTTCATGAAGTGGCGCAAGGAAGCGAAGGAGGCGAAGGAACGGGCGACCGAGTACTCGGAAGTCCTGGCCGAAGCTCAGGGCCTGGTAACCGACTTCTCGGGGATCCTCGACACGAACACGGATGCGCTCGACGCTCAGAGCGAAGCGTTCGCAAACGTGTCGCCGGAGGGGCAAGCGTGGATCGCTACGATGGAGGGTCTCGGGCAGCTCGATCTCATCGACTCGCTGGTCGGCTTCGGTGCCACGCTCGAAGACATCATGGCGGTCGGCGACGGCTCTGCCAATGCCGAGCAGATGGAACGGTTCGTCGAGGCGCTGAAGTCTGCGCATCGGGCCGGGATCGAAATCAACACGCTGGACCTGGGTCGGGCGATGCAGAAGACCGCCGAGGCTGCGGAAGACGGCGCTGCCGCTGCGAACAAGCTCGCTTTCGAATACTTGAACCTGGGAGTCGAGCAGGGCAAGTGGACCGGTGATCAGGCGACGGCGGCGATCGCTGCGGCGAAGGCGACCGGCGCTCTGAACTATCAAGAAGTCGCACTGTCGAACATGGCTAAGCAGTACGAGTACGTGGCGTCTGGTGCCGCCGAGGTCGATCGTGAGAACGATGCGCTGGCGCTGACTCTGGGCATCACCGCCGACGAAATGGACAACGTGACACTGTCATCGGCAGAGGTCGCCGAGGCGGAGAAGGCACTAGAAGAAGCGACTATGCGGGCCGAGCGTGCCGGTAACGATCTGATCGACTCGCTGACCGTGCAGACCGAATCGTTCGATGGTGCACGCGAGGCGGGGTCGAGGTTCAAGTCGATGCTCGATGGGATGTATGGCACGCAGCAGGATCTCGACGCTGCGATCCTGAAGACGATCGGCGAGTTCGCTGATCTGAATGAAACCTTTCAAGTGTTCAACACCGAATACGACGCGACGAATCAAGAGCAGACCGCTTTCGTGTCTGGCTCACGCGATGCTGCGACGGCGATCCGTGAGCAGACGCTCGCCATGATTGCGAACGGCGCGTCGCTCGAAGAGGTCAACGCGTTCGAACGAGACCGTGTGGCAGCGCTTCAAGAGACACTCGAACAGTCTGGCCTGACCGGCGAGGCGATCGACGAACTGATCGCAACCTACGGCTTGGTCGGCGACGAGTTCAAAACGATCTTCATCGCCGAGACCGAGAAGGCAGCAGCCGATAGCGCTGCGCTGCTGGCTCTAGTCACTCAGTACGGGTCGACCGAGGTGTCGGCGCTGCTGGATGCCGACAATGCCAACGCTCAGAGGGTCATCGGCATCTCGCTTCTCGGGGTCGAAGAGTACGATCGCCTGGTCGCCGAGGCAGAGCTGACGGGCGACTGGTCACCGCTGGCGATAGCAATTGGTGAGGCGACCGCAGCGATGGACGCTGAAGCGCTTCAAGAGTGGCTGATCTACATCACGGCTTCGATCTCGAACACGAACTTCGATGAGGTGCTACGGAACGAGTTCAGCAACGAGACTTATCCGTTCAACGTGTTCGCGATCGCTGACGCCGGGTCGTTCGGGATCGTCGAAACGGCTCTGCAAGAAGTGTCGAAGCCTCGCAAGCCTCCGGTGAAACCCGAGGTGAACCAAACGTCTTACAACGCTGCGAACTCGTCGATCCTATATCTGACCCGAGAACGTGGCTTATCGATTGACCCGTTCATTCACGCTTCGGCACAGGCGGATCTTCAGCGGCAGCTCGACGCCTGGGCGCTCGGCATCGGTGTCGTGCCTACCTCGACAGGCGGTTCCAACACGAACACGGGCGGGGTCTTTGGCGGAACCGGTAGCTCTGGCGGACAAGTCGCCGGGAACAACTGGACGTCGACCGGTGGCGTTCTGAATTGCCCCGAGGGCTACTACGACGCTGGGGGATATTGCACGACCCTCTATGGCGGCATTCTTCACGATGGCGGCATCGTAACCAATAGTGGGGCGCAGTCGTGGCCGGGCCTCGCTCAAGACGAAGTGCCAGCGGTACTCCAGACCGGCGAGTTCGTGCTCAGCCGGGCGATGCTTGCCGGACTCGGCGAAGGAAGTGGAGGCACCGGGCCGTCGGTGGCTCTGAACATAGAGACCGGTGCGGTCACGATCCAGGGTGCAGGCGACTCTCAGGAAACTGCGATGATGATCGGCAGAGAGCTTGAACGGTTCGAGCAGAAGCTAGTGAACACATTCCGAGGGACTACTACACGATGACGACTTACACGACCTATCCACTGGTGGTCTCGGCGACCTCGACGAACGTCACCTCGGGCGGAGTTTCAGCGGTCGGTGTCACCCTCGACGGCCTGGCCTCGGTGCTGATTCCTAAGGCGACGAACACGGCCGGAGGTCTGACCGACGGTGTCGAGTGGTTCGAGGCGTCGGTGGCTCTGCCTGCCGGTGTCGCATGGTTCTCGCTCGAAGGTTCCTCGGCGACCGACATCACGAACCGATGGCAGTTCGAGTTCATGCGGATCGATGCGACTGACGGTTCGGTGCACGAGGTCCAGCCTCGAAGGCTAACGCACCGTTACACCGACGGCACGCAGACCGAGTTCTTCCTGCCTCGGATGTCGTTCGACACTCACGGCGATTCGATCGACTACACCGAGGACACCTACGGTGGGCCGCTCACGCTGCGGGTGCGGATTAGCGTCGAGAACATTGCGACGGACGCGGCCGATCTTGGTGGCGGTCCCGATCTCGGGTTCCTGGCTCTGGTCGCTAGAACCGGTGTCCCTCCGACCCGAGATGCGGACTGGCTGCGAACGGGTGCAGAGTGGGATCCGGGCATCGACATTCATCCGTTTAGAGATCCGACCGGCATCGACTGGCATCCGGCTCGGGCGTTGCATGTTCAGCTCACCGATCAGACTGCCGGGACGACCGAATCTCACATGCACCCGCCAGAGGATGGCGTGCTCCGGTTTAGGGCGAACCGCATCCTTCACCCTGGGTCGACCTATCTGTTCGAGGCGACGGCGCTGTTCGAGCGGTTCGGGCAGGTGCAGGTTCAGGACATCGACTCGGCCACTCTGGTGATGGGTTCAGCAGCGAACGCTGCGACGTTCACAGTCGTCGCCTCCGGGACTTACGGAGTTCAGGTGGACTACTCGTCGGCTTCGTCGTCTGTCGAGCGTACGGGCGATTCTGGGGCCACCTGGCAGCAGGTTGTGACCGGCAGCTTCGACTCCACTGCGATCGTCGGTTACATCGACCGGCCTCCGCTGAACACGACGCTCACGTATCGGGCCTGGCACGGGGCGAAGGTTCTCGACGGCGGTCCCGGTTACGCGCTGACCGACGGCGAAGCAGCCGTCGCCACGAGCGCATTCGACTCGGGTGCGGTCGCTGCGTTCAAGACATCGGCGACGATCTCGGTGGCGGCGACGACCTGGGTCATGAATGCTGGCAGCGCAGAGATCGAGATCCCGGCTAGAGAAGTGTCGGTGCGGAAGAAGTCGACCGTCGGTCTGACCTACCGCGCCGACGGTTCGTCTCAGCTCGTGCCCGGTGAGATTACCGACCCGACCTATACGATCCTGTTCACGCTGACCTCGACCGACGACGAGTCTGCTCTGGCTGCTGCGCTCGAATCGAATCAGATCCTGCTGCGAGGTCCACACGGCGAACGCGAATGGGTCCAGCCGATCGGTGAGATCTCGTCGAGGCAGGTGCCAGTTCTCGAAACGGGCCTTGATCGGGGCAGCTTCGGTGCCCTGGCCCAGACCGCTTTCGTCACGCAGATGACCGTACGATTCGTGAAGGATTCCCAGTGGGCCTACTGACCAGATCGTCGGCCGACCTCGACGACCTCGACGGGCTGACGGTGATAGCTGAACTCGTCGCTAACGATGGGCAGCTACTCGCCGGGACTTGGTGCGCCTGCCCGAACTCGATGACCCTGCGCAAGGCTGGCAGCGTGTCGCTCGGTGTGTTCGGTGGCACCGGGCAGTGGTCCGGCTCGGCGGAGTTCAGGATCGGCGACGGCGTGCACGCCGACTGGTTCACGCTGCGAAGCCAGAACCGCGTCCGGTTCTATTTGCTCGGCACCGCCGGAGCCGATCAGGTTCGCATCCCGATCGGCACGCTGGGTGTCGCAGACTTCAGCGCCACCGAAGAGCAGATCGTTCAGGCGACAATGGTCGGGATCGAATCGCTGCTTTCGAACTCGCGCATCCCGGCACTGATCGACCTCTACCCCGAAGCCGACGCTGGCCGGTGGACCGCCGCCGACGCCGCGTACTGGCTCACCTCGCAGGCAGACCAGAACCTGCTGGTGAACGGCGACTCGACGCCGCGTAAACTGTCGACCCAGGTCGAGCAGCCAGCCTTCGCTCAGAGCTTCGAGCAGGGCTGGACGTGGTGGAGTGCGGTCCTGACCACGGTCGCGATGTACGGTGGTCAACCGATGTTCGACCGGTTCGGGCAGTTCACGATTTTGTATCCGCTGAACCGATCCCTGATCGCCTCACGCTTCACCTTCGACGACTCGACGATGACCGATGTCGAACCGATCGAGGACACGTTCACGCCTCTAGGGGCGGTCGTGTCGACCGACGTGGCGGTCGCAGCCGAGGGCGACTCTTCAGGGTCTACGTGGATGGCTCGACCCGGCACGGTGTCGCCTGCCTTCGCAGACTCGCGAGATCCTGAACACTCGACATGGACTGCGCCGACCTCGGCAGAGTTCAACCTGACCGGGGCGATCGAGAGCGAGCTAGACATGGCGCTCGAAGCACTGGCGGATCTCTTCGACCCGCCGGAGTACATCAGGTTCACGACCTCAAAGGCTCGGCTACTCGACGTCGGCGACGTCGGCTGGATCCGGTCTGACCTTCGAGGCATCGACTCGCTGTTTCGGATCATCGAAGCATCGTGGGATTACGAAGCCGGTGGCGTCAACGTGACGACTTCTTTCAAAGCTCAGAGGGTGGCAGAATAATGGTTTCATCAGGGTTCATTTTGGCGTCGGTGGTGGCTCAGCAGTCGAGTGAGAACACGTATCGCCCGAGCTTCAGAACCGGCGTCGTCGTCGCGTACGACTACTTGACGAGGGTCGTCGAGCTGCGGGACGGGCCGCTCCGCTGCACTCACGCCGAGGACTACACACCTCAGATCGGCGACGTTGTTATCTATGCGCCGCACCGCGGGAACCCTTACGTGCTCGGCCGGATCGGCGGAGGGTACCACCAGTTGATTAACGCGCCAGGTTCTGATTTATTGGGCGGCGAATTGAACCTGATCGAGGATTCAGCCGACGCAACGATGGTTGCTGGGACTTCAAACTCGATCACGTCATCCTCCGATAACTCAACCGTCATTGGCGGCACACTGAATACTGTTTCGTCTTCGCCCAGCGCCTCGGTGGTTGCTGGTGAATCCAACACTGTTCACGCTTCGCAAGATTCTGTGAGCGTCGGCGGCTTGGACAACACCCTTTACGCAGCACCGGGTTCCACGATCCTGGGTGGAGGCTTGGAGGCTAGTGGCGCGCTTGTTAACGGAAACACGATGCAGTTCACCCGGTCCTCGACGATTGTCGGGGGATACAACAACGCGATACAAGGCGGGTATCAAGCCGGTATCTTCTCATCGTGGACCTCACTGATTGATTCTTTGAGCTTCGGCGGAACGATACAGTTTTCCACCATTATCGGAGGTTCGCAAAACGTGATGCGTTGCGCGAATTCTGGGATCTTGGCCGGGCACACAAACGTCATAGGCACAAATATCTGGGGCTGGAATGCGATCGTAGCTGGCGGCGAAAATACGATGGAAGACTCCAAGTTTTCCGCAATGGTGGGGACCGGAGGTCCCGGGGTCGGTTCCGACATGACAGGCTCAGAGAGTTCGGTAATTGTTGGTGGCCAGAGCCATGAGATGGACAGCAGCGCGATGTCAGGAATGTTTGCGGGTCAACGCAACATAATCAACGGAGTCGGCGGAGACACAAAACTATCGGCGATCATCGGAGGCGATGACAACGAGATCAGCGGATCTAGTACCACCCGTGCCGTAATCATTGCTAGCCAGACGTCGGAGATAACCGGTAACAAGTGTGGCTTCATTGCTGGAAGCAGGAATGCTACCGTCTATCATAACAGGTCTGCGCTAATTGCATGCGATGGCCAAACAAGCGCCAGGCCAGATACGTTGCACACCAACGATTTTCATATCTTCGGCGACTATTTGTTCGTCGGCAATTTACCTACGTCATCGACAGGGTTGCCATCCGGCGCAGTGTATCTGAACGGGACGAACAGAACCCTTCGAGCTGCTCCGTAAAGTAGGGTAGGTATTCATGGACAACAGAACCGCAAAGTCTATACCGCTTCAAACATTCCGTGACGCTTTCTCTGACAACTCAAGAGAGATCACAATCGCGCCATTACACAAGAGCAAAGAGCAAGTAGTCACGGGTAACTTTGCCGCAATCTATTCGGACGGGAGGCTGCTCGGCCTGCTGGCCTGGCACGATTTAGTTCTGTTGATCAGTGAGACTGAAGGTAACCAGTTCAATTTCATTAGCATCCCAGCGAGTAACCCGACAGAACAAGGTTCGGAATTGCCTGCGACTGTGGAACAACTTGTTTGGAATCGGCAGGCGAGTCTTGAAGCCGAGAAACAGATGCACTTGGTTGAGATAGCGCATATCGAAGCTGAGCTGCTCGTCACCGGTTCATGACTTCGCCGCACATGATCCGCAGCGTGGAAGAGTGGACGGATATCGCCGTTTCACTTCCTGCTAGTGGTTTAAACATTGAGAACTTGGGAACTTTAGTTCTTCTTCCTGATGGGCAAGCATCGATAACGATTCCGGCCGGACATTCAGCCGATTTAAGTTCCGCTGTCCTTTGGCTTATACATTCCGAACTTGACATGGCCTCATTGGCGAAGGTTTCATCCGGTGCTACAGGAAGGCTGAAAGACATGATTCTTGACGCTCTTCTTGCTGATGCCCTGAACTAAATGGCGGTTGCTACAGGCCATCGCGTCCCGCTCAAATGCGTGCGTTGTGATCTGATAGTCATATGGCGACTGACCCGATCACGACAGACCTCCGGCCTGTCGTTCAGGACTTCTTGATTCGCGACGGCGACGACTTCAGGAACACGTATACGTTCCGCGACTCTGATCAGGTGCTGATCGACGTGTCGACTTGGGCGTTGACCGGGGTCATTGATCCCTCTGATGGTTCGGCGTCGGTGGCGCTCACGGTCACGCATGACTCGCTCGGCGTGTTCACGATCTCGGCGACTGCGCTCGATCTCGCCGGGGTGATCGTCGGCACGAAACACGAGTGGGATCTCAAGCGAGGCGACTCGAACGAGACGCTCTTCGCTGGCAAGTTCAAGGTCTATGTCGACCCGGCGATCGCATGAGCACTGATGTCGTGATGGGTGGCGGCACGACCGCGGTGTTCGGTGAAGGAACCGATGTCACTGCTGGCGCGACCGCGTCGGTCGTGGTCACCGCCGGGGTGACCGGGTCTCAAGGCCCGTCGGGTGATATCGACGCCACCAAGTCGTTCGGGTGGATCGTCTTCGAATCAGCAGATGCTTGCGTGCTCGGCGACGGCCTCGCGGGCTTCGCTGCTCCGGCATGGATGACGACCTACCTCGTGACCGATGTCCAAGTCTCAGTGTTCACACCTGGGGTGACCGGCACGATGGACATTCAAGTCCGCCGGGTTCGATCAGGTGCGGCTGTCGATGTTCTTTCGACACCGGTCACTCTCGGCTCTGGCGAGTTCACAATCGGCGACGGGGTCGTCGATGCTGGCAACGCCGATATCGAGGCGGGCGACCTGTTCTACATCGACCGCGACGCCATCCATGCGACACCGGCAGAGGGTCTCTCGGTCATGGTCACAATCACGAAGATCTAACTTTAGAGAAGGACAAGCTCATGGCAGCAACAATGACAAACCGGGGGCTTCAGGTGCTCTCGACTAACGATGCATCGGCGCTCGACATTCGCACGGCAGTATTCACTGGCACTGTGCCAGCGGCGGCAACAATTCGTGACTGGAATTTTCTGTCTGACGTGATCGCTTCGGCGCTGGTCGAAGCGGCAGCAACCAGCTATGCGAGACAAGATCTCGCGGGTGTCGCTGCGGTCGAAGATGACGGTACCGATCAGGTTGATTGGACGGCGACAGCGCCGACGATCTCGGCGGTCGGTGTCGGTGAGACTTGGACTTGTGTCGCTCATTACGTGTACAACGCTTCTGACGCTGCCGCCGAACTCATCTATGTCGATGAACCGACTTCGCCGCTGGTGACGAACGGCGGCGATGTCACGTTGCCACGATTCAACGTTGTGATCTCGCAACCTTAAACAACCTGAAGGGCAGGACCGATGGCTGTCGGTGATCGTTTCGTCAGAAACCATGTCGCGGCCAGAACGGCGGTATCTAACACCACCCCTTCGACGCTCGATCTCGACACTGCGGTTCACGCCGACACGGGAACTTGGTCGTCGTCTCAGTTCACCGCGACCGAAAGCGGTCTGTATCTTTGCATGATCGACCTCGGGCAAGTCGACACGGCTTCGACGCGTGCTGCGGGAACCCTGGTGCCACGCGTGAACGGTGTCGATATCGACCCGTTCCGGGCGACGCACCGCTATATACGGAACCAAAGCGGGGCGCGCGAAGGCGCGGCTTTCGGGGCGTCGGTTCTAGATCTCTCGGTTAGCGACACTGTCGAACTCCGAAATCCTGGCACGATTGGCACGACCGAAGCCGCCGGGGAATATGAGACCCGGGCAGGTGTCGGTGGTTCTCTTCAGCTTCTGAAGTTGCCCGATCTGGGTCTCACGTATATTCGCCGGATCGTCGACCAGACCGGTATCGGTCAGAGTCAGATCAACACGACTCGGCCCTGGCTCGACTCTTCTGGCACTTGGACGCAAGTCACCTTCGACACCGAGACCCAGGACGACGACGGCCTATATTCGGGCACTGGTGGCGATGTCACCCTGGCGGCGAACACGAAATATCTGGTGGCCTATGGGGCGGTGATCGAGAACTACTCGACTTCGACCGATCGAAAGACTCATGTCGTCCGGTTGAGCATCGGCGGGGTGAACGTGCAGTCTGGCTCGGGCTACGACCGCGGCACAAACGAAGCCGAAGGGCCACCGATCGCCGGGGTTTATCTGCACGAGACCGGTGGAACCGCCGAGATCTTGAAGCTTGAAGCGACGACCGAACAAGAGTCAACGACGCCACAACCGGGCACTCTCACCGACGCCTATCTTCAGGTCGTTCGTTTGCCGGATTCGGCCGAGTGGATTCATGGCGACAACGGGGCGACCGACTCGCTCACTACGGCTCTCGCCGGTCTGACGACATGGGATGATACGCCTCTTTCGGCGACGTTCAGGGCCGACGGCGACGGTACGTTCTCGATCGGTACCGACTCGATCGTGAACGACTCGGCGGGGACCGTTCCGATCTTGGCGATCGGCTGGCACCGATGGGACCGCGACGTCAACGGCAGTGGCGATCGCAAGACGCCTTGGTCAAGGTGGCAGGTCGACGCGGTTGATCAGGCCTTAGGGACTGCTGGTGCCTACTCGCGCGGTCAGCAATCAACGGCCGACACTTGGCAAGCGCACTACGCGTCGGGGATGCTCTCGGAACTTGACGCCGGTTCGGTGCTCAAGTTTCAGGTGAACGACCCGTCTTCGGCGACACAGGCCGACATGGGAATCTATGCGTCGGCGTCTCGGCATTTCCTCGGCGTGCAAGTGCTCAACTTGGCGAGTATTGAAGTTCCCGGTTTCTGGGCGCGTTCGGTTGCTTCGGTGTCGGTTTCTCCGGTCTCGGGTTTGTTCGGCACAGATCAGACCTGGGGCGGCACGGTCTCCCCAGCAAGCCTCTTCGTTCCTGGCGACACGATCACCGGTGGTGCTGACCTCGGCGCTGGTTCGTTCGTCGAAGGTGTCCAAGGTGGCATCGTTATCGGGACCAACGAATGGCCAGCGGGCGAAGCTCCCAGCTTCGCGATTGACGACGATGGCAACAAACATTTAAACAGTTATGGCCCAGGGTCGGGCGTGGTTGTTTCACCTTCCGCTTCGGGCACCATCGCTACTTCGATCAAGCTATGGACCGCCAATGATGAGCCAAAGCGTGACCCGGCATCGTTTGAAGTCTGGGGCAAAACCGGCACGTTAGGTGCCAGCCCGTGGGCGTTCGCCGATTGGACGTTATTAGCGTCTGGGGCGATCACGCTGCCGACATCCAGGCAGCTTGCCGGGACGTTGTCCGACGCCAATTCAGCGACGGTCGGGTTCTCTAACACGACCACCGCCGATCATTATCTGATCGTTTTCCCGACTCTTAAGGGCACGGCCCGCTGGCAATCGGGCGAGATCCGCTTGTTCGGGGTCTCGGCTCTAGCGAACTCGGTCTCAATTGCGCCGGTCTCGGGTTCGTTCACGGCTGGCGTTACGACTTGGACCGCCGCGGGCACGACGGTCGACGCGACACCGGTCTCGGGATCGTTCACTGCTGGGGCTGCGGTCTGGGCTGGCACGGGTTCCACGGTCGATGCCGCACCGGTCACCGGATCATTTACAGCGGTCGGTGTTACCTGGGTCGGCGGTCCTGGCACGGTTGATGCCGTCCCGGTCACCGGTTCTTTTGACGCCGGTGCTGTCACCTGGGACGGGGCGACGACAAGCACTTCGGTCACACCGGTCTCGGGCTTGTTTGAACCTGGCGCTGCAACTTGGACCGCAACCGGCACGACGGTCGACGCCGAACCGGCCTCGGACTCGTTCACGGCTGGCGTCTCAACCTGGGTCGGCAACGCTGCGAGCGTCGACATCACACCGGTCGCCGGATCGTTCACCGCTGGCGGGGCCACCTGGGTAGCCGCACCTTCCTCGGTTGACGCTGCACCGGCCACCGGGTCGTTCGCACCAGGCGGTGTGACCTGGGTTGGTTCGGGTGTTAGCCAGGTCGGGGATGTTGCGCCGGTCTCGGGTTCGTTCATCGCCGGGGCTGTCAACTGGGCAGGTGCGACGGCGACCGTCAATGCCGAACCGGCCTCGGACTCGTTCACGGCTGGCGTCTCAACCTGGGCGGGCACCTCGGCTCAGGTGTCGGTCGAACCGTTCGCCGGTGGAGCGTTCGACCCTGGCGGTGTGGCGTGGACCGGGAACACTGCTTCTGTTTCGATCACGCCGGTCTTGGGCGTTCTCGATCCCGGCGTCACCATCTGGGCTGGCAGGAGCGCTACCGTCGATGCCGCTCCGGTGTCGGGCACCCTGGACCCAGGCGTCACGATCTGGGCTGGCCTGGCGATCACGGTCGAGATCTCGGCCGGTGGCGCGTTCGACCCTGGCGGTGTGGCGTGGACCGGCGCTTCGGTCGCTGTCGACGTGGCCGCAGTGTCGGATGCGTTCGATATCACCTGGCCGGGAACGAGCGCAACAGTGTCGGCGTCGGTCGTCGGTGCAGGTTTCGTCGCCGGGGTCGCATCGTGGGAATCCGTGCCACCGAATATCGGCGTCAATGCGATCACCGGTGAGATGACTTCGACGAGGCTGGCGGTCGGCGCTCAGCTCATGATGGTGACTTGATCGCGTCCCAAAGAAGGCGACGAAAGATGAAAGCCTGGGCACTATGAACGAATGGTTCCCCAATTTTACTGATCCGAAGAACGAGATCATCGTGTTTGGTAACGGCTTGATTGCCGTGCTCTCGATACTTATCCCGATGTTGACCGCTGCCGACTTCACGACTTTGACGGGCGTGATCGCCTTCGTGACAGCCGCTGCGGCTGTCGTTATGCGTCAAGGCGTCTGGTCTGCTAGTTCGATCGCTGAACTGTCGGCTGAACCCGTCGGCGAGATCGGCCAGTGAGCACCGGGGCGAAGTTCGCTCAAGTATTCGCGAACGAAGCCGGGGTGCCGCTTCGTAAGACTGGCCGGTTGAACTTTACGACTCGACGGTTCGTGAAGACGTTTCAGGGCGCGTATTGCCGCGGGTTGTACGAATCGGAACCGTTGAAAGTCGACGGTATACCTGGCCCGCTCACCTGTCGGGCAATGAACGATTCGAAAGATCACGGGTTCAGGTTGTCGGCTAACTTCAAGATGAAAGAATTCATCACGAAGGGTGAACGTCGAGTGACTTTGTCGAACGAGGTTCTCAAGGTCGATCGGCAACTTGTGCTCTCGCTCGAATATCTTCGAAAGACGATCGGGTCGCCGATCTATATTCTGTCAGCGTATCGAGACCCCGTTCACAATAAGAGGATCGGCGGTGCCAGTCGATCACAACATCTCTACGGCAAAGCCGTCGATGTCGATCGGGCGCTGACGAAACGGCCGATCACCGAAGCCGAAGCTCGTGCAGCCGGGTTCAACGGTGTCGGCATGTTGGCTCGTTCGAGACCTGGCCAGGACGTGATACACGTTGACGTTCGTCACGCAGCAGCCAGGTGGTTCTACAGGTGAGCCAGTTCATAAGTCATTCGAAGGACGTAGGCGAAACCGTAGTCGTTCTAGTGATTCCGATCTTCCTTGCGTTCCTTGCGGTTCAACGTTGGGGCAAGAGATCATTCGTCAACTGGCTGCGGGAAGCATTGACCCACGAGAACGGCGACGGCGGCGATGCTCAACTGGTTTCCGTGAACTCGGCTAAGGAATCGGAAGAAATGATTCGTAGATCAATAGATGGAATCCAGGCGTTCATGTCCACGCAGCACTCAGATCTTGCTGCCGAAATCAAATCCTTCTCTGTCGAGGTGAAAGCCTTGGACAGGTCTTTCGCTGAACATGTGATCATTGAGAATGCGGCGATCGAAAGGATCGAGCGTTCCGTGGAGCGCATGACCGACCGGATCATGAACAACGGCAATAAGTGAAGAAGAAATAAGACCGGATCAAGCGGCGAGAACAAACAGTTGGCCGATAAGTAACGCGACACGATCAGACCGCGTTATACTCTCGGTTCTATGAGCAACTTCAAACCGAAACCAGAATGCGGAACAAGACAGGCGGTCGGCTGGCACCGACGGCAAGGGCACGGCCTCGCCGACATGGACGAAGCCTGCCGCACTGCTGCGCGTGAGTGGAACGCCGAACGACAGCGGGCGTTCAAGGCTCGCCGCAAGGCTGCACGAGTCGAGGTCGAGAAATGAGGGCACCCGACGGGCGCTGGTCGAACTGGAAGACCGACACGACGATTCGCCGCGAGTTCATCGGCGGCTCTGACGTCGCAGGCATCCTCGGCATCTCGAAATACGACACGCCCGCCGATGTCTGGCGGAAGAAGATCGGCGGAGGCGGCGAGTTCGTCGGCAACCGATTCACCGACTGGGGCACACGGCTCGAAGCATCAATCATTCAATGGTTCGCCGATAACAACCCGAGCCTGAACGTCGAGGCAACCTCGGCGACCTGGCGGCACGAGTCGATCCCGTTCCTGGCAGCATCACCCGACGCGATCGTGACCGGCGACCCCCGAGGTCTGATGGTCCTCGAAGCGAAGAACGTCGGCGAGTACGCCGCGGCCGAATGGGTCGACGGCATCTCAGGTCCGAACGGCTACATCGCCCAGGTGAAGCACAACGCGTCGGTGATCGGTGCGGTAGGAGGCTGGCTCGTCGGCCTGGTCGGCGGGAACGACATCAGGGTGGTCGAGGTGATGCTCGACGAAGCAGACACGAAGGACACCGAGCTGCGGCTCGAAGAGTTCTGGCGGCACGTCGTCGCCCTTACTCCACCCGACGTCGACCCGGCGCACCCGAAGGCGTTCGCCGAGTTCGCTGCGACACGAGTCGAGGCACCTGGCGTCGAGATCACCCTCACCGGCGAAGCCGAGAAGGCGTGGCACGACCGCGACGACATGAAGAGGGTGATCAAGTCCGCCGAGTCTCAGATCGCCGAGTACGATGCGATCATCGCTAAGGCGCTCCAGGGCGCAGACGCTGGTCTGGTCGATGGCCGCAAGGTCGTCTCATGGAAACAGACCCGGCGGTTCGATCCCGATCTCGTCGACCCCGATCTTCGGGAACGTTACGCCACGCCGACCTTCGACTCGAAGGCGTTCAAGGCGGAACGACCCGACGAATATGAAGCAGCGATGGCCGTCAAATCGACCGGCCTGCACTACCAGCCAAGGAGAACCACATGAGCAATGAAGAAACGAAACTGAAGTCAGCGGCGGAGGCGGTCGCCGCTGTGATGCGCGACATCCGGGCGGTCGGCAAGGACGACAAGACGTCGGGCGGAGGACCGAGCTACCGGTACAGGGGCATCGACGGGCTGATCAACGGGATCGCTCCGGCGATGCACGAGCACGGCCTGATCCTCGTCCCGCACGTCATGTCGTGCGAGATCGTGCCGATGGCTGGCCGTAACGGCTGGACCGAGACTCGCATGCACATCGAGTACGACGTCGTGGGGCCTGACGGCTCGACTCTGCCTCGACCGGTGCGGACTTTCGCCATCGGCGCTGATAACGGCGACAAGGGACCGGGCAAGGCCATGAGCTACGGATACAAGTCGGCGGTCGCGCAGCTCTTGTGTATCCCGACGATGGATCCGACTATGGACAACGAAGCGACGGCGATCCCGGATGCCGAGCCGGTCATCTCGGCAGGGCAGGTCGCCCAACTCCGTGACATGTTCCTCGGCATCGAAGACGACGACGAGCGGGCCGAAGCGAAGACGAAGTGGATGGCTCAAGTGGGCGACCCGCGAGCCATTCTGGTTCGCAATCTCGGCGTGGCGACGATGCTGATCGAGCAGATCATCGAGGAGCTGGGATGACCACAAACGATGAAGTGACTGATGAAGCGATCGAAAGAGTCCGGGTCAACGCCAACCCTGTATGGACGAAGACCGTCATGGCCCTGATCGAAGACCTTGCCACGGTCGATATCGAATTCACTACCGACGTACTTTGGGAGTGCATGGAGATCCAACACGAAGATATAACGACTCACGAACCTAGGGCGATGGGCGGTGTCATGCGGACTGCCAAAGCAGCCGGTTTGTGCCGCCCTACCGGCCGATATATCAAGACGACTCGACGGGAAGCACACGGGCGACCCGTCGCCGTGTGGCACACAATCAAACAATCACAAAAGACAGGAAACTAGAAACATGTTCGGAAACACAATCACAATCGTCGGCAACCTCACGCGAGATCCAGAGCTGAAGTTCCTGCCGAACGGCTCGGCGGTCGCAGAGATCGGCGTCGCATGGAACAAGAAGTCGAAGGACCGGAACGGCGTCGAGACCGAAGAGGCGAACTACTTCGACGTGACCTGCTGGGACACGCTCGGCGAGAACGTTTCGTCAAGTCTGGGTCGAGGCGATCGGGTGGTCGTCACCGGCCGACTCAGCTATCGCACCTGGGAATCGAAGGAGGGCGAGAAGCGGTCGAAGGTGGAGATCATCGCCGACGAAGTCAGCCCTTCGCTTCGGTGGGCTTCGGTCGAGGTCAGCCGGAACGAGCGCACCGGGAATGATGGCGGCTCAAATCCGAAACCTCTGACCGAGGTTCTGGCCGGTGAGCCGTTCTAGAGCCGACAGGTAGCTTCTAGAGCTTCGTTGCTGCCGAGTCCGGGGAATTACCCTGCTCGGCGGCTTCGAAGCCTTAGAAACGATCTGAGAGCCTCTGGTGGGAAATAGTGAAGCCACCGACCTGATACGGGCGGTGGCTTCACTTGGACCCAACCAAAGGACCAGGCGACCGAGGCGAACATGAAGCACCCCGGCGGCATCCGCTAGGGTAACACTCCGCACCCAACCACGGACATCAGCGAACAACAAACGGTCGCCAGGAGGCGGCACCAACATGACGAAGATAACTATCGGCACCCGGTCGGCCGACCCATTCACACGGGTTCCCAACGATACGGCACGCTACGACTTCGGCAAGCTCGGACCTGGCCAGGTGCTCGTGTATCTGCTCAGCCACGACGAGGGCTGGCAGACCAGTGAAGCTAGGATCGCTAAGGCGCTCGGCGTCGGCACTCGAACGGTGAACTCATCGATGAAGCTGCTCATCGAGCATGGCTTCGTCGAGCGAAGTCAGACTCGAAGCGAGGGCGGCGACTTCGCTGCGACGACGTACATCGTGCACGACACACCTCAATGCGAACGGGTGTTCGACCGTGATGCCGTTTCGCGAGGACGCGAAACGCGAGAGCGCGAAACGCGAGAGCGCGAAACAGCACCGCATAAGAAGACTATCCCTAAAGAAGACCAAGGTGAAGAAGACGAAAGGTCAAACCCCTTTGACGTTTCTGACGAAACGCCGACGGATCTGGTCCTGGCGTCTCCGAGTGTTGCGACGAAGTACACCGAAGCCTTCGATGCGTTCTGGCGTGACTACCGGATCGGCTCTGCTCGGCCGAGGCACGTCGGCTCGAAGTGGAACGCAGCGAAGCAGTGGTCGAAGCTCTCGGCGGCAGACCGGCGAGCCGCTCACCAACACGTCGCCATGTACCACTGCGATAACGAGTTCCCGAAACATGCCGAGCGGTACCTCGCTCACCGCGACTTCGACAACTTCGACGGCATGACCCTCGCCGAGGTCGAGGCGATCCAGGCTCCGAAGCCGAAGGGCAAGAAGCAGACCAACATCGAGAACAATCTGGCGATGATCGCCAAGGTCCAAGCCGACGCCCGACGACGATCCTCCGAACTCGACCAGCCGAGCGTGAATGAACTGAACCGATGAACGACGAGCAGGTCGCACGGCACCTCGCCAAGATGGCGATGATCTGGCCGAACGCAGATGTCGACGAAGCTTCGATGTCGATCTGGGTTCGCAACCTCGGCAAGATGCGAGAAGCAGAACGGGCCGACCGGGCGCTCGACCAGCTCGGCGACTCGACCCCGTTCTGGCCTCACTGGTCCGAGTTCATGAAGGTCTACCGTGAACTGCTCTCGGCCGAGTCGAGGAAGTGGAACTCGGCGACCCCGGCTGGCGACAAGCGCTGCGCTCGATGCCGGGACACCGGCTGGCTCGAAGTCGAAGGCCAGAACGGTGCGGTCCATCCGTGCCCGATGTGTCGCGTCGAGCAGCACGACCGGTGGACTTCCGGCGAGATGACGGGCCGCAGTGATCTCGACGAATGGCGAAGCGCTTGAACAATTCTCAGATATTTCACGAAGTAACGCGCCAACCCGTTAGTAACGCGCTATGGTGTCTTCATGAGCGAAACCCCGAAAGACCAACTCGAAGCCCTAGTAGCAACCGTAGATGCCGGATATAGCGCCAGCACACAAACCAACACCGAAGCTTGGAAGCGACTCTCAGAAGACGCCTACTTGGAATATGAGGCCAATGAATGCAACGTCGAAGCTTGGGGGCGACTCTCCTGCCAGGAGGAAGACGCTTACTTGGACATCATGGAAGGCGGGTACGGCGACATTGAATACGAATCAGACGAGTTTATCGCCATCGTGATTCGCCGGATCAAAGAATTGGCCGATGAACTCGGCCTCGCAATCTAATTTCAACCACCCCAACCAACGAAGGACAAGACAATGATCACCACTGGATTCATGCCAGCAGAACACAAGTGGAACCGGTCGATCGCACGAGCGAAGGCGGTCGAAGCACTCGCCGAGATTCTCGCCGAGTGCGACATTTGGGATCGAGTGCTCACCCTGCAAGGACGCAGGTTCGCCCAGGACGAAGGCTTCGAGACCTACGCAGGCCGCGACGAGTTCGGTCCCTGGGTATCCGTGAGCTTCGCCGAGGGACCCGCGCTGATGCAGTTCATCCTCGACGAGAACAACGGCGACGGCATCTTCGAGCTGATCGAACACGTCGGCCAGGGTGAGGAGATCCGATGACCGAGATCCACCCTGCCCACGAGAAGGCGCGACACCGGCTCGCCTTCGGTCTGGCGTCGAAGCTCGAACAGCTTCGCCCAGACTGGAGTGGCGACCGGCTCGCCGACGCAGTGCGGAACGACACCGTCTGGCAGGCGCTGTGGCCGACCGTGCGGCGCATCGAGCCATCGATGGCAACCAGGCTGGCGACGATCGTCGTGCTCCGCCAGGGAGGCAGCAGCAGCCTGAACGACCGAACCCAACCAACAAGCAAGGACACACCATGACAGTTCTCAGTTACGGCGCATGGCGCACGAACGCCGAGCTAATCGCAGACGTCGCCAAGCTCGGATACCTCGACGGCCGGGTGCTCGACCTCACCTTCGGCGAAGGCAAGTTCTGGACCGACCACCGGCCTCGGGATCTGGAGACCAACGACCTCGACGAGGCTAAGGCCGACTGGAGCTTCGACGTGACGAGCACGGTCCCGGAGCACTGGGTCGACGCGTTCGATTCGGTCGTCTTCGATCCTCCGTATCGGATGTCGGGTCGGCGAGATGGGCGCACGGCGCTCGTCGACACGAGCTTCGATGACCGCTTCGGTCTCACCGAGTACACCTCGCCGAACGAGGTGCTCGCTCTCATCAGCTCGGGCATTCAGTTCGCTGCCGGGTGCGTGAAGCCTGGCGGCTCGATCCTCGTGAAGTGCCAGGACCAAGTCTGCTCGGGCCGCAAGGTCTGGCAGAGCGTGCACGTCCACGAGGTCGCCACGATCCTCGGCCTTCGGGTCGCCGACATGTTTCACCTGATCCAGGGCAACGCCCGACCGCAGCCTTCGGGTCGACGGCAGGTCCACGCCCGCTCGAACGCTTCGCAGTTGCTGGTGCTGCGATGACGTTCTGCGGTCCTCCGTCGAAGTACGAACCACCGGCGAAACGACCTCGGCTCATCTTCAGGGCGTGCCCGACCTGCGACGGCACAGGCGGTCAGCGGGACAGGGTTTGCGATGAGTGCGTCGGCTTCGGCCGGGTGATCGTTGGGCGATTGTGAAGAAATTTCGAGAAGTAACGCGTCAAGCCGTTGGTAACGCGCTAAGGTGACTACATGGAAACAACAACCACAGCAAACATCGAAGCACTCACCGCCGAACTCGTCGAAGCACAACGTGCGCAACGTCAAGCAGAAGCAGCGCTCCGCACCGCGAACCAAGCCGAGAAACGACTTCGCCGTCGCCTCGTCCGGGAACAACGTGAAGCAGGTCTGCTCACCGAAGCTGGTCACTCGACCTCGTGTACTTGGCAGCTCGAAGTTCCTTCAGGCCACCCAGAACCAACGTCCGAAGCCGACTGCTGGAAATCTGTCACCTGCGGAGCAGCAGTCACAGACGTCGCCGACGGTTGGGAGTGCGAGAACGGTCACCACTACTTCACGTACGGCTCACCGAGCCAGATGGCCGAAGAACGAGAAGAGGCTCTGATCGAGTCGCTAATGTCTGAACTGTTCTGATCACCAGCGCCGAACGGTTCATCCGGGTTCGATTCCTGGCGGCGCACGACACCTCAACCAACGAAGGACACACCATGAGCACCCGCACCGCACCCCGATTCAGCAGTCGCCAATTCGAGAACTCTCACCTCCGCAAGCCGAAGGGCAACGGCCTCTGGCTGTTCAGCTTCAACGGCAACGACGACCCCCGATCATGGTTCGAATTCAACGGATCATTCACCGAGGCGAAGGCAGCAGCGAAGGCAGCAGCGAAGGCGGCAGGCGCTACGAGCTTCGAGGCGCTCCCATAATGACCAACCCAACCAAGAAAGACAACATCATGAAGTTTCAAGTTCAGTACTTCGCCCAACATCTCAATGGTTGGGTCGACGAGTTCGAATCTAGTTCGTTCCCGACTCGTGAAGCCGCCGAGAAAGCAATGAAAGCTTGTGCCGAACGGTTCACCGGGAACAAGCATCGCGTGATCGAGATCGGCAAGGCATGATCTCCGAATGCTCGGCCTGCGCTCCCGACGGGCACCTCGACCGCAGCGACTGCCGATATTGCGACGGCACCGGTTCGACCGGCCGGATCACCATCGACTTGCCGCACGCTTTCTACGACGACCACACCGACCGAGGCTGCGGCTCGACCGGCAGGATCATCAAGACACTCTCGAAGACCTACCGAGTCTCTCTCGACCGTGAAGCCTTCGCCGACCTCCGCTCCGACGCCAGGCACTACGGGCTGGACTCGGCGTCGGAGTTCTGGCAGGACTACCGAGCACTCGTGCTCTCAGCACGGGCCACCCTGAAGCGACTCGACGCAGCATGATCGGCACGTACATCACGCTCGCAGCGCTCGGCGCATCGAGCCTCGCAGCATTCAAGCTCGCAGACTGGCTCGACACCCTCCGGCCACCGGCCGAACCCGGTCGGCTCACCGACCACCAGATCTCGGCGATCCTCGCCGCAGTAACCCCAACCATTAAGGACAAGAAATGAAATTTGCATCTACCCAGGGCCAGCAGACGAGGCACACCCGCGACGGTGTCAAGCTCATCGAAGGCAGGCAGATGATCACCCCCGATCAGGCGGCTCAGCTCCTGGCAGGTGTCCCGACCTATCAGCGCAGCTTCAGCCCGAATCACGCGAAGAAACTCGCCGTCGATATGAGGGCGGGCCGGTGGCATCACTCGAACGATCAGATCGTCGTCGACACGAACTGTGCGCTAGTGAACGGTCAGCACCGGATGTCGGCGACCGTCGCGTCGGGCGCTCCGCAACCGTTCACGATCATGATCGTTGAACCCGAAGAAGCCGAACGCATGTTCGCCGAGATGGACCAGGGCAAAACCCGGTCAGTCTCGGACTTCCTCAAGAGTCACGGCGTGCACGACTATGCAATGACCGGAGCGATCGCCCGAGGCGGCTTCGCATACGACCGAGGCGCTCAGGTCTCGACGATGATCCACGGGCGACCAGACCCGACACGGCACGAGCTGATCGAATGGGTCGACGAGAACCCCCAGGTGATCGAAGCCTGCCGCCTCGTTCGAGAGATGGGCGCAGCAGGACTTCGTCCGAACGGCCGGGTGCACGGCGTGCTCTCCTTCCTCACACTCCGGGACGTGCAAGAGTTCGACGCCTCGGAGTTCTGGCACGAGGTCGCCACCGGCGACACGTTGTATCACTCCGGTGCTTGGTGGCTTCGGGATCGCATGTTCCGCCAGACCGCAGACAAGGGAACGATGCCACTCAAGAACCTGAAGCTCGCCGACGCGATTATCTGCTGGAACCTCTGGACCGATCAGGCCACACGGGAGCGCATGTCATGGTGGAAACCAGGCTCAACGAAGACCTTCCCGGCCTGCCGATACATCGACACCGAAGCATGAAATACCCGAACGGGCCAGGATCGAAATATCCTCGGGCCGAGATCATGAACGCTATGGTCCTTCTCGTTGAAGCCCATCCGGCGGGACCGGTAACGATCCAGGCGAAGCAGCTCGACGCCATCGTCGAGTTCGCCCAGGACGCAGAGCTTCGACTTCGAGACTTCGAGGAACTCACATGAATCTGGAATGGCAAGATCGAGCAGCCTGCAAGGGCATGTCGACGGCGTTGTTCTTCCCTGCAAAGGGCGTCAGGGCGAGGGAGGCTCTAATCGCCTGCCAACGCTGCCCGGTAGCCGAACCCTGCGAAGCTCACGCAAGACGAGAGACGTGGATTCAGGGCATCTGGGGTGGAACCTCGCACCGTGAACGACGCAAGCCAAACTCGAACGGCAAGCTGAAACGAAACACGGCAGCGTGATCACCCCAAGGTTCAAGACATCGAAGCCGCCGAGGCAACGGTCGACAGGGACCGCCGAGGCACGAACGGCCACGCGGCGAAATGCGCGTGGCCGTTGCCAGGCCGACGGCCTCCACGTCGACGACTGCCCTGGCAGCGACCTCGACGAAGCGTTCGTCGCACACCGGGTAAACCCCGGCAGGCAAGGCGGCACCTACGACCCGGCGAACATGATCTGGGTTTACAACGGCGGCACCGGCCTCGGCGCTGGCGGATGCCACCAAAACATTCACTCGAACGGCAGGCTCGCCAGGGTGCTGGGTCTACTATCCGAGGGCAGCGACGACCCGTGGCACGGCATCGGCATCGACCTCGGACGACAAGAAGGATTTTTGCAATGAATCACCACGAGATCGACGAGCTGCGGGGCTGGGTCGATTGCATGGTCAAGGCGTCGGATGATCCCGGCGAGATGGCTATCTGGGAAGGCGTCACGAACGAAGCCGTTAACGGCATCGCAGCAGGCGAGACGACATGGCCGGACGAACTCCGCGACATGGTGTTCGCGTACGTCGAAGCGATGGGCGAACTCCTCGACGAGTCGCCGATCCTGGCCTGGGGACCGGGCGACTCGATCGCCGTCGTGCTCGCCATGATGCTGATCGAGAACGGTGTCGACGCGTGATCTACGTGCTGATTTGGATCTGGACCGTCGGGGCCATCGTCATAGCGACGGCGATGCTCGACCAAACATCGAACCGGCCGAGAACCAGGCTCGCGAGGATCGGCGTCGTCTTGTTCTTCCTCGCCTGGCCGATCACCTTCTCCGGTGCCATCCTGGCCGGTGTATTCGGAGCGGGAAGACTGAAATGAAGACACAAACACTGCCTGACCGCTACGGTGTCAGGGCACCTAAACCAATCGGAGCAACACAATGAAATATCGCAATATCCTCGCAGCGGCAGCAATGCTCGCCTCGGTCGTGTTCATCGGCGGCACTGCCAACGCTCAGGATGTCGTCGTCGTTGACCACACCTGCACCTACAACGAAGCCATCGCCGGAGTCTGCGACCTCGACCGCACGATCTATATGGTCGACTTGCTGCCAGGCGACGGCATGGCCGACTGGTTCACAACATACGGCGGACTCGACGTCGGCTGCGTGAACTTCGGCTTCGAACAGACCCTGTGCACCCCGGTGACCTTCACCCGAGGCAACGGCGTGTCGTGCGTGGTCTATCCGACATTCACGCACTGCCAGGCCGACGCCGAACCCGTGACCCCCGAACAGGTGATCGTGATCGTCCCGGCCGACTCCGAATGCGTCGTCGACACCGACGGCCGGATCGTCTGCGCACCCAAAGCAACACCGACACCGGATCCCGGACCCGCACCCGATACCATCCCAGCACCTCAGCCAGCGTTCACGGGCTGACAGGGACTCGTTCCGGCTTCTCTACCAAGAGGCTCCAAAGAGTCGGAACTAGTGGCCGGGCAGGTATTCCCTTTGCCTGACCGGCAATCCAACCCAGGAACCCGCGGCCACTCATACCGCGGGTTCCTGCGCGTCTGGGACGCGATCGACTAGCATCAACCCCGACTACGAACGGGGCACGCCTTGCACTGGATGAAGTACGCGGCTTGCCGCGGGAAAGACCCGACGCTCTGGATCGGCGACGACACCACCGGACCAGACCCGGTCGCCGCCAAATACTGCGCGGCGTGCGTCGTCCGAGCGAAGTGCATCGACCTCGCCACCGGATACACAAACGAACAGGCGATCGGCCTCTGGGGCGGCACCCGCGAGAACATGCGCAAGGAACTCCGACGACGCCAGGCCAGGCATGGATGCGACACCTACCGGGCAGGCTGCTCGTGTCACTACTGCGTGAAGGTGACCGAGATCCTGAACCCTGGCCGGTCCCCGATCTCCTCGAACAGTCGCGGCGCACGCCACGGCTACACGTCGACTCACGGCAAGGGATGCCGATGCCGAGGCTGCTGCCACGCCGCAGCATGGCGCACCCGCAAGAACAAACAACACAAACCAGACGACACGCCGGTCGTGATCGTGCTCGACGACGAACGCTGCGAACCCCACCAGATCGACCGCTGCCGAGCCTGCGCTCACGTCGAAGCGATGACCGCATGAACGTCGACCTACCGGACGGGCCGAACGCCGCCTTCGTCGACGACGAAGACTGGCACCGCCAGGCCGCGACGATCGCGAAGGTCTGGGCACTCTCGCAATGGTGGATGGGCGACCTACTCAACGCCGCTCCGTCACCCGACGCCATCAACGACCTGCATTGGTCGTCGCCGCTACTCGAACCCCGAGAGACCGCCGAAGTCCGCGAGATCGCCGCCAGCTTCGAACCGCACCGTCGGCGAGATGTCCCGTGGGCCTACCATCGGCGGGTGCAATCGGCGCTGCTACCACCAGACCTGCAAGACTTCCTGCTCGACACCTGCTCGACGCTCGACCTTCGCTTCATGCACCTGCAAGAGATGATCAGCCGATACCTGAAAGACCAACGCGCTAAACAGATCCGAGCCGACCGAGAATCCGGCGACTACGTCGAAGGCGACGGAGTAATCACCTTCCATCAACAGCAATGACAGGAACCCGAAATGGCAGATAAGAAGATCCACAAGATCGCACCCGGTCTTGAAACACTGATGACACCGATCGCTGAACTTCACCGGCTACCCAGCAACCCTCGGCTCGGCGACGTTCACGCTGTCGCTAAGTCATACAAAGAGTTCGGGCAACGCAAGCCTGTCGTGTACCAAACACGCCGAGGGAAAAAAGTTGTAGTGGCAGGCAATCATCAGCTCGAAGCTGTCGCAGGATTAGGGTGGACACACATTGCCGCGGTGTCTGCCGACGACCTCACAATGAAGCAAGCGCAAGCCTTCGCACTCGCCGACAACAGGATCGGCGAGCTGGGACTCTATGACGAGTCTTTGCTCGTCGAGCTGCTTAGTTCTTTGCCTGCCGAGTTGGTCGACGTGACCGGATACTCGGATATCGACATCGAGCGGCTTCTTGGTACCGGTTACGACTCTGGGAGTGCACCGGAGGGTTTTGACGAGTTCGATGTCGACTCGCTCGATCTTGAACACCAATGCCCTAAGTGTGGGTTCGAGTTCGACTGATGAAACCGCCCTATCAGATCCCGTCTGTAAGTGATATCAAAGCGGGTGAGAAGACATCTGGCCTCAAGGCCGTGTCGACGTTCTCCGGCGCGGGTGGCGCTTCGCTCGGATTGGCATGGTCAGGCATCGAAGTGATCTGGGCATCAGAGTTCATCGACGCAGCCGCCGACGTGTACGAGCTAAACAATCCCGGCATTCAAGTCGACCGCCGAGACATCAGACAAGTGACAGGCAGCGAGATCCTCGACGCTGTCGGTCTCGGCGTCGGTGAACTCGACGTGTTCGAAGGTTCGCCGCCTTGTGCTTCGTTCTCCATGTCAGGGAAACGCGAAGCAGGATGGGGCAAGGTCAAGTCGTACTCCGAGACCTCCCAGAGGGTCGATGACTTGTTCTTCGAGTTCGTCCGATTAGTCGACGAGATCCAACCAAAGACCTTCATCGCAGAGAACGTCGATGGCATGACGATGGGAGTCGCTAAGGGTTATCTCAAGGAGATCGTTCTCAGGCTCCGTGCTATCGGTTACCGGGTCGGAGTCTGGCGGCTCGACTGCTCTAGACTCGGAGTCCCGCAACGAAGAGTGCGCCTAGTCATACATGGCGTCCGAGACGACCTTCAAGCAGTTCTCGTAGCCCCTAAGCCATTCGACTATGTCTACACCTGGGCCGACGCTACCAAGCAGCCTACGCCCGTTAATGACGACCCTCTGCCACCCTGGTCCGCCGACTCGAAACTCGCACGGGTCATGTCGAAAGCTAAACCCGGCGAATCAGGCCAAGCGGTTGTCGGCACCGGCTCTTTCTTCTCGCACTACAGGCTCGCACCCGGCGAACCGGCACCCACAATCCTACAAACCAACAACTGGGTGCTGCCCCCCTACGAGAACCGACGTATCACGCTTGGTGAAGTCCGTCGGCTATGCGGATTCCCCGACGACTTCGCCCTCACTGGTAACTTCAGCCAAAGATGGGAACGACTAGGACGCGCAGTCGCGCCTCCGATGTACAAAGCCGTCGGCGAGTCGATCATCGAAGCCTTGAAAGGACAACCCAATGGATGAAGTGGCCAAGGAATGGAAGCGCCGACTGATGGCTGTCATCCAGGAGGGAGAGATGGAGAACATCCCGAACCTGCTTTCGGGCGGGGTCGACTCTGCGACCTTGCTCGCAGCCCAAATGGAGTTGGGAGGGCAACCTCTATGCGTGACATTCACTATCGGTGGTCGACTCCACGACGATGCCAAGATGGCGATACGGATGGCCGATCGGTACGACCTCGACGCAGAGATAGTCAACTTGGACAGGTCAAAGACTGCCCTGGTCGCCGACATCCGCAGGATCATGGATATCAGACAGACCGCAAAGAAGGCGTCCATACAGTGCGCCCAACCCATAATGCATATCGCCGAGCGGCTTACATCTCTCGGCTTCGATCGTGCGATGATCGGTACTGGTGCAGTTTGTTTGGACGATAAGCGTGTGGCAATTCTCGTGTCACAACAAGGCGAGGAGGTTGCGCGCGAGTACAGACGGTCGAAGCTCGAAGACCGGTACACAGATTGTGGTACTGGGCACATGCACGGGGTTGCTCGCGATCTTGGCGTCACGCTCGAAGAGCCTTATTCTGACGAGCCACTACGGGACTATGCGTTGGGTCTGGACTTCTCAGAATTGAACCGCGGACCAGACGGACCGAAGCAGAAAGGGATCGCAGTTCGAGCGTTCCCCGAGTTCTGGTCGACCCCTGGGTTCTGGCGTCGGAACTCGCCGCTGCAAGTAAACTCAGGCATCAGAGAGTGGCATGACCTACTGTTGGTCGACCCCGAGTTCAATACTCGCGGACTGAAATCTGTCGTAGGTGTGTACAACGATATGTTCGCTGGGAAGGTTTGAAATGAAGCTGACAGAAGGCCCATACGCTGTTTCTTTGGAACAGGAGTTCGGTTCGTTCCTGACGTCTCACGGTGATGCGTTGCCACTGCAATCGACGGTGGCTTGTTCGTCAGGAACAACAGCGCTGTTCGGTGCTTTTGTCGGTTGCGGGATCGGCCCGGGTGACGAAGTGGTAGTGCCAGGGTACGGCTTCCAGGCGGCGGCTTTAGCTGTGTTGATGGTCGGGGCGCAGCCCGTATTCGCTGATGTCGATCCTGTCTGGGGGCTGATCGACCCGGACACTGTCCCGGTCGACGACCCAAAAGCGATAGTGGCCATCGACCTTGACGGTCGGGTAGCCAACTACGAACGCATCAACGAATTGTTCCCTGATGCTTGGATCGTCGAAGATGCTGCACCGTCTTTGGGTTCGGCCGGTCTTTGTTCCGAATATGTGGATGTGGCGATCTTCTCCGGGAACGAATCCAAGAAGTGGTCGTGCGGCGAAGGCGGGATGATCTCGACACCCAGCCGAGATATCGCACATGTGGCGAGGGCCGCCATGAGGTTCGGGGAAACGGACTACAAACCCGCGGGTGGATATCGCACCTCGAACGTGCGAGGTATGAACGGGAAGATACCTGAACTGTGCGCAATGACCGGACTCGCTGACCTGCCTTTCGTTCGTGGACGGTCAATAGAGGCGGACAGGTCGCGTAGCATCATCTCTATCGAGCTGGGACTGCCTGAAGTCCCGTCTGGCTCGACAGTCGCATGGCACAAGATACGTCTGCCGATAGGGCTACGGGATCGATGGGCGGGACCAACCACACCCACCACGGTCGCTCCATTGGAAGACCATCCGTTGTTCTCTGATTACGTGACGAGACCTCTGGTCGGCGCCCGCCAGTTCCACGAGTCTACTTTCGTGATCGGCGACAGAACCCATACTCCTTGGTCGGGCACTCTGCCTGGCTTCTTGAAAGGCAAATAATGAGCAATGGAAATCGTAAGATCCGAACCGGCTTGGTTGGGGTAGGAAACTGTGCCGCTGCGTTATTGGAAGGCATCCAGTGGTACGCCGAGAACCCCGGGGAGACGAAGGGCCTGTTGTCCCCGGACATCGACGGATACAAGATAGGTGACATCGATGTTGTGATGGCGTTCGATGTCGATGTTCGTAAGGTTGGTTTGACGATCGGAGAGGCAGCAGAGTTCAATGAACGACGATTGGCGAAGCCGCTGAACTTCCCAGGGCCAGTGATGCCGTCTCCACGGCTAGACGGGCTTGCGTCGACTTCGATTGTCGAAACCACGGACGACATGACGGCGTCTGTCGAAGACATCGCACATGAGCTGCGAATGCAGAACCTCGACGTGTTGGTGAATTACCTGCCAGTGGGGTCGACGCTGGCATCGGAACTGTACGCTCTCGCAGCCGCAGAAGCCGGTGTGGCTTTCCTGAACTGCATACCAGTCGAGATCGCACGCAACGCCACTATCGCCGAACGGTTCGCCCTTCTGAACGTCCCGTTGATCGGTGATGACATCAAGTCGCAATATGGAGCGACGATCTTGCACAGGTCGCTGGTACGTATTTGCGCCGAGCGTGGCGTCCACTTGGAATCCACCTACCAGTTGAACGTCGGAGGCAACGCAGATTTCCGAAACATGCTGGACCAATCGAGACTCACAGACAAGAGGATCTCGAAGACCACTTCGGTGACCGACGTGTACCCAGTAGACAAAGTCCATATCGGCCCGTCCGATTATGTCGACCATCTCGATGACACCAAGATCGCTTTCATCAACCTGGACATGGTCGGGTTTGCCGGGTCGCCGATGTCGGTGGATCTCAAATTGGAGGTCATCGACTCCCCGAACTCTGCTGGCATCGTGGTTGACGGAATCCGTTACCTAGCAGTGGCCAAGAACCGTGGCATCGGTGGAGTTCTCGACGCGCCGTCTGGGTTCCTGATGAAAGCACCCCAGAACCACACAAACGACGATCTCGGGGCGAAGCGCGCAGCCGTAGCCTTCTTGTCAGATGAGTGACCAAACGATGCCCGTAGGCAAATGGGAGTTCGACGAGACTGTGACGGCCGTGTTCGACGACATGCTGGCCAGGTCGATACCAGAGTTCAAAACAATGCGGGCCGCTGTTTCCGACATCGCCTGCGAGTTCCTACCAAACGGAGGTGTTGTCCTCGACGCCGGATGCTCTAGAGGCGGCGCACTAGCAGCCGTAATAGCCCGAAGACCAGACTGCACCGCCGTAGGTCTCGAAATATCGGAACCGATGCGACAAAGCGCCGCAGACCGATTCAAACACGACTCAAACGTCACCATCCTCCGCTGGGATCTCCGCAACGGCATCCCAGACCAAAGAGTCGACGTCACCCTCGCCGTACTAACCCTGCAATTCACACCCATCGAGTACCGCCAACAGATCATCGGCTCAATACGAGAACGAACAAACGGGCCACTCATCCTCGTCGAGAAAGTACTCGGCCGAGGACACCAAATCGACCAGAAAATGGTTGATCTCTACTACAGAATGAAACGATCACACGGCTACACCCAAGAACAAATCGACACCAAGCGACACTCGCTCGAAGGCCAACTCGTACCCCTCACCGCAGCAGGGAACGAAACCCTGCTCAAAGACTGCGGATATCAATCAGTCGACTGCTTCTGGCGATGGATGAACTTCGCCGCATGGATCGCCCTGCCATAAGCACTAACTAACGGACAGGAAGTGACTGAACATCGCAGGCAAGAAACGAAACCCGAAGAGATTCACCGAGCATGAAGTTGCCGAGCAGAAGGCGGCGGTGTTACGCGGGCGGATGGTCGGGGCGACCTTCGCTGCGATAGCTGCTGGCCTGTCGAGGGAAACGAAAGACGGGCAACCGGTCGACGAAGCGACGGTGCGCCGAAGGTACCAATCGGCCATCGAGGACTACC
>Ga0209632_10000413_pt1 | contig 44932 bp, 34 predicted proteins | sample COG_10_FD_184754 | JGI IMG/M metagenome (GOLD analysis project Ga0209632, IMG submission 184754) | Pelagic Microbial community sample from North Sea - COGITO 998_met_10 (SPAdes) (version 2) | ecosystem: Environmental > Aquatic > Marine > Neritic zone/Coastal water | place: Helgoland, sampling... | reverse complement strand
GATCTCGGGTTCAGGCTCAGGCTCAGGTTCCGGTTCCGGTTCTGGTTCCGGCTCAGGTTCGGGCTCTGGCTCAGGTTCTGGCTCTGGCTCAGGTTCTGGCTCGGGCTCAGGCTCAGGTTCCGGCTCAGGTTCGGGTTCCGGCTCAGGTTCTGGCTCTGGCTCAGGTTCTGGCTCGGGCTCAGGCTCAGGTTCCGGCTCAGGTTCCGGCTCAGGTTCTGGCTCAGGTTCCGGCTCGGGTTCCGGCTCGGGTTCCGGCTCGGGCTCAGGCTCAGGCTCGGGCTCAGGTTCTGGCTCAGGCTCAGGTTCCGGCTCGGGTTCCGGCTCTGGCTCGGGCTCGGGTTCCGGTTCCGGCTCAGGCTCGGGCTCAGGTTCTGGCTCAGGCTCAGGCTCAGGTTCAGGTTCCGGTTCCGGCTCAGGTTCCGGCTCGGGTTCAGGCTCAGGTTCAGGTTCCGGTTCCGGCTCGGGTTCAGGCTCGGGTTCAGGCTCAGGCTCAGGTTCAGGCTCAGGTTCGGGTTCTGGCTCGGGCTCGGGCTCAGGTTCTGGCTCTGGCTCAGGTTCGGGTTCCGGTTCCGGCTCGGGTTGGGGCTCTGGTGAATACTCCACTATCGTCGCCTCCAATTTGTAAAATATGGGTATTGTTACGTCACCGTGGTTATTATATAAAAGTATTGAATAATGATGTCCCTCAACTTCTTGAATATCGAATTCTTCTATCATACTCGAGTGCAAGTAACAATAATATTTCAATACCCCACTATAATCGGACGGAACCGTGAATGTTAACTCTTGACCAGCGGTTATCGAATTTGTTCCATTTACACTATTCACTATACCGGTACTGGTTACAACTATTCCAGTATTGTTAGTGTTATGTGCGTCTCCTATATTAAACGGGTGTCCACTATCTGTTCGAATAAATGTATATGTATGACCAGTAACCAACGTGATTTTGTTGTTTGATTTGTTGGTTGCTATACCGTTTTGTTGTTCACTAAAAATATAATAGGGTTTAACGAATGGGTCACTATTCAAACGAACATAGTACATATGATTGGTTGTTCTGGTTGAATAGTCTCCGTCGATAAAAATATCATTACTGGATTGTTCTAATATATCTTGATCCTTGTGCGATAAATTGAAATATCCATTATATAAGTGAGGTTCTTCGTTGTCGATATATTGTCCTTGTTGGATTTTAAATATGACATCATTTTTACCGTCAATATTTGCCGACTCTTCTGTAAATGCGGTCAATATTAAGTCGGTTATTTTTTTCTCGTATGGGAGAAAGAATGTTACGTGGTCGAAAGTATCCTTAAGTACACCGTCGGTGTCTCTTACTTCACGCATGTGATTCTCAATAACCAACGTATTGTTTGGTTGTTCAATTAATATTTGTGTTGGTGGGTGATCAATACCTTCTAAACCAGCAAAGTCTGCTATTTCAGGTTCTGGTTCAGGTTCTGGTTCAGGCTCGGGTTCTGGCTCAGGTTCTGGCTCAGGTTCCGGCTCTGGTTCCGGTTCGGGTTCCGGTTCGGGTTCGGGTTCTGGCTCAGGTTCAGGTTCTGGCTCAGGTTCTGGCTCTGGTTCTGGCTCTGGTTCCGGCTCAGGTTCCGGTTCGGGTTCTGGCTCTGGTTCTGGCTCTGGTTCTGGCTCTGGTTCTGGCTCTGGTTCCGGTTCGGGTTCCGGCTCAGGTTCCGGTTCGGGTTCCGGCTCGGGTTCTGGCTCTGGTTCTGGCTCAGGTTCTGGCTCTGGTTCCGGTTCGGGTTCCGGCTCGGGTTCCGGTTCGGGTTCGGGTTCAGGTTCCGGCTCAGGTTCAGGTTCTGGCTCAGGTTCTGGCTCGGGTTCTGGCTCTGGTTCCGGTTCGGGTTCCGGCTCGGGTTCCGGCTCGGGTTCCGGCTCAGGTTCAGGTTCCGGCTCTGGTTCTGGCTCTGGTTCTGGCTCTGGTTCCGGTTCGGGTTCCGGCTCGGGTTCCGGTTCGGGTTCGGGTTCAGGTTCCGGTTCGGGCTCAGGCTCGGGTTCGGGTTCCGGCTCGGGTTCGGGTTCAGGTTCCGGCTCAGGTTCCGGCTCGGGCTCGGGTTCAGGTTCCGGTTCGGGTTCCGGCTCGGGTTCCGGCTCAGGCTCAGGTTCAGGTTCCGGCTCGGGTTCCGGCTCGGGTTCCGGCTCGGGTTCCGGTTCGGGTTCTGGTTCGGGTTCCGGTTCGGGTTCTGGTTCGGGTTCCGGTTCCGGTTCGGGTTCCGGTTCGGGTTCCGGTTCGGGTTCTGGCTCGGGTTCAGGCTCAGGCTCAGGTTCAGGTCCAGCAATAGCAATTACCACACTTGTTTGCTGACCACACTGAATAAAATAACCGTAACCTGGTTCGAAAGAGTCATATGTGGGTTCTATGTCCCCGGGAAACCACGCATATTCCCCATTATCTGTAGTCTGTCGCACTATCTGTATAATATGTGAACTAATGGCGTTCACATATGGTATATTTTCATCTGTTGGGACCCCGATGAGTGTCCACCCGCTGTTGAGAGAATACGAAAGGTTTCCTGTAACACGACCACCGGTAAGCGTGATTGTTTCACTAATAACCCCACCGGTAATATCCAAATCCATATAAACCCAATACCCCTTTTGTAAATCGATTGTCGAAAGTGTGTTAAATAGCGCAACATAGTTTCTGCGCCATTTTTGTGTCGAACTTTGGACCTCCTTAATGTTGTTCGAAGATCCTATTATATCGGCTAAACTTACTTCCACGTAGAACGATACGAGGTTCCACCCGTGATATAACTTTAGTGACTGTGTTTCTACGTAAGTCATCTATAATGTTAGTAAATATTATAGATGTATATGATAACCTCAAAATATATGTTTGTATTTATTCCACTAATAATTTATGATTTTGCATTTTAGAGAACCAGACAATTGAGTCGGCATATTGGAGCTGCTTGTATAACCACCAACACTAATGACACCATATGGACCACCAGTAAAAATATTAGATGACCCACCACCTCCACCAGATCCATTTGCTTCACCAGCTATATCACATCCTCCTCCACTACCACCACCATATCCGGCTCCTCCTCCACCTGCCGCACCGTTGTCAGATGAACCAGACGGACGGAGGTGGTATGAACCAGCGCCTCCGCCACCACCCCATCTATTAGACTCTCCATAACCCTTTCTTCCATAAGAATAATCACCATGTGAACTATCACTTAGACGATCAGAATTCTCCCCATTATTTCCAAAGTTTCCACCGTTTCCTCCTTCAACGTGTCCATTTTTCCCGCCCGAAATCCCACCGACCCCCGATGTACTCCCACCTATCCCTGGTTCAGAACCATTAAATGATGATGAATTCTTACCCTCCATCGAACCGTTATGTCCTCCAGAACCGCCATAAGCGGTGGCATAGGCGTTCCATCTAGCACCACTTCCCCCCCCTCCTCCGATAACAGCAATATTTGTCGAATCTACAACCACCGCAACAGCACCACCACCGGAACCACCATCATCATCATCATTACTTGATCCATCCTTACCACCCCAACCAGCACTTGCTTCATCGTAGTAAAACGTAATACTCTTTCCAAACATGTTGTCAAGTTTAATATCACACCACCCACAATTTTCAGCCGGACCGCCGGTTGAGCCACCCCGTTTCGCCCGCGTTGTAGGTGACCCCCCATATGATCCAGTACTCAACTCGCCACCACCGCCACCCCATCCACTTTCGGCAGACGCGAATATTTGTATTTTATTGGAATAAAATGGTCCATATGTTATTGTAGATGTTAGTCCAGATGATGGAGATAAATCGCCACCCGAATCAATCTGTGTGTTATCCACAGTAATTGCAATCTCATTTACGTTTGATAGGACGACACTTCCACCAGGGGTACTCGCAGATATTGTAATATTGTATGTTCCCACCAACATTTCACCGTTGGTCTTCAACGTTATACCATCTATAATGAATTTGCTGCTGTTGGTGCCACCGATATTATATACGTAGTAACTCGATAAATCAGAAGAAATCTCGGTGTTAGTAGAATCCACTATTTTGAATGTCCCCACAACCGTTCCAGGTGATGCAAATTGTTGAACAGCTGTATTAGTGGCTGTAAACTTAATTGGTGTGGTCGCATCAACATTTGGTGAGTAATACTCATCAAACCATTTTGTTGATATGTCGGGTGACGTAGGTGGAGTTGGATTAATACTATTGGTTCCATAAAACATGCCGAGGTTGGTCAAATTGTATCCAAAATTACAATCCCATAACACTTTCCACCCCTTTAAATTATGAGTAAAACTGTCCACATCTTTGAACATATTCGTCATGTTTGTTACACCCTCCGTGTTCCATCCACTAATATCCTGGTTAAATGCGGTTGCTCCGTTGAACATATTCGTCATGTTTGTTATAGCAGATACATTCCACCCGCTAATATCTTGGTTGAACGACGTTGCTCCCCGGAACATATTTTCTATAAGTGTAACACTGGATGTGTCATTCCAATTTAATGATACACCTCCATTATTGAAGGCAGTTGCGCCATCGAACATGCCGGTCATCCCTTGAACGGTTGACATATCCCATCCACTAATATCCTGGTTGAACGACGTTGCCCCGCTGAACATATATCCCACCCACACGAATTTAGATGTGTCGTTCCAATTTAATGATACACCTCCGTTATTAAAGGCACTTGCGCCATCGAACATATGCATCGTCTGTGTAACCTTTTGCATATTCCACCCACTAATATCTTTATTGAATGATGTTGCTCCGTTGAACATATACTTCATCTTTATAATTCTCGACATATCCCACCCACTAATGTCATCGTTGAAAGTTGTTTTGCCGTTAAAAAGGTTATTAATTGTGGTTATGCTTGTATGGTTAATGTTCCAATTAGATATGTGTCCATATGTATATTCTGTTGCGGTGCGCGTATTGGCATCACACCACTCATTAACGGCGGTTTGAAGTTCGCTAAGTGATGTAAAATCATATACAAATATTGGTTCAGGTTCGGGTTCAGGTTCGGGTTCCGGCTCGGGTTCGGGTTCAGGTTCGGGTTCCGGCTCGGGTTCGGGCTCGGGTTCGGGTTCGGGTTCGGGTTCGGGTTCGGGTTCTGGTGGAAGAGTGCATTCAGCTTTGTATGTGAAATAATCTTTCTCTATGACAAATATGAACGCACTATCCAGTAATATCTCTAGGTTACTTCGTCCATTAACGTCAGATTTATATTTAAGACCGGTTCCAGGAGTAGTCGTGGTTAATATTGTGCTTAGTTTTTGATCCGCAAGTGAGCTGTTATAACTAATGCCATAATCGATAGCATCAAACGAGTAGTCACTATATATGTGTTGGTTGTTATTTCCTGTATCTCTCATAAAAATGTCATTTCCTGAATTATCAAACACAACATTATTTTTGATGTCTCTATATACTTTATCATGTTTATTGTTGTTCAACCGGGTGTCAAATGATAAATCACTATCCCAACTACCAGAGCCACCAGGGGGATCGCTATAATAATTACTCATTAAAACTTTTAACCGGTGCTCAATATCATCGGTTGTGACGGGTGTTTGAACACCGTTATAGTTGTAGTTGTATTCATCTATCGACTTTACTTCGATCAAAATTATACCGTCGTCGTAAAAATTAATCGTAGAATTACTAACCTCCGTCGTATACGAACTGCTTCCAGTATCATATACTATATGGGGTATAGGGATTTCCTTTGATGTAACCGTCGCATTAATATTTGTTATAGAATACAATAGTCCGACTCCCTGTCCGTTTCCATTAGGACCATAAATATGGTCTGCAAGATATGTATTTATGACGTTGTTACCATTTTCATCTTCATCTTCACTATATGGTAATGCGTTGAATACAAAAAATCCAATACGGTTACCATCCATATTCGCGGACGATGGTATATTTACGTAGTATCTCCCGTAACCTAATCCATATAAACGGTTGCTTACATACTCCGTCTCATCGTTGAACAATAACTGAGGGAGATTTGTAGTTGAATTTATATCCACCTGAATCGTTGTTGAACGAAATGTAGGTGGTGGACGAGGTATGAAACATCTTACTCCGTCGTCTTCTTCGGGTTGGGGTTCTGGTTGAGCATATGATATATTTACTGTAGAATTCACATTTGTTAATGTTATATCATTTTCAGTATAATTTCCTAATATATTCAATATATTCGAATTATTTCCAGCAGCTATAATCGAACTGACTATATTGGTTGAATCATTCATATTTATGTTAAAATTTATATTCGATACTTCTAAATGACCCACCCAAGTAAATATGATGTCAATTGAATTAAATGCGTAACTATTTATTACTATATCACTCGTCGAAACATTATATGTCGATGCTATAAAATCTAATAAAATGTTTTCCACTTCGGTTGGATTGGTTGAATTTAAATTAACTACATCGTTATATAATTGTCCTGAAATTTCAAAACTTACACTTACTTCTACATTATCAGGTTCGGGTTCGGGTTCGGGTTCGGGTTCAGGTTCGGGTTCAGGTTCAGGTTCGGGTTCAGGTTCAGGTTCGGGACATGGCTCGGGGTAACCTCCTTCCGCGTCATCGCTATGAAACAAACGACCTTCGTTGTAAGCTGCCGCGCTGTTAAAATTTATGGCGTGTGCATAGGTTATATCGTACATTTTTAATCCGTCAATTGGTCCTTTAACATGTATATAAAATGTTCCATGGTAGTATTTTATTTGGAGGGATGAATTGTTCGTCTTATATATATTGAATGTGTCTGATGAACTTTCAACAACCGTGAAATTTTCAGGAACGTCTGGTCCGTCAAACGATATGGCATGCGATGAATCTGCTAACGTTATTTTGTATATACCGGTTGCGTCTGTTTCACCCCTAACCATATAATATTTTTCCATCGGTTGTAGTTCATTTGGATATGGATACATACCCGTATCGCTGTTGAATGCGTATCTCCATATATTCCCGTCTTGGTATGCGGTTGCTTCCCTACCAGACTCCAACGATTCTATAAATGATTCCGGTTCAGGTTCAGGTTCGGGTTCAGGTTCGGGTTCAGGTTCAGGTTCGGGTTCAGGTTCGGGTTCGGGTTCGGGTTCGGGTTCCGGCTCGGGCTCAGGTTCGGGCTCAGGTTCGGGACCTGATTCAATATCAATAACATCATACCCAAATATTTCTATATACCTAATCTCATAATGGTGTGCCCCAAGTAAAACTGTTGGTATTACCATTTTAATACCATCAAACTCTTCGACGGGGTGATCATTTATGAATTCACAAAAGTTATTTGTTTCGTATGAATTTCTATCAACATGAATCGTTGTAAGTGTGCTTGTTGAGTCAACGATATAACTCGATGTTAAATCAGCACCTCTGGTGATCACCAGTCCAATTATCTCTATGGACGACGGGAAACTGTTATTGGTTCCATGAATCTTGACCTGTGATATGATGAACTTATTTGGAAATATAACTGTGATATGGTTGTTTTGAATTGACTCATTATTTGGCGTTGTTGAAATTGTGTTGTATCCATAAGGCGTGCTCGAATATAATGACGGTGTATCATCAAACATGTTTACTACACGACGTGTTTGATTTTGTCCAGAGTATGAAGACGATACGCTTATGTTATATGTACCCCCACCCGTTTCATAATACGAAATTGTCGAATTCACATCTGCATATACGTTAAGGTTAGGTGTTGTATTTGTATTTATATTTATAATATCGTTGCTTAGCATCGTAGTAGGTGGGAGTTTTACATCAGGACTTAATCTGGGTTCGGGTTCCGGTTCCGGTTCGGGTTCGGGTTCCGGTTCGGGTTCCGGTTCCGGCTCTGGCTCTGGCTCGGGTTCGGGTTCAGGTTCCGGCTCTGGCTCTGGCTCGGGTTCGGGTTCCGGTTCGGGTTCCGGTTCGGGTTCAGGTTCCGGTTGAGGTTCCGGTTGAGATTCACTTGTTCCTGTTATCTCATAGAATATTCGGTCTGTTATATTTCCATCGTTGTAGTATGAGTCCGAAAGCCAAATGAGAATTGTATACCATGTCCCAGACGATTCACCTGTTAATACCGAGTATGGGTCTATAATATTTTTAGGTGTTCCGCTACTCCAAAAACCAATTGCGTCGTTCGACGTGTTTTTCATTACAATAATATCACCACCTCCCCCGACGTCCCCAACGATGTCTCCGCGGATAACTTTTATGTACAATTCTGGGTTAGTAGGACCGGTATAGTTACTAAGAATAAGACGTGTTTGTTCAAACGGTGGTATGTAAAACCGAATATGGTCATATTGTTCGGTTACCCCGGGTCTTACCATACCAATATCATTTGCGATTAACATACCAACTCCGTTAAATTCTATCTCCGTGGGTACATTATCATCACCTTGTACCCACCCATTATAGTCAAATATTTCGGGTTCTGGTTCGGGTTCTGGTTCCGGTTCTGGTTCCGGTTCTGGTTCTGGTTCGGGTTCTGGTTCGGGTTCCGGTTCAGGGGATGCTGTTTCCCCGATTATATCTCCCAGTAGTAGATATTCCGTCGTAGATTCACCGATGTATTCAATCGAAAAAATGTCGGTATGACGAGCATGAAAGTAAAATTCGTAATCCCTCCACGAGCTTTCGTTTGTAGTATTATTGTATCGGTTGGTGAATACTTTGGTATGAACCTTTTCAATTCCCACATAAAAGTTTACTAATGCGGTCGTGTTGACTATAGATACATCTGTATTTAACACTTGAAATGACCCAGCGAACTTAATAATCTTCTTTATTGTTGTAAAGTCAGGAATATTTAGTTCCTGTGATAGTTTTATATTTCCATGAAGAGCAGCAAATATCGCTCCGTTTTCATTTATGTTAAGTTGGATATTCGTTCCCTTGAAGAGTCCGCCAGATTTCACCAAGTATATACTGGGAGACGATACGACCATCGAGCTCCCACCCATTTTAAATATGTTCCACCCTGGTAATGTCCCACCTAAATTTGTGATTGACGAATTCGATGACTGTCCCAGAGGTGGGTATATAAATTGTCCATTATCAAATATTCCTTCTGGTTCTGGTTCCGGTTCTGGTTCTGGTTCCGGTTCTGGTTCCGGTTCGGGTTCGGGTTCGGGTTCTGGTTGAGGCTCAGGTTCCGGTTCTGGTTCGGGCTCAGGTTCTGGTTCGGGTTCTGGTTCTGGTTCCGGTTCTGGCTCGGGTTCCGGTTCTGGCTCGGGTTCTGGTTCCGGTTCGGGTTCCGGTTGGGGTATGGGAATATCAAAGTCGTTTATACCGCTTAAATTAAATAGTATCTTGACAAAGCTGGACATATAATTTTGTTATATAATTAGAACAGAATTATAAAGATTGAAAGTAAATGTGTTATCGAATTATCTAACAAAATAATTTGGTATGGCTATAATATAAAATCTATAGATGTCCTCTGTTTGTTCATTCCAATAACAAATGGATCATCTGTGTACAAGTACTGTATGAAAGTGAAAGGTGGATTGTTAGAATTGTTAGAATTATTAATAGATATGAAAACATTAAATGATGAAATCTTTAAATTGTCGGCATAATTATTAACAAGTCTAAGTTTGGTTATTGTCTCGCCTTCTTGGATAATAATAATCCCGTTTACTGTATTAACTGTGTCTTGAATGTATGGTTTGCCATTACCATCAGGATGATTGGGTTGGGTAGCAGCATCCTCAGCATGTTCGAATATGTATTCACCAATTAACAGATCGTTAGCTCCCAGCAGTTGAAAGTTGGTTAAAGGACCACCCGACCATTGTCCACTTGAAATTGTTAAAATCAATTGGAAATCAGCCTCTAAATAAGTTGTTTCGGTTTCTGGTTCTGGTTCTGGTTCTGGTTCCGGTTCCGGTTCCGGTTCCGGTTCCGGTTCTGGTTCCGGTTCGGGTTCGGGTTCGGGTTCTGGTTCTGGTTCAGGTTCCGGTTCTGGTTCTGGTTCTGGTTCCGGTTCGGGTTCGGGTTCAGGTTCTGGTTCTGGTTCAGGTTCGGGTTCAGGTTCAGGTTCAGGTTCAGGTTGAGGTTCAGGTTCAGGTTCAGGTTCCGGCTCAGGTTCAGGTTCCGGTTCAGGTTCGGGTTCAGGTTCGGGTTCAGGTTCGGGTTCAGGTTGATTTATTATAGGTTTGTTCACAAGCAATAAATTATTAAATACTACCCTGAATGTTTGTTTAACCATATGATATTTGAATATAATATTTTATACCTTATCACATATAGATTGTATAAATCAACCAAGTCAAACAAATCAACCAAGTCAAACAAGTCAAACAAGTCAAACAAGTCAAACAAGTTCGATAGATGTGTATTTAACACCGTATCTTAACAAGTATAGATTTCCTATATATAGCTTGAATGCTTCAAGTCGTTCTCCGGTTATCTCTCGATCGAGACCATCTATTTCCATTTCTATGACGGTTGTTTGAGTGTCTTCATTTATGCGAACAAAACCTGTTTTTTCTATATATGCGAGTGGTTCTTTCAGAACATCTTGCAAATATGTGACCCTCAACGTCGTTGGGTTTATATAAAATCTTGTTCCGTTGTTATTAAAATGCTCGTTATAGTTGATTTCGTTCAACCCCAGAATCTGCACCGCTAAATCTGGATTTATGTTATTGATCTCAAATTTTTCTCTTAAAAACCTTAATAAATTAACTGACTCGACCTCGTCTAACTGTGATAAATTTATGTTCTCTATAATGATTGGGACACTATAGTTACCTGCTGATATTTTTTCAACTGTTCCCAACAAAACACGTGCGTTATTGTCGTTAACAATATCTCGAAGAGTTGAAATATCCGCCAATATGTTAGCTACTACATTTTGAATTTTTTCATACGTAACCTCGTTAGGGTCGGGTGGAAAACAGCATACTCGTTGTTTATACCGTTTCCGGTCCACGCTGTTTGTAATACCAAAAAAGTATTCGTTTTGTGGTATGCGTGTTCTGCAAAGATTATCTACGTTATATTTCTTTCTCCCCGTTATCGACGATGAAGAAACCGCGCCATCGGTAGCGAATTGTGAATTAGTGGGTTTATAATAAGATATTGCGCATCCCGCGAGTGAACCAGTTGTATGCGAATTTCTCAAAAAAAACATTTGCTTGTCATAGCTCCCGTATAGTGCGGTAGACTCTTCTCTGTCCAGAAAATTGGTTGTCTTCCTCTCATATGTCTTATTCCGGTTCTGTAAATATCCAACCCCCCTCGAAAAAAATGTTTCGCTTACGGTCGTATTACTTTGTCTTACCCTATTCCTCGCGATCTTCTCTGGGTCGCTGCATAATTCTGAACATTTATTTGGGTCGTTTAAAGCCAACGTGTATATCGACTTGGGGATAACCAACTTTTGTACAATACCCACAGTATCGCAATCGATTACCCTGGAATCTTCACTTGTTTTTAACACCGACGTCGATGTCCCGCCCGGGATACCATTTAAATGTCCTATCATGTGGGTGTTTCGCGAGCTTTTTGATGACCTCATAGTAGCAGTTTGTCTATAATGGCGCACGGGGTTTGCTTTAAATGGTGTTCGCACGGAATCACGATTGAAATTGTTAAATGTAATTGAGTTGACAACAACCGAGATACTAAATGTCATATATATATATTTTGCACTTATTAAAAATTGTGTTCGATAAATGTTAGAAGAACCGTGATAATATGATACATGTGTAGTAATCAAAATGATATTTTTATGGGAAAAGTGTTGGTGGATAAATTTCCTGAACGATATAAATTGTTTATCACCCGGTTGGAATGTTCTATGGGTAGAACCTTTGCGTATTTTATGAAACGTACTCCGCTTATAATGACTCTTGCAATGAATGATGAGTTTTTAATGATTAAGTTCTTATTTGACAATTTCTATACGGACGCTACCGAAATGACAAGCGATTGTCAGTATAATTTAACCCATATATGCCTAATTCACAACGTTTCCCCCAAAATGTTTTTATTGTGTCACAATCACAATATGTATAACATGTATATCCATAGTTTAACAAAAGTGCAACCATATGAATTATTAACAAACGATTATGCTGAGCGAATATTGGCGGAGAAGTTTTGGCAGAAGAAGCATCACATTCTTTTCCTTATTGGGAAAAAATCTGACAATTTAATTATCACACGGACGATTCAAATAAATGAGTTGCATAGGATGATAGCATCGTTTATCTAGCCGATGAACGATTTTTGTTTGATATTGAGCATATATGACAACTCGGGTCTCCATTACAGCATTCGCATGAGACAATACCTGATTGGACATCATTATCTCTCTGGGTTAGTGCGCGGTTTTTATTAGAAATTGAACAAATATGGCACGATGGGTCTCGATTACTGTTATTATTACTCAGGTTTGACTTGAAGTCCTGTTTTAAATATTTTCTGCGTTCTTCTAAACGAGTGAAATATGGTTTATTCGTGCATTTGTTATCGCATCCAGCCGCAATAGGGATAATGGTTTGGTGACGAAGACGTCGTAGAGCATTCCTTGGAGCGGATATGCATTGATTTGGTGCTGATGGCGTGTCACACAAATTAGTATTTTTTCCGTTCTCTTGTATAACTTTGTTATTTGAACATTCGTCGCACGGTATTGTGGATACGATCGCTCCTCCGGGGGTCTCCATAGATTCCCTAATTGTTGTCCCTCGTGTGGACGAATGATTTCCGGCGAAATTAAGGGACCGGCGATACATGTTTTTTATAGGATGGGCACGCCCGGCAACAAAGTTTCCTGAACTCTGTCCCGAGAAAACATTCACCGGAACATTTGCCATCTTATATGCTGGGTCGTTTTCCGTTTTCCATGCGGTATTCTTTCTTAACAGATTGAATCGACGATTGGGATTAATAGGCATTAATGTACACGCAGAAAATATTAAAAACGATAATCATAAATGGTGTTTCTAGTCTTCTAGTGAATTTATCTAAAAAACAATTCCATGAAGAAGCATACACACACATAGAACATTTTTGTCCCACATAGAATTGTTTTTTAGATAAATTCACTAGAAGACTAGAAAAGAACGTCAGTTACAAAAATGTTTCACACCCTTGAAGATTACACGAGAATGTGAAAGAATAAAGTAGAAATAGAAATAATGTTCCTAATAAAGAATATAAATGATAAAGTCTGACCCCGGTTACAAGTTTTTATACATGTTGTTTATTATAATTCCGCACCTATATATGACGATATTCGGCAAACCAACACTTCCAAAGTCTGAGTGGAATTTTACAAGTTTATTTCATGGAAAACCAGATTATATGACAATCTATTCGAATGGAGATAAGAAGAACAAGAAGGTTATGTTTCTGGTGACAGGAGGCTTCGTATTGTGGTATGATGTGTATTTAATGAGTATCGTCGAGGACCTAAAAAAAACGAATGTTTATGAGAACTATGAGGTTATTATTATAGAGAAACAGGATGTATGTAGTATCGTTATGTACGATACTTTTGCTTATTACATCAAGGAACTCAACGTTGAGAAAGGGGGAATAGAAGAACTTGTGATGATCGGTTTTTCTTCAGGGGGAGTTATCGCAAGTCAAGTAATGTCGCGCTTACATGAAATAGAATGCAATAAAAAAATCATAACATATGACACACCATACCAGATAGTGGAAAATATACGTCGGTTTACACATAATAGTTTCTTTAGGATTGATCAATGGGTAATGTTCGGTGTTGTCCAAGGTGTGTATCTCAATCATTACAACTATCATGAAATTAAGCATCATGTGATAAATAATAAACAATCGGGAAATGGAGCGGAGGAACTTATCGAAATGGTAAAAAATGTGCACGGATTTAATGAAGAGTCGCTACTATTGAATTCGGGTTTCAACTTCGATTTAACACCAGAGACTATAGTCATCAATATATTTTCTGCTCGCGACCCATTCCACAACATCCACACCACCGTTGACTTTCTTGATAGAAATAAAGATAAAGTAAAATTCAAAAATGTATTCATCAAAGAGGATCGTTGCGGTCATTGCACCAATATGGCATTTTCTACAGACTATCTTAAAACTATTATTATGGCGCTGAATAATTTTTGAAATGCTATTTGGTTGCTTGTAATTCCTGTTCTAATTTAGCATTTTATTCTAATATTTCTTTTTATTTTCTCTTCTTACTTTTTACTAGAAAACTAGAAGGGTTCCATTTTGTTATGAAAAGATCATGTCTGTATCGTATCGGTCGTGTATATTATATGGTTTTACATTTACATCTTTCTATATAGAAAACTATAACTAAAACGAACCAAATATGTTTATAATGACAAAATACTTTTATAGTTTGAACTAATACCATTCCCCTTTCCAAAATCTTGTAAATTATTAAATACGCAAATTAAGTTGTAAATATAATTTTCCCATTTATTACCACATAAATTGTCGAAATTCTTTTTGAAATTATATGAGTACCCCAGATTTTTAATACATATACCTTTGTGATGACCAACCCTCCCCTTTTCTTGTAAGTATTGACTTGTTTTAATTTTATCGTATAGGTCGGAGTCTATGTAAACGAGTGGCCAGCTTCCTTCTTCTTGAAATTTAATTGTAATTATATACTTCATGTCTTTATGGACACCTTCGTGGGGAACAGCGCTAATTTTTATATTTTCAAGAGTGCTTTCGTCAATAAGTTCGATTTGTCCCAAATCTGTATAATAACCACTATATACTGCCCTTGTTATATTTCGAAATATTTTCAACTGTGTATTCATTATGTTATGTTATGTTACCTGTATAACGCCATATTTTGTTTCAATTTTGTAACTAAAATTGTATTTTCTAGTCTTCTAGTGACTTTATCTAAAAAACAATTCTATGTGGGACAAAAACGTTCTATGTGTGTGTATGCTTCTTCATATGATTGTTTTTTAGATAAATTCACTAGAAGACTAGAAACACACTTTATGAAACAATATTATTATGAATTATAATATATATACATATGCACAAAACGTACGTGATACTGAGTATATTGATAGCATTAGTAATTTTAATATTAATAATAATATTTCGATCCCATGTTATTGTTGAGGGATGGAGTTGGGGTGGATGCGGTCCAGGATGTAAGAGACATAAAGCCAAAAAGAAGGAAAATAGTCGTAGACGCGCACGACGCGATGAGCGTCAAAAATGGTGGAACTCGGGTGGATACCGACTGGATGGTGCGGGGCATGGGAAAAAAGGGATAAATGATGCGATAAATCTCCCAATTGGGTTCCGACAGGACTATGATGCGGGTGTTAATAAAGATATACGAGAGTGGAACGACGAATATGGTTGTGTTACAAATGAGTTATCCGAACATTGCGCAAAAGACAGTTGGAGTGTATATTTCAAACCGATTATGAAAAAGATCGTACCGGATGCAAGGAAACAGTTCGGTGACAGACGGATAAATTATTATGACGATTTAAAAAAAATAGTTATGGAAAAAGAGGGTGATAATTGGATTGAGAAACAACCCCTATACCCAAGCCAAACAGATATGGCAACTTCTGAAAAGTACGAAGATGTTAGAAATATTTTAATGGACGCGAATAAGAAATACGATACATCATCCGATAATTATAGTATGGAACACAACTCTGTTCCGGAGGCGACTGAACGAATGAGGCATATCTTGAACACGGATTTTATCGCATTTGAGAAAAATCGTCGAAATATTTCGACATCGTCGATTAAAGGGGGTGATAATACCAAAGGAGAATTTGTTGAAGAGGTTGGTATCGAGGGATTTAATACAATTAACGCAGAGATACGATACATAGACCCGCGTGGGAGGGGAATCATCACAGACGAAATTGTGTGGAAAAAGATCCGTTCCGAGATATTGAATAATCCTGTGAATGTGAAGAAGCTTGATTCCATCCAAGGAGGAATTTTAGATGATAAAGGAAATATTATTCGTTCGTTTGATGAGTTTAAGAATGATTACCAAAGTAAATATACTGAGCTATCATCGTCGATAGAGACGACCGTTGAAAATTCTGCAAGAGACAATATACGTCTCAGGGCAGCTATTTTTCCGTCTCTATAACAATCCCGATGATAAGACAGAAAAAAGTAAATAACGTTTGCGCCATGTAAAATTTTCAGTTTCTTAATCTTTTCATTATGACAAGAAATCGTTGTCCTCATGGAATTGGTGCTGAGATACATATACTCCTCCATCGTGGTTCAACCACTTGCAATTCGATTTCGTTAATTAGGTCAAATATATACGCACGTCCATCACGTAGGTCTATCAGTTGTAAACCGTTGTGTCCTACATAGGTCCGTTCTATTATACCACACACCTTGGAATTATTTATTACATTTGTGAATCGAATTTGGTCACCAGCACGTTTTCCTATTGTCACGAATAAGCTATCCATTATTATAGTATGCTAATCTAAATGTAAAATTACTAATTGTCAATTTTAAGAATATTATTCATCTATATACAGTTTCAAAAAATATTGCTACAGTATATATGAAGTTGCTTGAACACATTAAGAAGAACATCGTACGATATTTGGTATATTTTTTCGTTCTCGTTATTGTTCACGGACTTATTGAATACGTTTTCTTCGCACCGTATATTGAGGGTTTAACAAAATTGGAGGAGACACAGATAGACTCCAAAATAACTACACAAATTACGGATGGAAATAAAAAGATGAAGAAGAAGATAAATAAGGAGAACGTTGTTCGCGACGAAGATGTTTCAGCCATAAAGAAATCAATTATCGATTTAGAGGCAGATATGAAAAGTATTAAAGCATCCGCAAAAGAGGGTGAAGAACAAGGTAAAATAGCGAAAGATGAGCTGATCGCATCTCTTCCAGACGGAATGGTTGACGATAAACCATAAGTATAATGTTCAAAGTATACGAAATAATCCATACCAATATGTATAATAAAATAACGATTATATATATATAAAAATGTCCGATAATAAAACGACAGCAACGTCTGAATATAGTTATGTACAAAGTATTAAGACTCCGGGTGATTTAAATATTTCTGGAAAGGGTACGCTTAAACAGATGACAACCAACGTAAGTGGGTTGATTAATTATATCGATCTTCTCGTTCAGGGAAAATCAAAGGCGTCCAAGACAGGACAGCCGTTGGGAAACAAGTTCTTTATAAGAACGGGTTCTTCATGTGAAAATGTTAGAACGGGTGGATCCGAAGATAGGTTCATATATATAAACAATCGTCCAAATGGGTCCCTTCCTATACTAAAACAGTTGGGTGTGAAATCAGACACACTACGAGGGCTTATACCAGGTGTGCTTGAAAACACCAACGCACTCGACCCATCAGCGATAGTAAATTCACTTTCGGGTGGGCTCACCCCCAAATGTATGGAGGTGAATCTCGAAACAATCGATAAAAATAACAAGTCTGCTAAAGAGAAGAGATTTGTGAGCATTCAGGACATCGAAAATATGGACGCATGTGATTTTGGAAGCAAAGGAAAAAACCCGGTTACTAAAAAGAAATGTGGGGAAGGATTTTCTGTGTTAGAGAAAACATGTGTCTCTAAAAAGAACACGAATACTGATAGAACAAATCCGTTTCCTGATTCATTTGAAAATAGTTCCCCATTTTATGAGTACAATAAGGTTGTCTCTAAAAAAGAACGCCGTAATCATGGTTTCCTTCCAGAGGAAGATCTAATTGCCAAGCTGTTTTATGTCTCGATTTCTGGGGTTGCGTTGTACCTTGGATACAAGTTGATTGTGAAGAAATTTGTAAATAGAAAATAGAAGGTAGAATGTATAAAATATAAATCACCGATCTTAATAATGAGATCGGTGAATTTGATTTTAAAATTGATTTAAACAAATTCCCATTAATAATACATAAAATGATACAGCTTAACGACAACGATTCTAATCAAACCTACACGGTGGAACAGGTGAGAGAGCTTCTTTTAAGAGAAAGGAATGATGTTCGAAGAGAAATGGGGGTTGATGTGACTAGTGAAGATAGTGAAGATAGTGAAGAAAAAATAAAGTTCTCCTTAAATTTTGAATTGGCTCAGTGTATGTCTAAAACTGAACTCGCATTACAAACTATCGCAATCATACATTACCGGAATTCTGAAAGGAATAAACATTCACAGGTAGAGACAGTAGCAGGGACTACTAATAAAATGAAAGATATAACTATTGTATTTACCAATAATTCGTTGTTAGAAGGTAAAGCTTGGAAAAGCAGAACAGCAGCAAAATTTATAGATGAAGAGCTTATTGTTCAAAGATTAGCTTCTGATTCTGAAAAAAATTCTGGTGATTTTAGTCGGGGAACTGAGTTGATTTCCGCATTTGCAACATTTGCAGGGGTAGAGAATAGTAAGCAATTATTGGGAGATGTTTTGATTATGTGTAATCACCCGGTACGTATAAATGATATTCTTAAAGTTATTGAAACTAATGCTGGATTGGTTTCGCTACACGGTGTAAAATATAAATTTAATATCTTCTTTGATGAATGTGATTCTTCAGGATGTTTAACAAATATGGTAAAATTTGTTAAAAACATTTATGCTAAAAAGTTAAACCATCTGATTGGTGAAATACAATTAATTACTGCTACACCAACCAAGGAAATGCACCAAAAATTAATAGATGTTACACCCGATGCCGCCAAACTTTTAAATATTAAAAAGACTTTACATACTGATGAAATCAGGATAAAGGACTATCGCACAATATTATATCAAGAATATATTCATTTCGACGGTCCCAAAGACCCGTTGGAATATGTTAAAAAAATAGTACAATCCCAATCCCCCCTCCCCCAGGAAAACCCTGGTACTGTGCCTATGATTTTCACTCGTGGTAAAATCTATTTTATTCCGGCTCATCATCGTCAATTGGGACATGAAGAAATGTCATCGCTTAAAGTGTTTGAGGATAATGGATATCATATATTAATGTTAAACGGAAAACACAAAGAATTTAGATTTCCGTGGGGTGAAAAAAGAGACATAGTGCAAAGTTTAAAAAAAGGAGGAGAACTTAGAGACATACTTCGTGAATGGAGAAGCGAAAATCCTAATGCTGGATTAGTTATTACCGGAAATAAGGTTCTAGAAAGAGGTCTTACCTTCCTTACCGATGGCTTCAACTTTGACTATATGATAATTTCAAGCTATTTCGCCAAGAATATTCATGATCTAATACAGATGGTTGGTAGAGGTCAGGGAAAAGAACAGTATGTGGACCCATATAAGGTTATTATGCCACAACAATTATATAATTGTATAAAGAAATATATCGAAAATTCGGAAAAACTTTTGAAAGAAAATCCAGAATTCTTTGATCAAGATATGTTAGCAAGCATAAGTAAAGTAGATAAATTTGAAAATATTGAATATCACTCTGAAGATACAATTGAACAACTTAACGGTTGGGTTCAACGAAAATTTAGAACGACGAACAATAAATCGGCAAGAATTAAAGTATCTACCTGGGAAAATAAAAGAAAAGAAAATGGTTTTGTTATGCATAAGTTTGGTGAGTCTGAAGAAAAGATTTGGTCTAAAGAAGATGCGTTAAAACAACGAGGAGGTATGGGTCCTCATAGTCGTAGAATATTTCCGTATTATACCGATCTAAATGACGCAAACACACTAAAATGGTATATATTTTACAGAAATGATTCCGAATATTATAATTCCAACTAAGCATATCAAATTCTTCACTATTGAATTCATTTTTGATAATACAATATTATATCAAAAATGACGAACTGTTTATTGTTTACTTGCGCTGCTTGCGGCTCTTCTTCTGTTGTGTCTTACCGCCTTTGCGGGACTTTGTCTTCTTCTGTTGTGTCTTACCGCCTTTGCGGGACTTTGTCTTCTTCTGTTGCTTCTTACCACCTGTGCGGCTCTTCTTCTGTTGTGTCTTGCGTCCGTTGCGCTTCTTCATCCCACCCTCCTGTGCCTTCATGCCAAAAAAAGTTGCGAGTGCTGTCAGTGTTTGTCCTGCCATAGTACACTGTGTAAATATTTAAATTTGTTATACAGTTTTTTTAACGCACCGCCGGAATTACATCTTTACACTCTTAAATAACTCAAGAGCAAATAATCCGCCGGCAAGTTGGGAAGCGATGTAAGGAAGAAGCTCGCTGCGAGGGAGTTTACCCAACATCGCCATAGTGACAGAAACAGCAGGATTCACGTGACCACCCGATAGAGGTGCGGTCACCATAACAACCAATCCAAGCGCAATACCAATCGCGATGGGATTTCCGGTGGCTAAAATTATGTATACAAATAGAAGTGTTCCAAAAAATTCGGCTAAATATTTGTTCATTATACTATAAACAAATATAAAATATATCATATAATAAAATAAAATAATACAAAGTTACACACGTTGGTTTCGGTTGATTTCAATATTTATAGTTGAGTTGACTGAGCTCCACGATTTAAGTCTCCACCAAATGACGAATCGTTGTAGTTCTTCTGGATGGCTATTACACGTTTGTGGCGGGCATATGTTGATGAGTCGTATACGTATTTGGGGTTGCAGCTGGCTCCGGGAATACCTGAACCATCACAGTTAGATTTAACACCGCCCCTGAACATACTAAGTGATTGGCGGCGACCGCTGGAAACCTGATTGGGTCCACCACATGTATAGTTTTTTCGACCCAATACATCACCAGCGTTTTCGAGAACACGAAACGGGGTGATACTGCGCTGAGCCAAATTAGCAGTATTCATAGAACGAACCACTTGTTTTCTTTCTGTATTTGTCATAAACATATTCATAACATGTCCTCTTGAAGGGTTTCCCATATAAACTAACACAATATAATATATTTTCGATTAAAAATATTATAACTAAATCATATATCTAAAGCACATATATAAAATCTAATTCCAAATGGTTCGTTATGTTTATTCAGTTATAATTCGGGGGGCTACATTCATGGTTATCAGCTCTTGAAACAAAAGCTTACATGCGTAGGGTATTTCATTATACGCAAAGTCAGTACGGTTATCACACATCTTGCACATATGAATATTGAGTTCGTTATTGTATGCCGCAATCATACCGCATTTTTTACAAGAATGGACCTGAAATTTGTCAGACGCGTCGTAGATACGCCCTCGTGTGAACCGACTGGCTCCATGGGAAATCATACAATCTCTCTCCATCTCACCAAATCTCAACCCTCCGTCTCGCGACCTTCCTTCTGCGGGCTGTCGGGTCAAGCTCACCATGGGTCCAATTGAACGACTGTGTTGTTTGTCTGCAACCATATGCTTTAACCTTTGATAAAACACCGGTCCAATAAAGACGCTTGCCTCTATCTGCTCACCGGTCAACCCATCGTACATTAGTTCGTTACCATACGATTCATAACCAATCTTAGTCAATTCATTCACGATGTCCTGCACACCCATGGTTCCGAAACTGGTTCCATCACCAAATAGCCCAAGCTCAATCAATACCTTCCCAAGCAGTGTCTCTTTGAGTTGTCCGATAGTCATACGAGACGGAATAGCATGTGGGTTGATAATAATGTCTGGTTTTACCCCGTCTTTTGTGAAAGGCATGTTTTCCTCTGGGATGATGTTTCCGATAGTACCCTTTTGTCCATGTCGGCTCGAAAACTTATCCCCAATAACTGGTTTCCTCACTTCACGTGTGCGCACTTTGGCAAAGTTATAACCATCCCCATTTCTATCGATGTAATTCTTGTCGACATATGTTTCCTGGTCGGTTCTAAATGTCTTACTGAAATCCTCGTATTTGATAACCTTCATATGGTCATTTTTATTTTCCTTAATAGGAACGACCTTTGCAATAATAATATCTCGATTCTCCACAAGAGTGTTCTCGGGAATAACTCCATCTTTGTTGATCTTATTATAATTAGCAAATTTCATCCCCTTTGTTTTGGAAATATCAGGTTTGCAACGGATTTCGTCGTCACCATTCACTTTTTTGTCCTCGTCCTTTTCCGTATGGTAAATGGTTGCCTGAAACAGTCCTCGGTCAATCGAGCCCTTGTTAAACAATAGACTGTCTTCCTGGTTATATCCTGTGTAACTCATGATCGCGACCACTACGGTGCATCCCGACGGGATGTTATTAATATGTATCAAATCCATGAGTCGCGTGTCTACGAGAGGACGCATAGGGTAGTTAAGAACATATGCGGTCTTGTCCATTCGGGTATCATAATTTGTGACATATACACCCATAGACTGTTTTGATTGTGCGCACTGGTATGTATTCCTCGGTGACTGATTGTGTTCAGGAAATGGTATACATGACGCAAGAATACCGAACATGGTGCTCGCATGGATTTCACAGTGGGTATAATTAAATCGAGACTGACCGGATAGTTTGAATGGGTTCATCGCTATCATTGACAGGTTTTGTTCGTCTGGGTCGACATACTCAATAACACTTTCTTCTATCTTACAGCTCACGAAGAGGTCGTCCCAAGTCAATTCGCCTTTCCCAACACGTTGGACGATGTCATCTGTTATAACAAGTTTGTTGTTATTTACCCGTAGGATGGGTCGGGTTAGTCGCCCGCTGTCGTTACATATTCTGATTTCCATCGACTTGATGTCAAATATAACAGATGCATAAATATTGATGATTCCTCTATGTTTTTTATTTTTGATGTCCATGTATAAATTATAAGCATCGTTGGTCACACCAATCCACGCACCGTTTACAAATACTTTCACCAGGGTATTCATTTCGACATCGGTGATGTCTTCAAATGGTACAATATTGTCTTTTAGATATTCATAAATAGGCTCACTATCTGATGACACCGTAATATGAGTCATGTAACTCAAGTTCTTAACAACACCAACTGACTGTCCTTCAGGTGTTTCTGCTGGACATAAGTATCCCCAACTGGAATTGTGAAGCATGCGCGGGGGGATCAACTTTCCACTCTTGTCAATTGGAGTACTAATACGCCGAGTGTGACTAAGACTCGATGCGTATGTAAGACGACTTAGCACCTGAGCAACACCGACCTTGGTGTTATTTGCGGAATGTTTGATACCGAAGTCGCCTGTGCTAAGGGCGCGTTTTAGTCCATTTTCAATAGTGGTTGATTTAATTATCTTATATATATTTGTTTTATTGATAATATTTGAATAGTCATCGGTTGATTTCCATGACCCATTATTAACCTCTCTTATAACCTGTTTCTGCATATCTTTGACCAATTTGTTGAAGTAGTTCCTAAACAGATTATTGAGAAGTGTTCCGGTCAGATCAATTCGCTTATTTGTATATGAGTCTCTATCGTCAAGTGCTGTTCTTCCAAGCGAACAACGAATAAGCTTGTTTGTCATATACCCCAGGAAATAAATCTTCTGTTGCTTGGTTCTGCAATGGGGGAATAGGTCGTTATCTAATATATCGCAGGCAAACTCGTATTTTTTTTTAAAACCTTCTTCCTTCGTCATATTGATTGGTGTGTATATTACATTCGAAGTGATGTATTGGATCGCATCTTCTTGTGTGAGAATCTCATTCGAATCAATCAGGGACGCCTTCATGAAGAGCACGATGTCCTGATTGTGTTCGTTTTTGATGTCGAGCACAATTTTATTGCATACATCTTTATCAGATAGAATACCAAGCGCCCTATATACAACAAGGAGTGGGACTGGTCCCTTCATTCGCGGAAGTTGAATGTAAATCCCGAAACCAAATCCATTATTCTTCGACGAAACCATCATATTAAGTTGCTTTGGACTGATACATTTAAAATCGGGAACCGATTTGATTTCGGCGGTGAATGTCCACTTTGTGTTATTCTTTGAAATGTTAAAACAGTAAACTCTATTCTCGGCTGCGCGCTCCTGACCGAGAACGGTCTTCTCGGAACCGTTTATGATAAAGTATCCACCCGCGTCATATTTACACTCACCTGTAACATTAGAATTCACGTGGTTAAATTGGTTTAGAACACATATATTTGACTTCAGCATAATTGGTAATTTTCCTATATGAACCTGTGAGATCGTTTTATACGACGTTTGGACATTCTCCAAATTTTCTCCAGTCCGTATCACATATTTAATGTTCATATCGATTGTCATCGGGGACGCGTATGTAAAATTTCGAAGTCTTGCTTCATGTGGGAACATCAGTTTGGTAGCTCCGTTATTTTCATGGATATTTGGACGATATATTTGAAAGTTTGTAAATGTGACGAATATTTCAAGTGAATATTGACCACAAACTTCGTCATAATTCTGTTCGGATACGATTCTCACCGGATTAAACATATCGATTGTGCGCTGTATCTGAAATGTGACAAACATATTATACGATTCCAGCTGGTGGCGCACAAGCTTCTCCAGATGGCTTCCGTTGAAATATGACTTGATAATCGTCCATGGAAACTCGATATATTTCTCTTCTGTTAACCAATCGGGAGAACTCATTTTTATACGGACAATAATATGTTATCGATTGTTTCAATTTTACAACCATTTGAATGGTTTATACTTTTTAATATACACCCTCGGATATTTAAAGGTGTAAAATCGGACAAAATAGAATAAAAAAGATATAAATATTTTTTATTCTAATCTTCAGGGGTGTAAACACATGAGATATTAGTGATTACCCAATTTCGATTGATTTGTGGGGTCCGGGTCGGTCGCTCCGGGGTGTCCCCCGATTGTATTTATATAATCACTTGCGTTATATTTTAAATTATGATAAATGTTTCCCATCTCATACGGGAGAGGAATTCCACCACCGACTTGTGGTAGTCGGGTTGTTTCTCTTCCTCTTGTTCTTGTTCTTGTTCTTGGTATTCTTCTTCTTCCTGTTGTTGTTATTCGTCTTCTTCTTCTTCTTCTTCTTCTTTCCTGTTCACTTCTTCTTCTTCCTGTTGTTGTTCTTCTTCTTGTTCTTGGTGGTATGTATGTTATTTGTTTTGATTTGTATCCGTTCGTTTTGGACGTTTGACTCATATATATATAATGTATATTTTATTCTATGTCAACATGTGTCATGAAATGACGTCGACAACAAACACGTGTTAATCCTAACTTATCCATAACCTCTCCTTCGGGTGTTTTTTTTGAATGCGCCTTTGTGAGATATACAACATCTCCGCTGCGATTCCCATCAGTCTCTTTTAACTTTTGAACTTCTTCTAAATAATATCGATACTTGTCTGCCAAAACCTTTCCACACGTGAAGCATTTTACAGGAATAATCATCTTTTATAAATAGTATGAAGACTTTATTTTTAAATCAATTTTAGATGGTGGGTTATAAATCTTCAATCATTCAAAAAATTGTGTATAAGGACATCTTTATTATTGTTTTTAACATACCCGGCGAGGATCACACTCTCGTACATTTTTCGCAAAACGTCATCTGGGCACGATGATCCTGATTTGAGGAGACCGTGTTTTTTTAGATAATTTTTTATATCTTGGATTTTGGTGTTATGTAGACTTATTTTCTCCTGGATAACCTTTGTTCGAAGAGTGCTTCCTTTTATCAACACGCTAATTGTTCGACGTTTTTTCCGTTTTCCCAGTATATATTTTTTCCGTCGGGTTCGTTTAATAAGATATCGGTCGCGGACGTTCGTATTTATACCACGTCGTTTATTGTTCTCGACAAGTTGATTGGTATTTGTTTGTTGCCGTATGTTATCAATGACGGATTCAGTTGGGGGCATCACATTTTTCTGTGAAATACTGTCAATTTTTTGTGTTTTTTTCACCCAATTACGGTAGGTTGGTTTAATTCCATTTTTTAAACATCCATATGGCGTTTCTGGTATCTTCATCTTTATATATTCATGTGACACAGGTGGTTCTGTTTGGGATTGGGATTGGGATTGGGATTGGGATTGGGATTGGGATTGGGATCCATAAACGTCTGTGTTTACAAATGGGGGGAGTATCATCGGTTCTTGTGGAAAATCTATTTCGACTGGGGCAAAATTGTATGTTGATTGGATATCATAATTGTTTTGAATACCATCCTGGGGGCTCATATGATGCGACGTATTATATGGATTCTTTAAACTCTTGTTTCTCTGCGTTATAGGTATATTTTGGGTAGATGGTATGGGTTGATTATTTCCAGAAGTTCGTTTTTCTTGCCCGACTCTGTATGTATTGGGACTATTTTTCAAATTCTCCAGGTATTCCATGGAATCTTGAAATTCGGACGAAAATTTACCGATGTCTTCACCTCTTTCATCGGGTGAATTTATATTTTTTTCCCGATGTTCCTTTATCTTTTGAAGTAATTTCTGTTTCATCACATTCGGTGATATTAGGGGCGTCGGTCGGACCTTCTTTGTTTTATTTGACGACGATTTAGATCTTTTCGATGTAGAAAATAAGTCAGGATTGACGTTTAATATTTTCTTCGACATATTACGGTGAATATTACATACATAGATAAAAAAAGTTGTTATTTAATTTGAAAAACAGATGAGTTTTTTTATAGTGATACATATATAATGGCTAATCAACCAATTCCTCGAACTATTGTTGAACTATGCACCCCAGCTGCTGTTTATTTTATCGTAAGTATTGTCACACTTGTCCTAATTGCTATCCAAAACATGGGAAACACAAACAAATACTGCGTGGGAACATACACATGTGATGTCCCCAGCACTTTAATGGTGTTCTCGGCAGAAATAGCATATATACTATTTTCCACGTGGGTGCTCCACCTAATATGCAAAGCTGGATACAAATCGTTTTCGTGGATTCTCATACTGATCCCGTATATACTATTCTTTGTTCTTTTAGGACTTTTCATGCTCGGTAATATGTAAATTTCATGTTCATAATTAATATAACTACTTTAACATATTAAAATACTTATATTAGCTATATATATGTCAGCGGTTGATAACGATACAGAGGAATATTCATGGAACATCATAAGTAAATATTTCAAACACAATCCAAAGGCGCTGGTTGAACACCATATAGATTCCTATAATTTATTTGTAAATAAAGGCATTTACAACATTTTGAAGGAGCGAAACCCTATCGAAATTAGAAAGTCTTACATGAAAAAACATGATTCATATAAATTTGAATGTAATATATACATCGGTGGGAAAGATGGGTCTGCTATTTACTATGGAAAACCAATTATATATGATTCCAAGAATACACACTTTATGTTCCCAAATGAAGCCCGTTTGCGTAACATGACATACGGAGTTACGGTTTATTATGATATGGTGGTTGAGTTTCAGATAAGAGACGAAGAAAATGAACTGGTTGACCCAGCGAAAGACGGACATGGGAAAATTATACCACATGTTCTCAAATTCCCCAAAATATTATTGGGAAAGATTCCAATAATGCTTCAATCATCAATTTGTGCGATGGACGGTCTTGACAGAGACCTTCGGTTCCAACTTGGTGAGTGCAAAAACGACTATGGTGGATATTTTATAATCGATGGGAAAGAAAAAGTGATTATTCCACAGGAAAAATTCGCGGATAATATGATGTATATAAAGGAAAATTCTGGTGATTCTCATTATAGTCATAGTGCGATCATTCGAAATGTTTCGGAGGACGCATCAAAACCAGTAAGAACTATGAAAATTCATATTGTTCGCCCAACCGGGGTTATGTCAAATAACCAAATTGTAGTTGACATCCCAAATGTTAGAAAGCCTGTGCCACTATTTATTCTATTTCGAGCTCTAGGCATTACAAGCGATAAAAAAATACTTGAGTATATTTTACTCGATATAGATAAAAATGACACACTTCTTGATTATTTTATACCGAGTATCCATGATACCCACTCGATACTCACCCAGACAGCAGCTATTCAATATATTAAGACGTTCACAAAGGGGAAAACCATATATCACGCACACGAAATATTAAGTAATTACCTCTTGCCTCAATTCGGTGAACAAAATTACACCCAAAAGGCTTACTATCTTGGACACATGACTCTTTCACTTTTGAAAGTTTTTCTGAAATTGGAAAACCCGACTGATCGCGATAGCTTTTCATTTAAACGTATTGAACTACCTGGAAATTTGTTATATGACCTATTTAACGAATACTATACACTCTACAAAAAACAGATATTTTTGAATATAGACAAGGATATAAATTATAACTATAAAACGAAAATTGAGTTGGGTGAGATGACAGCAGACCAAATAGGTGATGTATTTACGACATCCATGTCAAAATATACAAAGGATCGTGTTCTTGACGCTGGAATTAGAAAGGCATTCAAAGGAAGTTGGGGTGCAAGCAATCACACACGGAGACCAGGTGTTCTTCAGGACCTGAGTCGTCTTTCATATAATTCATTCATATCTAACCTCCGTAAGCTGAACCTACCTCTTGATGCGAGTGCCAAAGTAGTTGGACCCAGACTATGTCATAGTTCTCAGTATGGTATTATTGATCCGATCGATACACCAGATGGCGGTAATTGTGGTCTTCATAAACATTTAACGATTTGTTCATATATAACAAATGGATATTCGTCTCATAAAATGATTGATTGGATGAAAAATAACATCGATATGCAATTTATCGATGATATGGAGCCTACCGACCTATACTCGAAAATAAAAATATTTGTTAATGGAAGATGGATTGCTGTATGTGATAAATTATATGAAAATGTTCAATTAATTCGTAACTGTAGGCGTCTATCGGTCATTCCACTTTATACGAGCGTTTCGTATAGCGTTCCCGATAAGACAATATTTGTTTCCACCGATTATGGACGCCTATCCCGTCCGCTATACTATGCTACCAATAATCAACAGGTCGACTTTTCTCGAGATATAAAAGATTATTCATGGCAACAAATTCTATGTGGAAATTTCAAGAAAGATGAATTCAACTTCAAAAACAATAAATTTTATACAATTGAAGAATTATACGGTGACCGCGAATCGGTCAGTTCGGCATGGGATAAAAACCGTGCAATTTTAGATTTGGTAGACACAGGAGAAACGGAGTCGTTACTTATAGCTCATCATAATCTACAAGTTCGTGAGAAACAACGACAGTATACCCATCTCGAATTACATAACTCTCTCATGTTCGGGTATATGGGGAACCTTGTTATTTTTCCTGAACACAATCAATTACCCAGGAATTTATTTTCATGCGGACAAAGCAAACAAGCATGCTCTCATTTCCACACAAATTATCAACACAGATTTGATAAATCAGCGATTGTTCTTCACTATGGTCAAACACCTCTGGTTAAATCGAGATATATTGACATGTTTAACAACGAGGAGCACCCATACGGGGTAAATACGATTGTCGCAATAGGAAGCTACGGTGGATACAACGTAGAGGACGCCATATTGGTGAATCGGGGTGCGGTTGATAGGGGGCTCTTCCGAACAACATATTATAATACATATGAAACTCGTGAAGAGAGCTCAACCGTAAATAGCGACTCGGGAGATGTCAAAATAATGAACCCATATAGTGATAATGTATCAGGCATGAATCCCAACTATAATTATGACAAGCTAAATAAGCACGGACTAATCGATGAAGAGACTCTCGTAACTGAAAAGACTGTTATTATTGGTCGCGCCGGATATGACGAATCATCCGGGTCATTTGTTGATTCCTCAATCACAACAAAGAAGGCACAGAATGGTATCGTTGATAAGACATTTATTAGCACACAAGAAGAAGGTTTCAGAATCGCCAAGGTTCGTGTGAGGGAGGAGAGAATACCCGCGATGGGTGATAAAATGTGTAGTCGTGCTGGACAGAAGGGAACAATCGGGCTTATAATTGACGAGGAGGACATGCCATTTACAGCCGATGGTATAAAACCCGACCTTATCATCAATCCACATGCTCTACCGTCACGAATGACAATTGGACAGCTAATCGAATGTGTTATGGGAAAAGCATGTGCCCTTGCGGGAACATTTGGTGATGCGACAGCCTATTGCAACGATAAGAATGGCTACAAAATATTTGGTGATATGCTCCAAAAAAATGGATACAATTCACATGGTAACGAAATATTATACAACGGAATGACTGGTGAACAATTAGAGAGTGAGATTTTTATAGGTCCAACTTATTACTTGCGGCTTAAACATATGGTGAAAGATAAAATCAACTATCGCGCGAAGGGACCAAAACAATCACTTACACGTCAACCTGTTAAGGGGCGAGCGAACGATGGTGGGCTTCGAATAGGCGAGATGGAACGCGACGGTGTTCTTGGACACGGTGCTTCCAAATTTTTGAATGAGTCTATGCTCGAGCGAGGAGACGTTTACTATATGGCTGTGTGTAATAAAACGGGTTGTATCGCTTGCTACAACGAGGAACTTAATATATTTTTCAGCCCTTTTGCGGATGGTCCTGCTAAATTTGATGGCGAACTTGCTGAAGATTTGCGTATAAAAAATGTTACCAAGTACGGTCGTTCTTTCAGTATTGTGAAGGTTCCGTATTCATTTAAGCTTCTTATACAGGAACTTCAAAGCATGAATATTAACATGCGGATCATAACCGATGATAATATCGACCAGATGATGAATCTCAATTACACAGACAATTATAAAATCCAGTCCCGAGACATGTATTCCAAATCCGGTCGTATCCCGGATACGATGAAGTCCATCGCGGATACGATGAGAATTAATAACCGTATCAATAATGCGAACAACCGTAATGAGCGCAATTTCATCCGCGGAATGGTTGAACTACCCGATGTGATTGATGATGATGATGATAAGAGAATTGCTGAATTACCCCAATCACCAGATTATGCTCCAAGTGGGAACTCACCTGATTTAAACACATACAATTTGGGTGTTGTAGATGATGACGATGGACCATTTTGGAGTCCCGACATGATGAATGACGATAACAAAATACAACCAGACGAATCTAATATTAAATTCGATGGGGATGACGCTGAGGAAAAATTTGTTGAATTTTATAAGAAACGATTTCCGGGTAGTGAGCCAGATGTTATTGAAATGGCATACTCCAAATTCTTGGAAGACGGTGAGATTGTTGACGCAAAAAGTATATTAATACCAGACGATTTTGAAAAAGCGGACAAACCTGATATAAAAAAGACATTTATTAATCGCACAGGAGTTCCTGATATAAGGACTCTTGAAAATGAACCAGATGACGACGATAAAAAGGATGGAAATGAAGATGATGAGGTTGATACGGGTGATATGGATGGCGGAGAAGGCAAATTTGTATTAAAAAAAATACAACTTGAATAATAAATATGTTTCAATATGACAAGTCAATACAAGTCAATACAAATATATAATAATCTTAAAATTGAAAATTAATATAAAATGATGTCATTATATATTAATAACGATGACATCTCAAATTCAAAGTAATGTCAACAACTCCGAGTTTTCGAAAATATTCAAATCACGCGAGACGCTGGTTGAAATTTTACACGCATGTGATTATGACGTTTCTGGATATAAATCAGTCAGTGAACGACATTTACATAGTATGATTAATAATAAACAGTTGGATATGGAGCTCGAAAAAACAGACAAAAGTTCGAAAATATATATACAATCCTATTATATTTTAGGAAAATCAATTAAGAAAGATGCGATACCATCAATCGTAGACGATCTATTCCACATAGAACGTCGTCTGACAACGAAAGATACGCTCATGTTGGTTGTAAACGAAGAACCGAATAGCACCATACTATCTCTGTTAAAGTATATTTGGAGCAAAGAGGGTATATATATCGTAATCATTCCAATCCATCGGCTACAGTTTAATATTTTAAAGCATTCTTTGGTGCCACCCCATCGTGTGATATCAGACGACGAAAAATCGTTGTTATATATTAAATATAACATCCGGAATGACACACAACTCCCACAAATATCAAGATTTGACCCAGTTGCTCAGGCAATCGGACTAAGACCCGGACAAATCGCAGAGATTATCCGTCCGAGTAAAACAGCCATCACATCAAAATATTACAGAATATGTATGAACGACTAACTTGAAAAACAATTTCATTATATCGTTTTATTTTCAATACAACACAATTAAAATAATAGCTAATATATAGTATGACAACACGAGGTGATGTCCAAGAATCATACAATAAATTCATGCATGAAAAAAATAGACTCCTAACGTATAAGAAAAACAACGAAAACGAAAAAGAGTTCATAGGACATTTATATTTTTTTAATTGGATGATATTCGTAGTCAGCATAGTTATCGGGTATAAAGCATATAAATTATACCAATCGGGACCTCCCATATGGGAGAGCATGTCGGCAATGCTCGGTACAATAACATTCGGATTTTTGGGAAATAAACAAACCATGTCAGATTAAAATATATCCCGTTATATAATGGATACATCAGCGTTTGTAAATACATATGAATCGAACACCACCGAATACCAGAAAATTATTGAAAATAAAAAAACAGAGGTTGAACTTCAAGGAAGAATGGACCACTCGTTACGTGAATATAGGCGCGAAGCACTTGTTTTTTCAACACTCAATATGATAACTGTTATTGCTATGATTGGTGCGTATCGGTTCCTATCTACAAAATAATTTCGGTTAATCTGTAAGGTTCTTTACAAATTAACATATTTCAAACACCTTTTAATATAGTGAATATATATTACTGATGATTACCGATGGTGATATTTTATCGAATGACATAGTTAAACGATATAAGCAACTTGATATAAATACCAGCAATAACACCAAATTGGGATATGATTCATTCCATAACGGGACGAGTTCCAATATTAATACAATCGATCTAAAAAATAATGGGTTTAACACAAATGTGTTTGTCGGGTCTAACCACATGTCGGAATTTAGTGGCGCTACTTCTCTTGGTTGTATGCGCAGTGGTATCGATGATAAATTTAAGGTAGACCTTATTGACACACCTACAAGAGACGGCGCATTCAACGTTTGTAAAAAATCTGCTCAACTGGCAAATATGCCTTTCTTTTCAATTGGAAAAGGTGGAAAAGGTGAAGAAGGCGATTCATCCTCGTCCAATTATGCCTGTTATACCGGAGACAACGACCTCATATCATCGTATAACGAAAATGGTCCCGCTCTTATGAACCATGAAATTGGAACATATAACACCAGAGAAATCAGAGAAAAAATGAACATCGGAGATAACGATGAGATACGAAATGATGGTGGATACATGAAGATAGAGGACGGAAACCTAAAAATATATAGCTCATCGGGTACTTTACTGAGTTTTGAAAATACTGAATATACAAAAACCGCCAACCTTTATTCGATACGTGACGATGTCATTATCGACGGTATATCAAAATATACAACAGATGCCGAATTCACCGATAATGTAATCGCATGCTCTGACACACCATACATCAATAAAAATTTCTCGAAAATAACATCAAATATTAGATACAATCATTTAATACAAAAGGATCTTGACGCAAATAAAAGTGATATTGATATTCAAACAATATGTAACGACCTCGAAAAGTGTGTTGGATACCAAAAATTGGTTCACACCGATGGAACAATTTCGTGGATTCTGTTTAGCAACGGATATAAAAATCTCGAAGTTGTTGAAAATGCGTCGAGAGTCGTTTCCGATATAACTCAATCGAGTATGTACTTGAAACCAGGTGATGTGGTAGCGAGCACTTTGATAATGAATAACGACGGAACCGTTGTGTTACAGGTTGGAACACATGAATCAATCATAATGTCCTCTCCCAAAAATCAATCGTCTAATTACAAACGAAATCAGTTGTTTTTGAATCAAACCCTACAAAATTCTCAGGGTATTCCCAAGAATTATTTAACTAATGGCGAGCGGTTGGGACCAGGACAGTTCATATCTTCCCCAAATGGAATATTTCGAGCCAGATTCACCGAGAAAGGTGTATTGGCGCTTGAAACGTCAATAACAAGTTGTCCCACCGATGACGGTGGAAACAATTTACCCGGTGGAAGTGACGCAAGTGACCGAAGTGACGCAGTATATATGGTAAACGAGTACAGATACTCATCGCAGAAAAACATGGCTCCTCCACCAATCGAATCGAGTCCTGCCAATATGTTAAATAAATTAGAACAATCAACTAAACTGCGATGTATTAACGCATGTAATAACGACACCAGATGTGAATCGTTGTCATTTTACAATCCCAACAACACGCAGTTTAATTGTATGCTTTATAAGAACAACTCTAAACAGCTTACTGAAACAAAAGGTGCCACACATATGACAAAAAACTCGGTTACAAAAGAATCGGTTGAGGAGGATAATATGAATTCTGGGTATCTAAACGAATCCGGAGAACTATATACATATTCACCAGACCAGATTACTTATGAATATACAAACAAGACAAACGATAAACCAGGTGACTGGAGAAATGGGTTTACGTGGAATAAAGAGACATATGTATCGAAAATGGATATGACTCGCCTCGAGACGGAAGCGATGTTTGTTAACAAATCTGAACCGGTTAACGGAGAAATGAACGAGGATATGTGTGCCAAATTATGTTCAGATGATGACTATTGTAAGGAATTTGTTTTTTATGAAAAACCAGGTGATAAAATAGAATGCGGAATTATAAAAACCGGAGCAAAATATGATAAAATACCATCTGAACATGGGAGTACGTACACGCGAATTCCACGAGTCAAAGATTCTGTGACAAGTATCAGCGTCCCCCGAAATATGATCAATATCACATCGAATACATGGAAGTCGCTACCGAATCCGTCGGGTGAGATGGGTCCCGACATTATGGGACCCAAAGCGACTATCACAAGACAAACCGATCTTGAAAACATTAACTCCATAAGTGATGGATTTACCACAATCGCTGGGGGAACGATACCCAAAGTTGATAAGTTAAAACAAATGTTAATAGAACGGAAAAAGACCACCTCATTAAAAAACACGCTGCGTTATGCTACCGATGGAGAGAAAGAGGGAATGTCTTCTTTGGTTGGGGACCTGAAACGCGCCGAGAATAATCATGCTCGCACAAGAACACACTTTCAGGCGATGCATGATACCAGCTATATCGAGATGGATAGACAGAACAATATGACTGCCAATTTAGTTGTCCTTGCTGCGGTGACCGCAGTTTTCGGTACAGAATTAATTCGATACGCATATAACAATTAGAATCTATGTGAATCGACGTGTATTGTATTTGAACCAGTTTGAATAAAAATAATAAACTATCTATCCAAATAAATTCTATGCATAGGTTATACAATAATGATTAAACATATGGATACGATATACTTATTTATGTTGGGCGCGGTGGGTATTTATGCGATTAAATCGATAAACGACCAACCACAATCACATATGTTGGAGGGATTTAATGAAAACAATAATTCAACTATTACCACAAGTGCGCTTGAAAGTCTCATGGGTGATATAACCAGTTTTTTTAAGAAGGGTGATGTCGCATATACAATTAATGCCGGTGGAAATCTAACTAATTATGACAAGACAACCGAAGCGGAAACTGATTCAAACACGATACTTGCGGTTTTTAACGATTTATTGATTGCTGATAACCCAGCCCAGCTTGTTTCAAGCGCGGCACAACAACAGGGTATCGTTGAACTCCGTCAAAAGCTAGCGCAGATATATGCTTTGGTTATCAATTATTCGATAGAGCAGGATGACATTATTAGACAACAATATGACCGTCTTGAAACGCTCAACGATATGGAGAATCTCAACGCAAGCACAATAAAAGATACCACCGCCGCGATCCTGGAAGACGGACATAACAAACGACGACTTATTAAGAATAATGAATACTTTCTCAATCGGTATCGCGCAATCAACGACATCGTTAGATACCTAATTGTATTTATTGTCATTCTAACGATTATCCAATATCTAAATATTAAGGGGTTTTTCGGAGAGGGTATTGGCAACCTTATTGTGTCCATATATATTGGTTCATGCGCATTCTTTTTATGGTTCAAATATATTAACATATTGAGACGAAGTCCGCTTGATTATGACGAAATCCTATGGGACGAATCCCGGGTCGACGTTAAAGTAAAGTAGTAGATTGAGACCGAATACCATATATATTTACGTACAAAACTAATATTGGGGTTATATATATGTCCGATTCTGTTTCTGTTTCTGTTTCTGGTGAAGAACCCACCGTAGCACTATCATATTTTAATAAACAAGGTAAAAAACAACGAGAGAAAGCAAACGCCCAAATTCGAAAAGGATATTATAATGGAGAACAATATCACCGATTACAGGAGACAACGCGTGTTCTCATTATAGTTTACTATATAACTCTTACTGTGTTTGCGATTTGGTTTATAATACGAGGTGCATACAGCGATATGAGCAAGATTCTAATTGCGGTCAATTCATTTGTTTTGATAACAATACCATACATACTCTATTACTATTTTGTCGATGGGATACTCTTCGTATTTAATCATATTATGACTTTTATAACATCGATGTCTATCAGAAATTTGATTGCGATAGTAACGACGGTCATATTAGGAATTGCTATGATTGCGATGATTTTTACAGCACCAGTTATGGCTCTAATGACGCCTATTGTAATATCATCATCTGCTATTATAATCATACTGGGCTTTGTTTTAAGAGGGACATTTATGGCATAAACACAGTATTACAATTTGTTTTCTGTTGATATTCTTTAACTCTTTGTTTTTGTGCTTCTTTATGCTTTTCATAATATACCTTACTACTTGCTGGTGCTGTATATTTTTTGAGATGCTATTTGGTTGCTTGAAGTTCTGTTTCTAAATTGGAAATATGTTCTTCCATTTCTTTTATTTTTTCATCCTTATCCATTACGATACTATACATAATAAAAAATATTTATATAATTTTTATTATAATTGTTTCAAAAAACGGCGTTTTAAATCTTCAAGGGTGTAATAATATCACTCGGTTTTAAATTTAAATCTTCTTTCTTCTTTCTTTTTTATTTTTTATTTTTTATTTTTTATTTTTTATTTTTTTTCGGCATAATAATAATATTAAATATCACTTTATATTATTTTAGAACATTTATATCTCCTGTGAATTTTTATCCATATATTCTATCGTCTTCCCCTCCAATCCATGAGCATGATATATTCGAGTGTTCAAGTGATTCGTTGGAAACCGACGATCACCCTTTTTGACCGCGTCCAACCCCTTTTGTTTAGCATGGCGTCCCCGCCTATTGTATTCATATGGTACCACATAAAGTTTAATATCAGATTCCCAACAAGCAATCCTAAACGAAGGTTGGTCCCACTGTGTTACCTTTTGATATTTGTGAAAATAATGTTTCCATAGATCGATAAGTCTCGTAAAATTATCACACTTTTTGAACCCAAAAACCCCTCCATTTAATTCTCCAAATGAAGCAGGGATTGCCATATATTCAGGAATTGAAAAGTTTCTCTTTCTGGCATAATCATGGGACGCAAATAGTTCGAATTTGTCAAAAAGCCCAAAAAGTTCGTCAACATTGTCGTTAATATAAGTATCTGTGTCAATATAAATTGTTCTATCATATGTGGACATATGAAGTATATCTTGCTTTGATCGCAACTTTATATCAACTATTACGACGTTGTCGAACACTTCCAAATTTGGATACTCTTTGTTGGTAAATAAAGTTATATTTGCATGAGGATGAATAGCTTTTAAACTTTTTGCGGAGAATACCGATTCGTTTACGTAATTTGTTCCTCTAACACCACCGGCATTATTACTGGCAATATAAACATAACCATTAGACATATTCCAACTATTTTTTTATCTTTAAATCAAATTATTGTTGACAGTATATTTATTACATTTTTTGCGATACAATATATCATATATAATGATGTGATGAATATATATGAAATTTTCATTTTATGGTGAAGGCAATATGGCCCTCGGTAGCTACCGGATTCATATAAGAGATATGATAGGTTATCTTAGAAAATTGGGACACACCGCAGTTATTGGTGGAAATCCCGAAGATTATGACGTTCTTATTTACGACAAAAGAACCCGGAAATTTCATAATCGTACCAAAATAATAGGTATCATTACTCCCCCATGTGATGATGCTGGTGTTCTCAAGACAGTTGATTTTATCATCGTTGGGTCCATCGAAGAAAAATGCTCGATGATGAAATATAATAAAAATGTATTTCTGTTTCCACAGATGGAACTCATGAACCAGAATATACCCAGAAAAGTTCATCTGCCCGTACCCGACGACCAACCACTTATTATCGGGTATCACGGAAACCAGAACCATCTTAATCATTCCGTGTGTGGGCTATCGAAGGCACTCGAACGACTATCGAAAGAACGCAAAATAAAGTTTGTGTTTTTGTGCCAAAACGACAAAGAGTGGGTCGAAGGACGCCCCGAAGGCGTAGAAACCGAATTTAAACGATGGAAATTTGAAACATGCACAAAGGAAGTACAAAAATTTGACATAGGGGTTGTTCCTAACATAAGCGAGATAGAACACTCAAACCACCTCAAACCAAACATAACACTTGGTAAATACAACACCGATATGAAAATTAGATTTAAAAACAAATCGAATATAGGTAGATCGCTTGTGCTATTCAATCTCGGTATTCCTGTGGTCGCTGATATTACCCCATGTAATATGCATATTCTCGCGGACCCAGACAACGGATATGCGGTATTCGATGAACACAGCTGGTATTGGGCACTTAAAGAACTTTGTTGTGAAAAGAGACGGAACTTTGTAGCAGAAAATGCGTACAACGAAACGAATCGACTCTATAGACCGGAAAGGTGGGCGAAATCCCTGGTCGAGTCAATTGAAAAAATTACAAAATAATAATCAACCCAACCGATGTAAATAAATTAATCGCTTATATATATATAAAATATGATGAGTGACGTGTCAGCATATAACAAAATAATTAAATTTATAAAACAAAATAATAGCAATTCAGCAATCAATATTATTAATAAAAATCCAGGACTATGTGAAAGGATACGGAATTCAACGGGAAGCAATCTCCTTCACACGGCATGTCTGTATAATTGTAACGGCGTCGCAAAAACTATATTTAACAAAAAATCCGCGAATGAATACGATGATGAATCATATACACCTCTTTATTACTGCACATTTAACAACAATACTGAGCTGTGTCAGTTCTTTGTAGACAACGGTGTTACCCCAGATAAGCAATCGTTTTTTAATGCGGTGAGAACGTGTGGACTGGAACTGATAAAGATTTTATTCACAGTAAAACCCGATTTCAATATGCTTGATATTAGGAAACAAAATCTTCTTATACATGCGTTAAAACAAAAACGTTCGTATCATATTGTCGATTATATATCCAACAAATGTGAAATCAATCAAATTGACATCTACAACAGCACCCCTATGCATTATGCAACTCGTTGTCTGCGTGCAGGATATGAACAAATATTATTCCTACTCTCGAAACGGGGTGGAGATATTGTCCATCGGGATAGCGTTGACAGAAATCCGTTGGATTACATACATAAAATCACCCTCAAAATAGAGGTAGCCGATTTATGCAGGAAATCTGGAAGATTTCACCGACGCCGATGGTTTCTAATGTTTTTAGCCCGTTTTAAATTTCTGTCAGGACAACATGAAACAGATAAAATATACATATGCGTGTTCGGTGTCCCCGAACTATATCGAAAAATAATGACATATATCTGAATTTACAACTTTGTAAATAATATATACATATATATATATATAATATGGCTGCTTTATTACGGGTTGCAAAGGTTATATTAATTATTATGACAATCGATGGGACACAACATAGTTCTCATGATCTAGGAACAGCAGATATAAACGATAAAACTGCTGCTCGCAATTTAGTTACAGACAAAATCGGACAATTATTCAACGAAAACGTTCGAGCTTGTGTTGAGAACCCTGATGGATTAGTATATGAGGTTGCAAATGGAAACCATCAATATATATGTCACCCCGACGAAAAAAGCGAATTGGGTGGGGGTAATAAGAGGCGTAATAAATCAAGGAAATCTAAAAAGAACAAAGAAAAAACTAAAAAGAAAAAACAAACTAAAAGGAGAAAGACTATGAATAAGAAAAGAGTATAATCTTCAAATGTGTAAAAATCAAAATAATTATTCATATAACAGATATTTGTATGAATATTTAACTCTTGAATGTGTAGGCAAATTATAGATCTTCGTCATCACCGTCGTCATCGTCGTAGATTATCTTTACATGTTTCCATTCAGCCTTTCGATTTGGACCAAATTTGTTATCCATAAGGTTATACAAATTCTTCGAACTCGGCACCCTATTATCGACGTTTTGTCGATACCATTCCTGGAATTCCTGATGGAGTTCGCTCTTTTTAACCGTACATGATGACCCAGCGTCATATAAAATCTTCTCCGATATAAAGCTCGCAAAGAAGTCCTCCCCATTTCTGTATTTATCTGTTTCCTTCATTACAGCTGGGACATCTCGGACGATGCCCTCCGTCTGGAATGTTTTATGTACTATCATCGACATGAATGTATCCTTAAAATTCTTACTTGCAAGTTTCACATCAAGTTGAATATCAATAGCAAACTGGTGTGGATTGTCCTCCCATGAATACTTAACACCAATCATATTTTCAACAACAAATCGTGACATAAATGGAACAATTCGAAATCTTCTCCATGTACCGTCGTCCTGAGACTTGATCTTAAATAGATGATTTGTGGCGACCGAAAGCTTGAACTGGGGCTTAAATCGAATCGCCTCCTTGTGGAGTTGTCTCGCAACAATTTCATCACCACCTGTGAGCTCTTTCATAATTCCCTCATTCAGCGAATCACCTTCGCTGGGCTCGTTGATACACGCAAATCGCACGCCCTTGAGCTTGGCAATTGACGACTGAGTACCCTCAACACTCGACCGTTTTCCTGTGACATATGCCTCTGGAATAATCTCGTAATAATCACCAAGTAGAGACCCAATTATTTCAATAAATTTGGACTTTCCATTCTGTCCTTTTCCATAGAAGTTGTTGAATGTCTGGTTATGATCCTTACCGAGAGGTATTGATCCGATATATTCCCACATGTAAGCATACAGTTCGGGGTCGGGAAATAACTGCTTCATATATTGGTTGATGTGTCCCACAATCACAGGGTCCCAATCTTCCTTTGGAATGTATTTCAGTCCGCATGTCTTGGAAAGATAATCGTCCTTTGTTCCCAAACGAAACCGATTGGTGCTGAAATCAACCACTCCGTTCTTGAATCCAAATATATATGGGTTCGTATCAAGAAGGCTATAAAAGTTTTTGTCATAGAAGAGATGCTTTGCTTCCTTTATAATCTTTTCCTTATACGTGGTATTTTTAAGTCGTTCGCATATTTTACGAAGTGTCCCCAGCGTTTTTTTCGTTTCACTCCATTCTGGGTCTCCCTCATCCTCTTCAATCCCCTGAAATTTGGTAACATATGGAATCAGTTTGCTATTATAAAGCTGATACTGTTTGGTTGAAATGTTGAGATAGAGAGTGGTAGCGTTATTTGCCTCTATCCAACGATTATTGGTGAACTCGTACCAAATATTGTTTTTTATATCAGCACATTTGTATCGGTCACCATACATCTTAAACAATACCATCGCAAAGTTATAATCCTCTGGCTCTTCAATACTTCGCTGGACATAGTAATCAATAGAACTTGTGTATATAGTATCGAATTTGTTCTCGGTTCCGGGGTTCTCGGAACATAATTTATACCAATACTCACGAGCCCAATACACAATAGAACCCTTGGTAACGCAGTTGTCTCCTATTTCAAATGTTTGCCACTGCTCAAACCGTTCGGATATATCGCTGAATGAAAAGTTGGACCACTGACTACTGAATTTCATCCATACAATAAACATACGAAAGTCCACATTTTTTAGTGCCCAACCAACGGTGATCCACTTATCATATTCGGTGTAATACTCCGATGGAAGAATCATCAAATACATGTAAATATCCCGAAAACTGTGTTCGCTACAACACGTGTCAGTTGTTGATGAAATAAAGTCGTCAATCATCGAATCTAACTGTTCCACACACGTGACATCTGAAAAGTCTCCGCTTGTAGACAGGACCAATCTATCGTTATTTTGTGGCTTCACGCGACGGGGCTTTCGCGAAGACGCGCCCCCGGTGGATTGATTAAGTGATGCTTTGAACTCACAATTAACATCGAAATATGGATTACCATAGTATTGTGCACATATACTGTTGAACATCGCACTCTTATCCACATGAGTTGTTGGAATAACAACTTCCTCGTCATAAATAAACTCGTTGTCGTCATCAAATGTTACATTAACAATACGAATCATATTATACCGCTGATTACCTGGTTTGTTGGAACCATATAATTGCCAATTTGTAGTGCCTCTGGAAATGGTCTCATCCAAAACTGTTTCCCACGAATTTGTAATTGGCAATTTATCAACCTCAGGGTAATCACCTGTTTTAATTTCATTAAGAACCAATTTCCTAAGCTCGATTTGATACTTATGTTCAAGCTGAACACCAATAATAATATGGACTCCGTCCTTAGTCCTACTATTTTCGGCATCAATATTAACCTTTGGCTTCTCAAAAATATACACAGGTATATTAATGCCCGTCTGAAAATCCAATATCGACCTAAGTTTATTCATGTAAATTTCAATAATTGAAATCCTAAACTCATCATCGTGTTCGGGTGGTCGCTTTGTAATGTCAATATTGTATCGAAGGTCCAAGTCAATCAAAACAGGGGCTCGTTCGTCCTTTAGTTGAACCTCTGTAAGGTGTTCTTCGTTCTTATTTACAAATACATGGTTGTAATAAAGTTCATAAAATCGATGGATTTCATCTCGCGGTATATTGAATTTCCCACCAGATAAGTTTCTATTTGTACCTGCTCCTGGTATTCGTGTATGAGTATGCGGCGAATTCTTCTCGGTTACCCTATACTTATTAATGAAATCATAATATTGTCTAGTTGTTTGTATCGGCTTGGTCGCCTTCATTTTTTATTGTGTATACTATCCAACATTTTTTCATATCAATTTTATTAATTTATAATAACCACCGAAACTGGTTTATTGAACGCGGCACCATATATCGTAATGAATATAGAAACATATTCGTATATGATGCTATTTCGTTGCGATAAATACTATTTCTAAATTTATGCCAGGTTCACGTATTATTCAACAAATTGTTGTAACACCGATATAAAGTATCCAATATTGATTTAAACATTATGATATATACAATTTAATACTCGTGTTATGGAATTGGACCACACACAACAAACGGAATATTCGCGTATTAATAGCAATAACGCCTCTTTAAATGAATCAATTCGACGAATTACGCGGGATATACGAACTATCATGAAAAATCCCCTCGGCGAAAATGGAATATACTATGAACATGATATGGAAAATATTTTTAAAGGTTACGCTTTGATTATAGGTCCAACTGACACACCTTACCAGGACGGATTCTATTTCTTTGAATTTATATTCCCAACAGATTATCCACACCGACCACCGGTACTCAAATTTCTATCAAACGGGGATCGCATTAGATTTAACCCTAATTTATATAGAAGTGGAAAAGTATGTATTTCTATGCTGAACACGTGGTCGGGAGAGCAGTGGACATCGTGTCAATCAATAAGTTCTATTTTATTAACTTTATGTACAATATTGAATGATCGACCACTATTGAATGAACCTGGGATAAACAGTTGGGACAAGCAGATTGAAACATATAACACAATAATTTCTTACAAAAATATCGAGGTTTGTATTTTGAAGATGATGGAAAATATTGAAAGTGGTGTCTCACCATATTCACGATTTAAAGAAACTTGTTGGTATCATTTCATTAAACACCGGGACCGAATTTTAACAAAAATTGATGATGTGGTAGAAGACGCTTCAAAAAGTGACAGTAGAGACCCGACTGGCGTGATGGTTATGAGAACGTATAATATGATGGTATCTATAAATAAAACACGTGGTAATATGATGAAAAACCTCATATTGGATATGGATAGAAACGGTGGTAATAATACATGAGAACTGGGACGAATGAACATGTAACCATAAATAATGATTTATAAAATTGAAAGTTTCAAATATAAATAAATACCTATAATATATCAAATGCATTTCTGTGACAAATGCGAGAACATGTTCTATATTAAGTTGGACGAGGATTCTGATGACTCGCTTGTATATTACTGCAAGAATTGTGGCAACGAAGACAGACTCCTCACAAAAGACAGTATTTGTGTTTCGTCGATCAACTATAGAGAATCAGCACAGAACTTCAACCATATAATAAACGAGTATACAAAAATGGACCCCACTTTACCAAAAGTTCAAAATGTCATGTGCCCAAATAGTGAATGTATATGCAACGCAGATAAAGTTGAAGACCGTGAAGAAGTGAGTATTATTTATATTAGATATGACGATACTAATAAAAAGTTTGTTTATATGTGCACGCGATGTGATACTGTTTGGAAGACCGATGAGAAGTAATTATAACCAATTAAATGGAAAATGGAAAATGGAAAATGGAAAATGGAAAATGGAAAATGGAAAATGGAAAATGGAAAATAGAAAATGTAAAATGTAAATAATAAAATTGAAATACATTTTTTATTATTTAAATAGTATA
>Ga0209632_10000412_pt1 | contig 44933 bp, 21 predicted proteins | sample COG_10_FD_184754 | JGI IMG/M metagenome (GOLD analysis project Ga0209632, IMG submission 184754) | Pelagic Microbial community sample from North Sea - COGITO 998_met_10 (SPAdes) (version 2) | ecosystem: Environmental > Aquatic > Marine > Neritic zone/Coastal water | place: Helgoland, sampling... | reverse complement strand
TTATAATATTTAGTGGTTTTACCATTAACGTAGTTAACTAAATATTATAATAAAATAGAAAAAGATAATAAATTTTAAAAAGATTATAACTTAACTGTAAGCTTGGTGAGTTCTTACATAAGCTTGATTGAGTTCTTGATATTCTTAATATTTCTTATTTAAGACCATTTAAGAACTCAAAAACCTATTTAAGAACTCAAAAATCTTAAATAAAAACTTATTAGTAAATTAAAATACTTAAAGATAACCCATTTTGTTATATATTATACAAAAAATGAGTGACGATACGAATGACTACACACTTGCAGTAAATAATAAAAAAATATATGATTTTTATAATGAAAACCCAAATGTAAACTTTGAAAGTGCAAATTTATTGTTAATTGATTTTATGGATTCTATATTTAATAACATGACTAATGATTTGAATAGTAATATTAATTCTCAATTGTTATCATTTATGAAGGATAATCAAACCAAGATTGAGAACTTTTCAAATTCATTAAATATAGTGAACCAAAATGTAACCAATATTACAAGTAATATAACTAATAGTACGATGTTACAAATGAATAATATGAAAAAAGAATATATCAATGATTTCTCACAGATTATTAATACTAATTCGTTGACTATTAATGAAAAGATTAGTTCTCTTATTGATAAAAGTAACTCTATATTGGTAGATAAAACAACATTGATATTAAATGATATTATTCCAAAGAATCAAGAAACATTGCAAATGCAAATTAAAGATAATCTTAAAGAACTTCATAATAGTATAACCAATGATACACATGAACTTACTAAAAATGTAAATAATAAGGATGCACAGACAGAATTTCTAAACAATATTGAGAACAAATTAGGCAAGGTTATACAAAATATTCAACAACCCTTGTATTCTGTTTTATCTGCAACAGAAGAAAGGTTATCAACTAATATTAATAATATTAAAGAAACAACTCAAGTTTCTCTTAATACACAAGACAAATTATTTGGAGAACTTGAGACATTCTTGGGAAAATACAAATCATCTACACATAAAGGTAAAGTTGGTGAAGAACAATTATGTTCTTTGTTAAATAGTATTTATAATACTGCTGAAATTACGAATACTACAGGACAAAAGGCTTCTGGAGATTTCCTACTGAAAAGACTAGATAAACCGGTTATCATGATTGAGAACAAAGAATATAATTACAACATTCCAAAAGAAGAAATATCCAAGTTTATTCGTGATATTGATACTTTAAATATGTCTGGTATTTTTATTTCACAACATAGCGGTATTGCATTTAAAAGTAATTTTCAAATTGATATTAATAATGGTAATATTCTAATATATATACAGAATTGTGATTATGATCCCGAGAAAATCAGGTTGGCAATTGACATTATTGATAATTTGTCAACTAAATTGAAAGATATTAATATAAACAATGAGAACATTCACATTTCAAAAGATATTATTGATGGTATAAACGACGATTATCGTTTGTTTATTACAAATAAAGAATTATTACACACTATCTTACGAGATTTCACTAAAAAAATGAATACACAAATTGATGATTTGTCTATGCCTAATCTGGACAGATATCTTGAACCCAAATACGCATACGTTAAAGATAGAGTTTTTATATGTGAATTATGTAACGACTTTGTTGGAAAGAATAAACAAGCATTATCATCACATAAACGCGGATGTAAAAAAAGGAATAATACCGATACTGTTTAATTTATAATATTAAATAATACAAAATATTTATATCCCTACTTTCAAAAATAGGACAATGAAAAGTATGTCCATTTTTTTTTTCAAAGACCATAAGTTTTTCAGAAAAACACAAAAAACCACTTCAGAGCATAATGCAGTGAAACCCGTTTTTCATGATTTTATTTGTTACTGAACTTTTTTTATACTTTTTGGAAAAAGGATTTAGGGGGATTTTTATGTTATCATATTATAGATAACAATGATAACCGAACAAATCCCAAAAAACCCCAAAAAACATTCATGTGAAAATTGCAACTATTATACGAGCAGTAAAAAAGATTTTAATAAACATTTATTGACTGCAAAACATAAAAAGATAACAAATGATAATGAGAAATCCCAAAAAATCCCCAACCCACACATATGTGAATGTGGAAAAAAATATGTTTTTTTATCTGGGTTATCCAGACATAAACAAAAATGCACATATACTACAGAAGAAGAACCCAAGAATACAATTGTGCTTACAAAAGAAGAATCTAATATAGATTATAAAGCCATGTTTATAGAGGTGATGAAGAAAAATGATGAATTACACCAAACTATCAAAGAAATGGTTCCTCGTATTGGAAATAACAACACAATCACCAACAACAACACCAACAATAATACCTTCAATGTTATGTTATATTTGAATGACCATTGCAAAGATGCGATTAGTATTGAGCAATTTATGAATGATATTGTTGTTACCGACCAAGATATTGTCTCCATGAGTAAACATAAGAAACCTGCAGATAACTTCGCGAATCTTATTATGAAATCCCTCAAAAACTTTGATGTTACCAAACGACCATTACATTGCACCGACCAACATCGTGGCACTCTCTATATCAAACATGACGAAGGTTGGGATAACAACAAAAATAAAGAACGGGATTTGGCGGAAATCAAAGAAGCGGAGAAATGGAAAAAAACGGATACAAAGGACCCAATCATTCCCAAAGCAATGAAGCAAACAATCAATACGAAATCATGGCGAGCAATCCGGTCGTATAAACAATCTCATCCTAACAGTTGTGAATTAGATACTCCGGAATATGTTATGACAGGTAAAGCCGAACAAAATACCTATTGTGATTGTACCGACCAAGATGAATTGGATACCATTACACAGAAAATAACAAAACAACTATGCCCCACTGTGCGACTAGATAAGAATGCAACCGCATAATATTCTTTATTTGTAAACACTTTATTACAAATAAAGATAACCTTACCAGAACTAAAACAAATAAATAGCGTTTTAAATCTTCAAGTGTGTAATCGTCATGTTTTATAACAAATCATATAATTTAATAATGTATAATTCGGGTAATGTTGTTTCTGTGAACCTGTTGTTTCACTAGAGCCATCTAGGTTTTTTGTACTTTCAATATCAGTATCTCGGGTATAACTGTTGGCAACCGTTTTGTTGTCTCTACCTGAATTTGTATCGCAGAGGTCACTTCCACCCAATGAGCTTGCAAAAGTACCTGAAATAGTATGAGTATGTTTGAAATGACTTGATTCTATATAATTATCTCCACCGGTATTTACGTGTTGACCTTTATAAATTATTGTATTTACACCTGGAGTTGAACCGATTGGCATATACGCTTTAAAATTTGGAACATTAAAATTCGTTCCCGTACCACCATATTTATTACCTATTACACTATATAATTCTACATAATCATTTTTTTGATAATTTGTACCATCACATAATAAAAAATTACTTGATACATTATCAATTGACGTTCCTGCATATAATAATATTGTTCCAATATCAGTGGTTACTGTATCTTGGATTTCATCTGTATTATATTCTAAATATTCATTCTTGATTTTCAAATTATTTATTAACGGCATTGTATAATAAACAAATATTCTTTATATATTAAAATTACGAAAATAAAGATATTAATAAAATTTATATATTAAAATTACGAAAATAAAGATATTAATAAAATTTATATAGAGATTTTTTATTAATTAATCAATGGAATTAATAAAAGTTTTTGATGATGTACTTGAAGATTCTATGTGTCAATCTATAATTGAGGTATTCGATAATAACCCTGTTTATCATAAATCAGGTATTACTTCTAATGGATATAATCCAGATATTAAATTAACTACTGATGTTAATATATCTGACCTTACTAATACACATATTTGGAAAAGTATTGATGATAGTTTAAATTATGCATTAAATAAACATATTCATATGTATTTTGAATATATGAATTCATTAAATAACCATTATAAAATATTTGAAGATTTACAAGATACTGGTTTCTTAATGCAAAAATATAACAAAAATAATGGTCATTTTAAATATCATCATGATTTTTCAACTATTTATGAAAACAACGATATTTATTATCGGGCTCTGGTATATATATTTTATTTAAATGATGTTGATGAGGGTGGTGAAACGATTTTATGGAATGATTATAAAATAAAACCTAAAGCTGGTTCATTATTGTTTTTCCCTGCTAGTTGGACGTATCCACATAAGGGTAATGTTCCTATTAGTCATGATAAATATATTGTTACTGGGTGGCTTTATGCAAAAATTTAAAGATTTTTATATTTTATTAAAAAATTAACCACATTAAACCGGGATAAGTAATCGTCATTATCACCAGATTCCATATCAATTTTTAAAGTAGAGTTAGCACTTACATTATAATATGACCACCCAATTCCATCATTCCAGACAGTTGTGTCACTAGTCTCTTCCCCTATGTTAATAGCCGTAACCAACTGATCTGTAGGTATAATATGACGATGTTTAAAATGACTATTTTCTAATTTTTTTACACCTCCCGATAAAGTATTGGCATCTACTACACTCTTAAAACTTGATTCGTTTATTCCGTATGGAAATCTTTGCGAGATATCTGGTATGTTAAATAGATCTTCATTCGGTGGGTTAAGAGTATCTCTGCCATATTTATAACCTATATTTTCAAATAATTTACTATATTTTTCAATAATACTATTACTTTCCGTTTCCGTTTTATCTAACTCGCGCCCATCACATACTAAATATCCTTTAGGTATATTATTTATATCACCTGCCCACATTATTATTGAACCTATCATTGGAAATAATCCGGATTGTTTAGAACTATCCGGAAATTGAAGATAATCTTTAGTTACTTTTACTGACGACATTTATATAAACATTATATTTTAATATTTATATTATTTTACTATTTTTTTATTATAAAACGTAATCTTGTAAATAATGGCAAATAAGTAGTAGTTGTATTACTATTATAACCTGAAGTAGTATCACCACTTTTCTTGCTAACGTTTTTATAACGGAATTGTCCACTTCCTGGTACTTTTCGTTCAAAAGTACCAACGTTAGCTATTGGTCCACTACTATTATAAGTCACCGTATGATCATGAATAAATTGATTTGGTTGTAATATATCATTACCCCCTTGTTTTTTTTCTTCATCCCAATAAGGGTCATAATTAGCGAATGTACTATCACTACCCATTGGAAATCGCTCATGTAAATTGGGTAGATTAAATGATGAACCATTACCTCCATATGTGTAACCAATGATATTAAATAAATCTATCAGTTCTGCATCATATCTATTTAATAATGAACCATCACAATCAAGCCAACCGGTTGGCGTTTCTTCACAAGCATACATTAATACTGTTCCAACTGGTGGCATTGCGGTTGATTGAATTGAATTATCAATAAATTTTATTCCTTCACCATGTATACTTGTTCCTGTTGGTTTTGTATAAAATAATTTATGATAATCATCATGTGTTAAATTACCGGCTGAATCATATATATCAATTTGTTTTTCTAATCCAGAAAGTACCTCATTTAATTTATTATCATCTGCTGTACTATCTACCATCACTATATCATTAGTAACATTGTAAATACCAATCGCAAATAATTTTGTATCATTATTATTAGTTATGTAAAATGTTTTATACTCTATTGATTCAGTATCATCTCGTGTAATTTGAATATAAGCTATACAATCTACATATTCAAATGACACCGTTTGCATATCATACCATAATTCTAATATAATTATATTATCTATACTTTCTGTTGGTATAACTGAAATATTCAAATCTACACATACTTCTTTTAATTGTACGGTCGATGATAATTTTCTTGCTTGATAAGTTGAAAACAATGGTACTTCAGGCATAATTGAATATATTTGTATCAAATTTACTTCATCACTTACTGTTAATCCAGTTGAACGAACTGTACCCGACACTAATTCACTTGTATATGTCCACTCATTTATCTGCAAATTATAATTCATTTTTCGTGATTCATAACTGATTTCTTCACTATTATCTGCTTTATGAGAATAAAATACCCATAAATCTACTACGGGTGATGCATATATTAATCCGGATGAACCGGTTCCTTTTTCTATCCAAATTCTATGAATACCCACTACACTACGACCAGAATTCTCCGCTCTATATGCTACATCAAAATTTGATTTTATATGTGTATTTGATATCATTATTGGCATTCCATTTGTTGTATCTACAGTGAAATACACTTCTCCTGTATATGTTTCCACCTCCATTAAACCTCCGGCTTGTACTATTACTGTTCTAGTAACTCTACGAGTATTTCCTCCCCCATCTGTTACCGAATATATTACTTCATATTCACCCATTGTTGAATTATCTATATTACTTGTAACTTCTACACTTGAAGTTATAACTATTGAAGGTGTATCTAGGTCTACTTGGTCTTGTGCTGTATAACCTGGTTCTTGATATACGCTATTTCTATCCATATAGAATGGATTATTACCCTGCAAAGTTATTACTGGCAACACATTATCATTCATATTACCTACTTGTACTAATCTGGTTACTTCTGTAGTATTATCCGCACCATCAGTAACTGTATATTTTAGTGTATTTGTTCCTACTGTATTAGTATTTACATCTCCTGTTATTATTACATCATTGGTGATATTACCATCACGATTATCTGTTGCGGTATAACCTGGTTCAGTATACGTACTATTCGGTTCTATAACATACGGATTATCACCCTCCAAATTTATTACTGGATACACGTTATCTACTACATTTACTATTCTATCAAATGATGTTACACCGGGAGCACTATAAGTTAATGTATACTGGCCTAAAGTGTTTACATTTACCGTTCCTGTTATTTCTACTGTATGATGAGCACTAGATGCATCACTGCCATTCGAAGCTTCTAAAGTATATCCTGGTTCTGTATAAGTTGTACCATATACTTGTTCGTATGGGTTATCACCAATTAAATATATTGATATAGTTATCTGGTAATACGCGGTTATACCAGCTTGCTTCCATGCTGGGATGCCACTATCTGTTAATGTAGCCTCCCAGCCGGTAAAATCTACAAATGAATAATACTTACTGATTGTAGTATCATACATGACATTTTTTGTATGATAACCAGAGGCATTTCCAGTGTATTGATAGTGAACAGTACATGATGGATATGTGGCGTCTACAGTCTCCGTACTGTACCATAAACCAATGATTTGTACAATAGTCTGGCCCGGAAATTCTTCGGCATATAATTGTTTTAATTGATTTAAAGCTTCGGGTGAACCAGTGACCGCAGTATCAAAAACCATATTTATTATATATAATATTTTTATATATAATACTAAATTTTATCGCATTATAAATCTTCACCATTATAATCATATGCCCGAATTGTTGGAGTTTCACTCATTACTGAAAATGTATCTGTCATCACCGTATAAAGTATATTTACTGTTGCAAATTGTGTTTTTACTAATACATCGTTATTTTCTTTATATGAATAAAACATTATTCCGTCCACAATTTCATCACCCGCACTTGAAGAATTATACCATAATTTATATATTTGTATTATTGAATGTAGAGGATATACTATATTATATTGTTCTTTCAAATCATCTTCTTTGCCGTTTAAATGAGTTAACCTAAATTCACTATACTTCACTGAATTATTTGCTTTTACACTATTATATACTTCTGTTTGGTTTTTAACTTTCCAACTATTTATTACTCTATCATATTCTAGTGATGTGTATAATTCAGATATTGGAGTTGATAACCTATAAAATTTCATATAACAATCTAATATATGTGCAGTATCAATTTTATCACTCTCATACAACTTATCTATACTTATTTCTTCACCATAAGTTTCATTATATTTATCTTTTAATTCTGGTATTTTTTGTACAATATTGTAATCTATATTATGATAAATTTGAAAATAATCATTTGAAGATAATCCATCTTCTAAACCACTTCCTACGGTTAATAACGGTTCAATATTCATTAATGTATTCCAGTTACGCGTATTCTTATTATATTTTACATCTAATTTATTATTAATCTTACTATCTATTATTGAAAGTCCATATTCATCTAAATCTTTACCTGTACCATATATTTTCATACCAATATCAATTGTTGTTATAGTTGTTTCAGCTACCGATAAAGAACTATTATCATTTGCATCACCTGAATTTATATCCAGTGTATTATACCATACCTCATTTATTTTTTTCAATTTCTTTGTACTATTATAATATGCCAAATATAAACTCCGTAATGCGTCTTTTGATGATTGTCTTACAATCGTATAACTATCAAAATAAAAATATGATAGTTTATAATTATCTATACTGGAAATTATTGAATATCCTGTATCATTTATTGTAGATTCTATTGTTTCATTTGTGTACATTGTCCATGTATAACTAGCATTGTTATTCTTTACTGTATATTTCATTTTTCTAGTTTCAAAAATTGGTTGTACATTTCCACCTTCCAACAAATATGGTTTTAACATTTCTATTGTTATTTGGTTTTCATCAAAATCTGTAATAGGTTCAATTGGGGTTCCATGTTTATCTAATATCTCTTCCATAGCAGTTTCGTCTGTTAACACATATACCCATACATCTATTTCTCTGGTTGTGTTATCATAATCCATATCAAAAGCATTGGTTTCGTTATACCATATGTTAAAAATTTGTAAATAATTATATAGTGAATATCCTGAATTATTTAATAATGCGTTTACTCTATTTATTGATGTTGATGACATATTTATGTTAAAAGGTTCCAACCCACTATAAAAAGATGTATAATCAGATAAATCTTCTGCACTTAAACCATTACTTGTTACTGTTGCATTCACTATTGTTTCATTATCTATCCATGTATCATTTTTTGACAAAAATTGTATTTTACGACTAGTATATAATACCTGATTGTAAACTGTAGAATAAGCATAATATATCCAACAATCTGTTCCACCTGTTATTTGAGTATTATTATACCACATATTGTAGATTTCTTTTAATGAACTCACTTCGTCAAAACTATTTATTAATGTAGCTAAATCATCTCTTCTTATATATGCTATTGATGAATTAAATGCCACCATAAGTTCTACATTTACCGTTCTTATTACCTCTGTATTATTTCCCGCACCATCTGTACCACTATACGTAACTTGATATGTTCCTAATGTACTCGCATCTATATTATTAGTTGTTGTTACAACTATTTCACCATCTATATTATCTGTTGTAGTGTAACCAGGTTCACTATATGTACCATTCAAATACATACTATATGGATTATCACCTTGCAATTCTATTACTGGACCCACTGTATCTAATACTATATTTACTGTTCTTATGGCTGTTCCTTCATTGCCTGCACTGTCTGTAGCTGTGTAAGTAATCGTGTATGTACCTACTGTACTCGCGTCTATATTATCTGTTGTTGTTACATTATTTACATCTATTTCACCATCTATATTATCTGTTGTAGTGTAACCAGGTTCACTATATGTACCATTCAAATACATACTATATGGATTATCACCTTGCAATTCTATTACTGGACCTATTATATCTACTACATTTATTGTTCTTGTTGCTGATGTTGTATTTCCTGCAGTATCAGCTACACTATACGTAACAGTATATGTTCCAACAATTGATGTATTAACATTTGATGACATTTGTATATTATGTGTAATGTTTCCATCAACATCATCATTTGCAAATGCACCTTGATCAGTATAAGTAAGTCCGTGTGATATATTGACAGGATTAGAACCGTTAATTGTAATTTCTGGGCCAGATATATCTTGAACAGGGTAATACTGAGTTAGAAGAGATAATAGTGGTGGAGGTATCGCACTATCTGTTAATGAAGCTGGATAGCCTTTATCGTAAGGACCAAAATTATTATATACAACATCCATATCCTGATAAGAATTCGCTGGATTAATTATTAATTGTTTTGTATGATAACCATGAGAACTTCCAGTGTATTCAGGACTTCCAATGTATTCATAATGCATATAACACATTTGACCTTCATAGTTTTGTGGGTGATACCATAAACCAATGATTTGTACAATATTATGGTTCGGATAATCTTCGGCATATAATTGCGTTAATTGCTGTAAATTAACTTCTGAAGTAGCGACAGCAACATCAATATTACCATAAGGCATATTTATTATATATAATATTTTTATATATAATACTAAAAATTATCGCATTATATTCTCCTAATTATTAACATATAATTTACTGCATAAACATATAATTATTGTAAAACAATTACTAAATCATTTGGGTATCAATGTTAACTTTAAAAGTATTTTTATAAATGGATATAAATACAACAGGGTATATCATGTATACCCGGTAACAGGGTATATACCCGGTTAGCTCAGTTGGTAGAGCGCACGCCTTTTAAGCTTGTGGTCGAGGGTTCAATCCCCTCATCGGGTGGAGGGCATGGGTACGCCCACTTTATTAAGTAAAGTACCCATGTAGAGGAAATGGAGAGACATATAACTATTACAATACAAAAAATGGTGTTTCACAGTTTTAAGCGAAGGTAGAGGGGCTTAAGACCGACCCGAATATGTCGTTAAACTATTGCTCGGTTGGTTTAGGGGTTATAACGAAACGCTTACACCGTTTAGGTCGTGGGTTCGATTCCCACACCGAGTATTATGACCTGAACAAGTCGTTAAACTATTCAACTGCGCGGTTGTCCGAGTGGTCTAAGGAGCCAGACTTAAGACCTGGTGGCGTCAGCCTCGCGTGTTCGAACCACGCACCGCGCAAACACATACCCTCATTGGGTGAAAGTGATAAAACCACTATAAAAGTTTTATTAGCTCTTATAGCTCAGTGGTTAGAGCACCGGTCTTATGATAAATTATAAGCAAGCCGGGGGCCTGCGGTTCGATCCCGCATTTGAGCATCTACGACCCGAATATGTCGTTAAACTATGTTCAAAAAAGCGAGGTTGTCCGAGTGGTCTAAGGAGCCAGACTTAAGACCTGGTAGCATAAGCTGCGTGGGTTCGAACCCCACACCTCGCAAATTTTTTTACATAATAATTGAAATACTTATTATGTATGCATTATTTTACAATAGGTTCATATTTCCAAACATATATATTCTTTAAGTTACTTCTCTAATTTATTCTATTATAAAATATTTCCGAAAAACTTATGGCATCACTTTTCAAAAATGGACATTTTTAAAATGTCCATTTTTCAGAATCGCAATAATAAATTTTCCGAAAAAACTGGATTTTTACTTTCAAAGCATAATGCTGTAAAAACAATAATAATTATTTTTGCATGACTGCACACTTTTTTTTAAAGATTTTTTACGTTTGACATTTTAGGGGTTTTTCTCATTAGTCAATATACTAATGAAAAAACCCCAAAAAACCCCAATGAAATATATATGTGAACCTTGTTCTTTTAAATGCAGTAATAAAAAAGATTACAGTCGTCATAATTCCACTGCAAAACATCAAAAACTAATAAATCCTAATGAAAAAACCCCTCACATATTTAGTTGCATTTGTGGAAAATTTTATAAACACATGTCTTCATTATGCAGTCATCGTAATTCATGTTATCATTATAATTCAAATAACATAACTAACAATATTGATACTGATAATACTTCATCCAATATTGTTATTGAACTGCTAAGACAAAATCAAGAATTCAAGAATCTTATGATTGACCAAAATAAACAAATGCATGAAACAATGGAAAAATTGCAACAGTCACAGGATCAAAATGTTGAACTTCAATCTAAAATGGTGGAAATATATAAAGAAGGTAAGACCATTAATAATAATAATCAAAAGTTTAATCTTAACTTTTTTCTTAATGATACCTGCAAAGATGCAATGAGTATTACTGACTTTTTAAAAACAATGAATGTGAATTTTGATGAATTAGAATATATAGGCAATCATGGATATGTCAATGGAATGACCAAGATGATAATGGATCGGCTGAAATGTATGGATGTAACAAAACGACCAATACATTGTACAGATATAAAAAGAGAAACAATGTATATAAAAGAAGATGATGGATGGAGTAAAGATACAGAAGAACTTACCAAATTACGCAGAATATTAAGTAGTATTTCTATGACAAATTATCGTACTGTTCCGGATTGGAGAAATGCTCACCCGGATAGCGAAGTAATGGACAGTCGTAATTATAATTTCTGTTATAAAATGATGCGATTAATATTAGGTGATGTAGAAGATGAACAAATAAAATTAGATAATAAAATAATAAAAACTATGGCAAAAGAACTATTTATAAAAAAGGAAAATTAATCATCTCTCAAAAATTGATATAAAATTACTTATTCATATTATATTAATACTATAACATGAATATTGATACAATACCATTTCAAGATATATGCAATTATTATGATAATGTATTAAATGCTGATAAATCTACATATAAGTCATCCAACGATGAACCCACGCCTATGCTATGTGTGGAAGAATTGGTACAATCCATACCTACAGATTTTTGGAAACAACCTAATTTAAAAATTCTAGACCCCTGTTGTGGCAATGGAAACTTTGGTGTACATTTGTACCATAAACTGATAGCACATCATAGTTCTAAGGATATATTAGAAAAAATTTTAGAATTTAATGATATTAATGAAACCAGATTAAACAATGTACGAAGTGTATTTAATAATGATGAATATCAATTACAAATTACAACAAACGACTTTTTAAATACAGATTATTCACAGTTGTATGATTTAATTGTTGCAAATCCACCTTATGCAAAGTTACTTGAAAATGGTAAGAGAGCTTCTAAAAATCATAATTTAATTAAGGACTTTATTCAAAAATCATTAAAATGTTTAAAACCTGGTGGGTATTTATTATTCATTACACCCGATAATTGGATGTCTTATGCAGATAGAAATGAATTAATTAAGATTCTCACACAATTACAGATTCTACGACTTGATATTCATAGAGCAAAAAAATATTTTAAAAAAATTGGTTCTAGTTTTACATGGTATCTTATACAGAATGCACCTTCATATAAGGATATTAAGGTTACTGGTATATGGAAAAAAATAGAATATACTAGTCTTATACCTTCTATGGAAAGAAAATACATACCACTTTTATACACCAACGAAGTTTACCATATTTTATCCAAGACTGTTGATAATAACAGATTGGATAAATTCAAAGTTCAAACCAGTAGTGATTTACATAGATATACCAAACGAGAATTTATACAAGATTCACCCGATGATATTTACAAATATAAATTAATTCATACACCCAAGCAAACTTGTTATGCTTCTAGACCACACAAATTTCAAGACGGTTATAAAGTGTTCATTTCTACTACAGATAAATATAAAGTATTTGTTGATAATTGTGGTATGACTCAATCTATTGTCTTTATTATATGTTCTAGTCTGGAAGAAGCTAATAAAATAAAACTAATTCTTGAACATCCATTATATGTATTTATTAATAATTTATGTAGATGGGGAAATTTCAACAACATCCGTATTTTGCAGAGTTTCCCGATTCCACATGTTGATGACATTAATGAAATTTACAATCATTTCAATATTACTGATGATGAAATACAATTTATTATTAACCATTAACCTAATAAATATATCTTGTTATTATTATCCAACATATATGGAACCACGACCTGATTGGAACACATATTTCAAAGATATTGTAAAAGTTACGGCTACCCGTTCACCGTGTGAACGTCTCAAAGTTGGATGTCTTATTGTTAAAGACAATCGCATTATCAGTCAAGGATATAATGGTTTTTTGCCGGGTTGTCCACATACAAGTATTGTACGAGATGACCACGAACAAGCTACTATACATGCCGAACAAAATGCATTGTGTGACTGTGCAAAACGCGGTGTTTCCTGTAATGACGCAACCGTGTATATAACACATTATCCATGTTTGATTTGCACGCGGTTGTTAATTGCATCTGGTATATGTGAAATTAAATACATAGAGAATTATCATAATGATGATTTGGTAGAATACTTTGTAAAACAAAAAAAAGTGTATTTACATAACATATAATTATACATTTTTATTCTTTTTTTATTCTTTTTTTATTCTTTTTTTACCTTATAATTTGGGTCAGCATTATCACATAATTGCGGAATATGACCAGATAATGTTTTAAATAAATCAATACAACGAGCTTCATATGCATGATATGTTTGAGTTACAACAGATGTTGGTGTCCCTAATATATCTACTTGAACAGTTACCGCTGGTAATTTCCAGCTATAAAATTCCCAATTATTACCTTGCAATAAATCATGTTCTATTGTATGATATAAATGAGCATTTGTAACTGACATCTTTCCCGGATTTGCTTCACCATGCTTATTCTTCCGTTCTGCTACACAATGACCACATAAATATGATCCCCAGCGTGCTTTCATACCCGTTCGTGTACCGCCGATTTTCATAATTTCATTATTCCTGACAATTATGTAAATATGCTCGGCTGTTTCTTTCCATAAAGTATCGTTAACTGGAACGGCTTTGATTGTTGTACGTCTAGATTCTGCATCATCTAACGTAATATCAGCCATCTTTGTAAAATTTGAACCCGTTGCTGAATTACAATATTCTTCTACTGTTAATGCCTCTGTCCCCAGTATCTTCATCCATTTTGCACGAGCCACCTCACCTGCTATAAACTTTGTATTTGTCAACATCTTAATCATTATACATATTTTTTATTGTTATAGTTTTACTCAATTTTTTACATTATTCACTAAAAAATTGATAACATTTTAACTATTTTGTAAATAGTAAAAAATACGATGAAAACACGTAGTCAAACCGCAAAACAAACTCTTGATGTCAATATTGACTTTGATGAAGCCAGTCATTATTGGAATGTCAATAAAAAGAGAACTGGAAATGGTACTTATAAATATGTGTGTGGAAAAACATTAAAAAATGGGAAATTTTGCAAAAAAAATATTAACAATGAATTACTTACTTGTCATATTCATATAAATCATGAATAGAAGATATACAATCATTTATAAAAACCGAATCATTTTTTATAACCGGTTCAGTATAACGAGAACTCAATAAAGAAGACATTATATTATTTAAATCACCCATACTTGCTTCCATACGTAATAATTCACCGGTTTTTATATTAAATAAACGAAATACCATCTCATTTTCTTCTGTTGTATCATCTATATATCTCATATTCCATAACCATGCATAAATTGCTACCTGTAACATATGATCATGTGTTAATTCACTCGTACATTTAAATTCCCACACTGTGGTTTCTGTTATTAAATCTACACGAGCATTAAAACGGAACTTTTTGCCAGGTAAAATACGTTCTGTAAATTTATCTATATGTTCATGTTCCTCATCCATTGATGCTGTCATTATATATTCTTCAATTAAAGGCGTACTCTCTTGACAATCTGGACTTACTACATCACGTAAACGGTCTTTACACAATGATACTACTTCATCGGTTAACCAATTATAGTCATCACGGTCTATTTGATTCAATTTAAAATACAATGATTCTTGAATTGCTGTATTAATATTCGCCATATACAAATAATCATTTACAGATTCTATTGTTTCTGGCAAATTATCAATTATTTCTAATAAAAATTGCTGTTTTTTCTCGTGTATGTTCTCTATATTCATATCTATTATGTCATATAATACACTATCTTTTGTTTTAAAACTTGCGTTTTCACTGAATGCATTTAACAAATGGTCATAATACATACATGGAATAGCTATTCCATTTAAATCACTTACTTCCTCGTAATAGCCCTTTTTTGTTTGAATTATTCCTGGTATTTCTATGTTCTCTATTATTTCCTTTTCTGTTATAAAAATACGGTCTAATATTGAACATATATGCTGATTTGTTTCTTCCGGTATAAACTTTATTAGTTCTGTTGGCGTAACTTTCATCGGTAAATTTGAATCTACTTCGTCTACCAACAAAAATAATGATTTATGTTGACCGCGAAATTGAATATATTCTTCTTGTTTCATATCAATATGATTCATATGTAAAAATTCTAATGGACGGTCTTCACGTCTTGTATCACTCTCCATTACATACAGCCCCTTTAATGCTCGTGTACATGCTACATATAATGTATTTGGACATATTTCACGTGGCAAATTTCTTGCATAATACTTGAAATATGAATTATCAAAACCTACTACAAATACATATTTTCGTTGTCTACCTTTTACACAATGAAATGTTGAGAACACTATTTTACCATCTATTATTCTTTGATCTATATCGCTATTTTCTAACATTGGTACATGACAGGGTATATTTCGCTCTACTAACATGTTCTCTAATTTACGAATATTACTACGTTCTCCTTTCACAGATGGACCTAATATGAAAATATCGCTGGGTTTTACACCCTGATCAAACAACCGATTTATTTCAGCACACACTATTCTTTCCATATTATATCTTGAATTACGTATGTATTGAACTGGAACGTCATTTCTACAAGCATCCATACGGTCTTTCCCCAACATTACATTATTTACAAAAGAACTCATTTGTTTTGTTATTCTATAAGACATTTTCATTGTACATTTTTGAAATTTATCAGTTCTCAAAGATGGGTGTTGTTTCCATATTGTTTCCGCTAATGTTAAAAACCGAATATCTGAACCTTTAAACTCATATAAACCCTGCATATAATCACCTAATACTAGTAACTGAATTTGAGAACCTATATCTTTTGCAAACTTTAACATCAATTGATAGTATAATAAAGTCATATCCTGTGCCTCGTCTATTATTAACATGTCAAATTCTGGTATATTTCTACAAGGTTCTGTATTATTCATCACTAATTTCTTAATTTCATTATCTACATGTGCCTTACATGAATAATAACATACAGCCAAACTATGATACGTATGAATTGTTAAATTTTCTATGTTTAATTCTTTCGTTTTTTCACGAACCTCAAATTTTAATGACTTATTATAAGTGATTTGTAACACTTTTTGAGAACTTAATTCTTTTGCTATTTCTAATATTAATGTTGTTTTACCGGTTCCTGCTACAGCATCTACTATGACATTATCACCGGTTTTGGTTGCATTCAAAATATTTTGTTGTTCTTCACTTAATTGTTGGTCTTCATTCAACATTTTTATATTACAAAGAGAACCCGATACTAATATAATAAATTAAATTAATTATATATCGTTTTTTATATTATTTTAACACTTTTTTGGTATGACTGATTAAGGTTCTCTGACCTATTGGAAATATTTGTTAAAAAACTTTATTTATTAGGTTACAACTTTATAATTATGTAGAATTACCCACCACCAGCAGCACGCATACCCGGATTATTATTACGTAAACGAGCCGGTGCACGCGGTGCGCTCATATCTCTAATCCAAGATGATGCTTTTATATACAACTCACGCATTTTATATAATTCTTCTTTATTTAATTCAACATTTATATTTGATTTTGTAGTATTCATTGATGGCATTTTACGTATTAGACGTCTTGTAGTTAGTTATTAAAAACTAACCATCTATATATTCTCAATTTTCCACATAATTTTATTAACAATTAGAGAACCTAGAATAAATACTATTAAAATAATAACAAAATACTTAATATTTGATGTTTTATAACAAACATATTTCATTTTTATAATAGGTTCTCTATATCACCAATAATTCTTATAAAAAATATTCAATATTCAATTTATCACTTATTTATTTGTTAATTACTATTATGATTATTATTATTTTACAACATTAAAATGGAGAATAGAGAACCTAGATTATAAATATTCAAATTATGTATTAAAAACAACAAAATTAGAGAACCTAATTATGAATTGTCTGTAATGTTCTCAAAAATCATGAAAATGGAGAACCTAATTATAAATTGTCTGTAATGTTCTCAAAAACCATGAAAATAGAGAACCTATTTATGAAATGTTTGTAATGTTCTCAAACGTGTATAAAATTGATAAAAAATAAATAATATATATTATCTTAAATTTATATTATTTCTTACAGTAATAATGACATCCCAGCGTACTTCAAGACGTCTACAAGGTTTAGCACCACAGAATGAAAAAATACATACAATTAAAAGTATTATAAATATTATGGAAATTATTTATGATAATGGTGAAGTATATCGTGGTCAAGTAACAAATAGCATGCGACATGGAAATGGTCAAATGATATATGATAATGGTGTTGTATATGAAGGATTGTGGGAAAATGATAATGCCAAACAAGTAAAAATTTATACACAAGAATAAAGAATATTTACAGTATTAGAATAATAAAAAATAAAAAATAAAAAGCATCTGTATTGGTGTTTTTTATTTGTTTTTACGTGTATAATATTGTTTTTTTCTGGTTTTAATACCAGGATTTGTTTTAAAACTTTTGTTATATTGAATGGCTCTTAAAAGACGCATTTGTTTCATAGCATTTTTTTTACTAGTACATTTTGCAAATGTTTTTTTATTTACAGGATTATAAACACAATAACAATTCTTATTTCTAACTTTACGGGTTTTATATGGCATAATTATAATGTATTGTTAGATATTTTTTTGATTAAATCTATATCATTAACAATTTCACCATTTTTTTTGATAATATAACTAGTATTTATTTTATAATCTAATCTAGAATGACACCATTCATTAGAGTTTATGTATTTAATTTCATGTTTAATAATTTCATTATATATATTATCGCAATGTTTTATCGTTAATGTACTGTTGATAATATCATTATATTTATTATGAATATTGCTATTTATACATGTATATTTAAATGAAATATTATATTTGTAATTTTGAATAGTATTGTTATATATATATTTGCTATTTATGAAATTAAAAGTGCTATACCATCTCATAAAACCACTGTTATTTTTTAATAAAAAATATATCAAACTATTAGAATAAGGTAATGGTTGTATAGCTATTTTTGAAAATTGATACATAACATATAAAATAAAAATTATTTTATATAGTTTATTGCGATGATTTAATGTTTTCATCGTTTAGATTTATGACCGGGTGAATGTTGTGTTTTTTGTGTTTTTCTTGGCGAAGGTGTTTTTGGTGATTCACGACTACGTTTACCTGTTTTAGATTTAGGACTAGAAAATAATTTTTTACCAACTATACGTTGACCACTTTTATTAAATAGTGGTGCATCTTTTGGGTGTGCACTTGTAAATGGACAAAGTGTATATAATGAATTTCCACTTTTATCAGTTATTTCTGTAGCTGGAATAGGTACATCTTCATAAATTTTTTCCATATTTTTTAGGTTTTGTTTAAGAATTTTGTTTTCATTTTGTAATTGATGTATTTGGTCATATAAAAGTTTGTTCTCATTTTCTGGGCTATATAATTCAGTTGTTATTGAATCGGTATCTAATACAGTCTCAGCTGTTCCTGGTGTTCCGTGTGGTTTTGGTGGTGGTGGTGTTTTTGGTGGTGCCCCCATATTCAGATTCAACCCCTTAAATACGGTTGTTATTCCACTAGGTACAGGATTAGGACTCATAATTTATTATTATCTATATAATAATAAAACATTTTTACAAATCGTACATGGTTTTAATTTTGAGACAAAAAGAGAAATTGGTGTTATTCATTTGTATAATTCTACCGTATTCATCAAATAGTCTAATGCGTAATCGTTGTATATCAACAGGTCCAAAATAGATACGTGGTTCAGATACAATACTCATTTCATTGTCTAAAAGCATATTAAAATGAGTTCCTTTAATAGAGATTCTGGCTAAAATATCATCATTTAAAATAGATTGATTAAAGATACTGATAAATGGACTATTAGAATTTTTGTTGAAATCATCAACAGATAAATAGATATATCTGTGATTATTAGTTTCAATAATAGATTCGCCAGTATAAAAAAGATTATTTTCGTAGATAGGTTTTATAAATCCTAAATTAGATCCAATTCTTTTATTAATAGATACATTACACGGTTTTCCTTCAAGGTCTCGTGTAAAATCTAATGTAATAGAATTAATAGTTTGAGACTGTGTGCCGATAGGTCCTAATGTAACTTTTCCACTGCCTGAACCATCACTAGTTAAATCTAAGGTAAATCTAATATATGAAAAAATAACCTCAGGTTCTAATAGATTATCTTCATCATCAGTGGGTGATATAACATTATTAATAGTTTCAATAAAATCATTGGGATTGTAGTTGCCGTCGGGAATAACAAAAACTTTTTCAACATCAACTGTAGAACCATCCGTAAGTTCAGGGTCATTAAAATTAATTTTAATGTATATAAAATTGTTATTGTTGTATTCAGAAATTCCATAAAAGTTTAATGGCATTTCTAATGCACTTAATTCCATAGAAACAACTTTATTAAATTTGCTAGTTAATTGAACAGTAAAATCCGAACTTTGTGTAGTATTAATAGTTTCTCGAAACCGAGTATCAATATTTACACATTTAGTAATAACCCTAGTATTAATAGGATTAATTCTACCAGGTAGAAAGTCGCTATTACTGGTGTATATATATTCAGTAACAGGTCGGTTTAATAAATTATTTTCTCTAGACGCAATAGTATTATCTGGTAGTGGGTCGTTAAATTTATCCAATTTATAATTTTTTGGAATAGTAGTAGGATGATGTTGTTCATCTTTACATTTTACAAAAATAAGTTGTTTTTTTGCAGATTCTAGAAAATCAATTAAATTTCGTTTAAATCGTTTATCAATATGTCCACTATTTAATAATTGTTCTCTAATTTGGTATTCCTTTAGTTCAATATCAGCAACGGTATATTTATGTTTCTTTTTTAATTTAAAGAAGTTTTCCAAATCATGGATAGTATAATTATTAATATCTAAATCAAGATTTTCCATTACTTACTATCTTTGTATATAATTATATACTTTCTAGATAAACAAATAAATACGTTTGAAATAAATAATATGATTTAATTCTTTTCGCAATTATTATTATAGAAGGAAAAATATGAATAACGAATATACCAGAAGATTACGCCATATGCATAAATTATCATGTAATAATACACCTGATTGTTATGCACATACACACGGATTGCCATTACAAGATTATCCTAATTATTCAATAGTTCCATGTAATACTAATAGTAATAATCAAACAGTTTTAACAGACCCAAGTAACAATGTACAACTATGTGTAGTAGAAAACGAACAACCAGTTGAAACACATATACAACATTATCACAGTGATCAAAAATACATTACAAAAACAATAAAGGAATATAGAGTAGTTCCAACAAAAAATGGTACAGTTGGTTTTTTAGTAGAAAAGAATTTACCATTTCAAGCAAATATGCCAATAAGTTGTAGTGTAAATGGTAATGAAGAGATTTTTTTTAATGGTATAATATTTGATTATGATAAAGAAATCGGTTTTTTATCTATTGGAAATATTGATAACATTACGGGTGATTTTAGCGAAAGTACCATATATGATATAAATTTAATTTTGTTTGACCCTGAAGTTGTAAAACTAAAAAAACGAATGGAAATGTTATATGAATATTTCTTCCAAGTTGACTTGGAAACAAATCCTAACTATAATCCAATAGTTGAATTAGTAAAACAATATGATGCAAATATTCATAATTTATTTATATATTTATTTAATTTTAATATGAGAATTGAAAGCAATTATGAGTTAAGTGAAATTTTTTTAAATGCAAAAATAGCTGAAATATATGATTATTTATTTAATGTGAATATCATAAATAATTTAGGTTTTAATCCAAATGGAAATGGAATAATTATGGATACATTAAGAAAGAGGATACACGAAATATATAAATATTTATTTTCAGTTGATTTAGCATATAATCCAACCTATAATCCAAATTAATTTACTATACAATAATTATAGTTTAATTTTTATTCATTATATATATATATATTATAATGAGTAAAACACCAATAACTGATTTAGCTGTAGCTGGTACATTATCATTAAATGGTAATGCAAATATATCAGGTGACATTGTACTGGGTAATACAACTTTAAATGAAAATACATTATCAACAATTGTAGGAAATCCTGGTAGTACAGGACCGACTGGTCCTGCCGGCAATTCTGGTATACAAGGTTTACAAGGTAATCCTGGTCCTGCTGGTGCAGCTGGTGCAGCTGGTGCACCAGGTGCACCAGGTAATGAAGGTCCTGCTGGTCCTCAAGGAATTCAAGGTAATGAAGGTCCTCAAGGAATTCAGGGTAATCAAGGCCCAGCTGGTGGACCCACTGGTCCTATAGGTCCAATTGGTCCACATGGTGATACTGGTCCTTCTGGTGGTCCAGTTGGTCCACAAGGTGATATTGGACCTCAAGGAATTCAAGGAATTCAAGGTCCTCAAGGATTAGTTGGTCCCGCTGGTCCACAAGGTGATACCGGGCCGGCTGCTCTAAATGGTACAGATGGTCTAGATGGTACAGATGGTGCAAATGGTCTAGATGGTCCACAGGGTGTCACTGGTCCAGTTGGTCCTACTGGTCCTTCACGAATCTTACCTGTTCCAACGGGTTGGGATTATCAAAATCCTCAAAATAATCCAGGAACACCTGGTGAAATATATTATGGATTCAATCCTGTTGAAGGACAAAACACAACATATCAAAGAATTTTGTACATGTTCTTTCAACTACCTGATGATCCAATTGGTGAATGGTTAGTAACAACATTTGCAACACCTTAAATTATATTATTTAAATAAATTCCAATATTTAAATAATACGATAAATCTAGCATTATAAAGTGTATCTATAATTATATACATACACTTTGTGGATGTTTACAAACTCGGGCTCAGGAAGTAACCAAAACGGAGGCTTTTCCAACACAAATGTTGGCTCAACTGGTTCAACCGGCTCAACTGGTCCAACCGGACCAACCGGCTCAACTGGAGCTACTGGACCAACTGGTCAAACAGGTTCTGCAGGTTCAAATGGATCAATAGGTCCAATTGGATTAACTGGTGATATTGGACCACCTGGAGAACAAGGCATACCTGGTGTAACAGGTCCTCAAGGAATTCAAGGAGAAATGGGACCTACAGGACCAAGTGGAATATTAAGTTCTAATTTTGAAAATGATATTTCAATGAATCAAGATTTACACGTTATTGGTGATGTACAAGTAGATGGTACTACAACTTTAAATGGTGATATAACAGCAAAAGATGATTTAACTGTAGATAGAAAATTAATAGCAAGAGGAGGCACATTTCATGCTAGTGATGTTACTATGTATAAGCGTCTTTTTGTACGTGATGATACAATGTTCTATGGTGATGCATATTATGATAGGTCAACAACATATTATGGTAATGCAGAAGTTAGACAAGATATGCATACATATGGTAATTTAATAGTAGATGGTAATTCAACTGTTAGTAACTTAAAAATTACAGGTAATTTAGATTTTGAAAATTTTGCATATGATTCAATTCTTGCAAATAATTCTACAATTACAACTATGGAAGGTGAAACATTAGATATATCATCTAATATTACCACTAAAAATATAGATACATCTAATATTCTTGTGAATGGTAATGCAAATGTTGAAGGTGATTTATCCGTTAATGGAAATGTAGCAATACATAACAATTTATTTATAGAAAATGATTTAACTGTAAATGGAAGATTAAATGTTGAATTAGTAAATAATGAATATGTTATTAATACTACTACTACAGATTATGCATTTATTATTGCTGAAGATTTATCTGTAAATGGAAGAGTAGTAGTTACAGATGATGCAACAATGGGTGGCCGTTTGTTTGTAAATAACGATGTGTCAATGAATAAAAATTTATATATAAAAGACGATTTAGAAGCAAATGTAATTAAATCAACAGTTGCAACTGGAACTGCTCCTTTTGCGGTTAGTTCTATTACACCTGTTACTAATTTACATATTGGTGGTAATGCTGCAACCGCATCTGCTGCAAAGCCTGGAAGTATATTAGATAATCGTATTGATACTATTAATAATGTAGTAACTGATTTATCTAATAGTCTAGATAGTGAATCTTTACGTGCACAAATCGCAGAAGGTACACTGACTTCTTCTATTAATACATTAACTACTAATTTACAAGCTGTTGAAAATATTGCAAATAATAATAATGTAAATTCAGTCCAAGTTGTAGTAGATCTATCTGGTAGATTAATAAATGAAGTAACCCGTTCAACTGGTGTAGAAAATAGATTAACAACCGATTTATCTGCTGAAATTATTCGTGCCAATAATGCTGAAACCGCTAATAATAATTTAACTATAGATGTTTCTTCTAATTTAAAGGCCACTGTTAGTTCTATAAATGATGAAATTTTACTTGCTAGATATAATGAGGGGGAGAATACAACATTAATCCAAGATATTTCTTTTAATTTAAAAGATGAAATTACACGTGCATCAAGTGAAGAAAATAGACTTGATGGAATAATTACAGATATGTCATTTAATTTAAAGAATGAAATTGTTGCTGCTAGATACAATGAGGGGGAGAATACAACATTAATTGGTGATGTTTCTTCCAATTTGGCAAGTGAAGTTGTACGTGCAACTACAGCTGAATCTGCTAGTAATAATTTAACTATGGATGTTTCTGCAAATTTAGAAGCATTAGCAACTACACTTGCTAGTACCAATACTGATACGAGTACTTTAATATTGGATGTATCAAGTAATTTGAAAACTGAAGTAAACCGTGCTTTATCTGTAGAAAACGATATTACAGTATTAGTTGCTGATGTGTCTTCTAATTTAAAGAGTAATATTGTAACTGTAAATGCATCTATTCAAGAAAAAGCTAATAGAATTTCTCCCGAATTTAGTGGACAACCCAAAGCACCTACACCAGCTAGTAGTTCTAATGATACACGAGTAGCTACTACAGAATTTGTACAAAATCGTATAAGTGAATTGGTTAGTAATGCACCTCTTGCATTGGATACATTAAATGAATTAGCTGCCGCATTAAATGATGATAGTGATTTTGCTACAACTGTCGCTACTAATATTGGTAATGTAAGTGGTGCTGTAAATACAGAACAACAACGTGCTCAAACAGAGGAACAGACACTTAGAATGTTAACAATGGATGTTTCCAATAATATAGTAATTGCTGGATATACATTTGATTCTAAGATTGCTGGTGAACGTGCATTTGCGAATGATGTTTCTAATAATCTTATGATAGAGTCTAGTCGTGCCATTGCCGCTGAAAATGTAATAAATACATCTATAACTGCATTAACAGCAAGTTCTAGTAATACTCAAGCATTAACATTAGATGTATCTCTTAATTTATCACAAGTTGTTGATACTATTAATAACTCTAGTAATGATAATACTGATTTAATATTAGATGTATCTAGTAATGTTGATGCGGAAAAAATACGAGCAATGACAGCAGAATCAAATAATTCTATTACTATTGATAATTTAACTACACAAATAAATAATGAAGTTACTCGTGCACAAACAAAAGAAGCAGAAAACGAAGCATTAGCATTAGATGTTTCTAGTAATATTATTGTTGAGAAATATCGTGCAATTGCTGCAGATACCGAAACTAGAGCCCTTGTTGGTGACGTTTCTTCCAATATTGGTGTTGAAAAATCTCGTGCAATGGCTGCTGAATCTAGTAATACATTATTAACTAATGATGTTTCATTAAATTTATCTTCAGGAATTGCTAATCTTAATACTAGTATGTCTACAAAAGCTGGTATTGATACACCTGCATTTATTGGTATTCCAACTGCACCAACTGCTAATAGTACTACAGATAATACTCAAATTGCGACTACCGCGTTTGTGCAAACACGCATTGGTGAAATATTAGATAATGCACCAACCGCATTGGATACATTAAAAGAATTATCAGCTGCATTGGGTGATGACAGTAATTTTGCTACAACAATTAGTACACAAATTGGTACAATTACTAATAATTTATCCAATGAATCTGCTCGTGCTACAACAGAAGAGGCTTTACTTGATGCATTAATTAGTGATTTATCTGGGAATTTAAAACTAATTGCTGATTTGGTTAGTTCTAACAATAGTCAAGGTGATAATAAAATATTAGATGTATCACAAAACTTGGCAAATGAAATTACACGTGCTACTAATGCTGAAAGTACATTAACTTCATCAATGAGTTCATTTACTAGTTCATTGAACAGTGAAATTTCTCGTGCAATTGCGGCAGAGACAACTATCAGTAATATAACATTAGATGTTTCTAATAATATCGTTGTTGAAAAATATCGTGCGATTGCTACAGATAATCTTACTAGAGGTATAGTTGATGATGTATCTAGTAATATTGTTGTTGAAAGAAATCGTGCTATAGTTGCGGAAACTAATAATACTGCATTAATCAGTGATATTTCTGCGAATTTAAAGGATACAGTTAGTTTTATCAATAATACAGTTGTTACTGCTATTAATAGTAATAGTACATTAATTGATGATATTTCTAGTAATTTGTCCAGTATTGCAGGTAATGCAAATAACAGTTCTATTATCATTGCTGATTTATCTAGTAATTTAGCTAGTGAAATTACACGTGCTACTGTTGCTGAAGGTGCTAATAGAACATTAATAGTTGATATATCTAGTAATTTGTCCACCAATGTAAGTACTATTAATACTGCTATTGCTACAAAATCTGATATTGCATCACCTGAATTTACTGGTGTTCCCAAAGCACCAACCGCCGTTAGTTCTGTTAATACAGATCAAATTGCTACTACAAAGTTTGTACAAACACGTATTAGTGAAATATTGGATAATGCACCTACTGCGTTAGATACATTAAATGAGTTAGCAAGTGCATTAGGTAATGATGGTAATTTTTCTACAACAATTACTACTTTCATGGGAGATGTCTCTTCTAATTTAACTACTGAAAAATCTCGTGCTGAAACAGAAGAAGCATTACTCGATGCATTGATTAGTGATTTATCTGGAAATTTAAAGACTGTTGCTGATTTGGTTAGTTCTAACAATAGTCAAGGTAATAGTTTGGTATTAGATGTATCTGCTAATTTGGCTGCAGAAATTACACGTGCTACATCTGCTGAAAATACAAATACTACTAATATTACTACTGTTACCAGTGGATTAGCTAGTGAAATTACACGTGCTAGTAATGCTGAATCTAGTATTCACTCTACAATCAATGACGCGTCTAATAATATTTTAAATGAAAAATATCGTGCAGAAGCGGCAGAATCCGCAAACAGAGCATTTACTAATGATGTTTCTAGTAATATTGTAATTGAAAAACAAAGAGCACAAGCTGCTGAAACAGCTAATGCTGCAGATATTGTAACAGTTGATAATAAATTAACAGTTGTTACTAATAATTTAACCGCTGAAGTTACGCGTGCTACTGATGCTGAAAATGCAAATAGTACATTAATTGATGATATTTCTAGTAATTTGTCCAGTATTGCAGGTAATACAAATAATAGTTCTATTATCATTGCTGATTTATCTAGTAATTTAGCTAGTGAAATTACACGTGCTACTGTTGCTGAAGGTGCTAATAGAACATTAATAGTTGATATATCTAGTAATTTGTCCACCAATGTAAGTACTATTAATACTGCTATTGCTACAAAATCTAATATTGTATCACCTGAATTTACTGGTATTCCCAAAGCACCAACCGCCGTTAGTTCTGTTAATACAGATCAAATTGCTACTACAAAGTTTGTGCAAACCCGTATTAGTGAAATATTAGATAATGCACCAACTGCATTAGATACATTAAATGAATTAGCAACTGCATTAGGTAATGATGGTAATTTTGCTGGAACAATTTCAACATTAATGGGTGATGTTTCCTCTAATCTAGCTGCTGCATCATCGCGTGCTGAAACAGAAGAAGCATTACTTGATGCATTAATTAGTGATTTATCTGGAAATTTAAAAACAGTTGCTGATTTGGTTAATTCTAACAATAGTACCGGTAATAGTTTGGTATTAGATGTATCATCTAATTTGGCTGACGAAATTACACGTGCTACTACTGCGGAAACTACAAATACTACCAATATTACTACTGTTACTACTGGTTTAGCTAGTGAAATTACACGTGCTAACGCAGAAGAAGCTGCTAATAAAGCATTGATATTAGATGTTTCTAATAATATTGTTGTTGAAAAATATCGTGCTATTGCTACAGATAATGAGACCAGATCTATAATTACTGATTTATCTAACGGTTTAACTAGTGAGAAAAGTCGTGCATTAGTTGCTGAATCTGCTAATTCTTCTTTAACTTTGGATGTTTCTTCCAATTTGGATACATTAAATATCGCTGTTAGTAATCTTAATACGAATTCTAACGCATTAACTTTGGATGTTTCTTCTAACTTAAATGATACTGTTAATTACGTGAATAATACGGTTGTTACTTCAGTTAGTGCTAATGTAACATTAATTGGTGATGTTTCTACTAATTTAGCTAGTGAAGTTAGTCGTGCAACAATCGCTGAAACTGCTAATACCGCATTAACTATGGATGTTTCTACTAATTTATCTACTATTGCAGCAACAGTAAATTCTAATAATAATTCTACAGTAATTGCTGATCTATCAAGTAATTTAGCAAGTGAAATTACACGAGCAACTAGTGTTGACGGTGCTAATGCAATATTAATTGGTGATGTTTCTTCCAATTTAGCTTCAAGTATTGTAACTATTAATAATAGTATATCAACAAAAGCTAATCTTGATTCTGCTACATTAACCGGTATACCAACTGCACCTACTGCTTCTAGTACTACAGATAATGCTCAACTTGCTACTACTGCATTTGTACAAACACGTATTGGTGAAATATTAGATAACGCACCTGTTGCATTAGATACATTAAACGAATTAGCTGCGGCATTAGGTGATGATAGTAATTTTTCTGCAACAATTAGTACTCAACTTGGTACATTAACTACTGATTTAGCTAATGAAACTACACGTGCAACAACAAAAGAAGGATTAATTGATGCATTGATTACAGATATTTCTGGTGATTTAACTTCATTAACTAATGTTGTTAATACTCTTAATACAAATGCAAATTCATTAACTTTGGATGTTTCTGCTAATTTAACGGCTGAGATTACACGTGCGGGTACAGCAGAGGCTGCAAATGCAACCTTAATTAGTGATGTTTCTACTAATTTAGCTACTGAGATTACACGTGCAGGTACAGCAGAGGTTGCAAACACGACATTAATTGGTGATATTTCGTCTAATTTAGCTGCTGAAGTTACACGTGCAAGTACCGCAGAGGCTGCAAACACCACATTAATTGGTGATGTTTCTGGTGATTTAGTTTCATTAACAACTGTAGTTAATAATCTTACTACTAATTCTAATGAATTAACATTAGATGTTTCTGCTAATTTAGCTAGTGAAGTTAGCCGAGCTGTTGCTACTGAAGGTGCTAATACAACATTAATTGGAGATGTTTCTTCCAATTTAGCTTCAAGCATTGTAACTATTAATACTAGTATATCTACAAAAGCTAATCTTGATTCTGCTACATTAACCGGTATACCAACTGCACCTACTGCCTCTAGTACAACAGACAATACCCAAATTGCTACAACTAAATTTGTTCAAACACGCATAGGTGAAATATTAGATAATGCACCTGTTGCATTAGATACATTAAAAGAATTAGCTACAGCATTAGGTAATGATAGTAATTTTGCAACAACAATTAGTACTCAAATTGGAACATTAAGTACTGATTTAGCTAATGAAACTTCACGTGCAACAACAAAAGAACTTATAATTGATGCATTAATTCAAGATGTTTCTGGTGACTTAGTTTCTTTAACAAATGTAGTTAATAATCTTACTACTAATTCTAATGCATTAACTTTGGATGTATCTGCTAATTTGGATACTGAAAAAACTCGTTCAATTGCTGCTGAATTAAAAATAACAACTGATTTGTCTGCTGAAATTCTTCGTGCAAATACTGCTGAAGGTGCTAATATAACATTAATTGGTGATGTTTCTACTAATTTGGCTAGTGAAATTACACGTGCAACCAATGCTGAAACTGCTAATACTATATTAATTAATGATATTTCTAGTAATCTTGGAACTATTAGTACTAATTTTGCAACAAAATCTGATATTGTATCACCATCTTTTACAGGAATACCAATTGCACCAACTGCTGCTAGTTCAGTTAGTACCGGACAAATCGCTACAACTGAATTTGTTCAAACACGTATTGGTGAAATATTGGATAATGCACCTGTTGCATTAGATACATTAAAAGAATTAGCAACTGCATTAGGTGATGATAGTAACTTTTCTGCAACAATTAGTACACAATTGGGTACATTAACCGCTGATTTAGCAAATGAAACTACACGTGCTGCAACAAAAGAAAACTTAATGTCTGTATTAATTACAGATCTTTCTGGTGATTTAACTTCATTAACTAATGTTGTTAATACTCTTAATACAAATGCAAATTCATTAACTTTGGATGTTTCTGCTAATTTAGCTGCTGAAATTACACGTGCTACTGCTGCTGAGGGTGCTAATACTACAAATACTAATAGATTAACTACTGATTTATCTGGTGAAATTACGCGTGCTATTGTGGCAGAGAGCGCAAATACAACATTAACTGGTGATGTTTCTTCTAATTTGGCTGCTGAAATTGTAAGAGCAACAAATGCTGAAACAACTAATGCCACAACTCTAAGTGACCTTTCTAGTAATGTCGGTACTATTAATACTAATATTTCAACAAAATCTAATATTGCATCCCCAGCATTTACTGGTATACCAACTGCACCAACCGCCGCCAGTACAATTAATAATGTTCAAATTGCTACAACTGAATTTGTTCAAACCCGTATTGGTGAAATATTGGATAATGCACCTGTTGCATTAGATACATTAAAAGAATTAGCAACTGCATTAGGTAATGATAGTAACTTTTCTGCAACAATTAGTACTCAAATTGGTAATTTATCTTCTGCTATATCTACAGAAACATCTCGTGCAACTACAAAAGAGAGCTTAATAGATGCATTAATCCTAGATATTTCTGGTGATTTAGTTGCATTAACAACTGTAGTTAATAATCTTACTACTAATTCTAATGCATTAACTTTGGATGTATCTGCTAATTTAGCTACTGAAGTTACACGTGCAACAGCTGCTGAAGTTGCTAATACTGCATTATCAACTAGAATAACCACAGATTTATCTGGTGAAATTAATCGTGCAACTATTGCTGAATCTGCAAATACAACATTAACTAATAGATTAACTACAGATTTATCTGGTGAAATTACACGTGCAATCGCAGTTGAAAATATAAATCGTATTTTAATTAATGATATATCATCAAATGTTGGTTCTATAACTACAAATATAGCATCAAAATCTGATATTGCATCACCATCTTTTACAGGAATTCCTGTTGCACCAACCGCTGCTAGTTCAGTTAGTACAGGACAAATTGCTACAACTGAATTTGTTCAAACTCGTATTAGTGAAATATTAGATAGTGCACCAGTTGCATTAGATACATTAAATGAACTAGCTGCTGCATTGGGTGATGATAGTAACTTTTCTGCAACAATGACATCATTAATTGGCGATATTTCTACTAATATAGCTAATGAAAAATCACGTGCAGAAACGGCCGAAACCGTTAATGTAGCATTAATTGGTGATGTTTCTTCCAACTTAAAAAGTGAAAATACTAGAGCAGTTAATAGTGAAGCTGTTATAACTACATTAGTTGGTGATGTTTCTAGTAATTTAGATACATTGAACACAACTGTTAGTAATCTTAATACAAACGCAAATGCATTAACTTTGGATGTTTCAGCTAATTTAGCTACTGAAGTTACTCGTGCAACTGCGGCTGAAGTTGCCAATACAGCATTATCAACTAGATTAACTACTGATTTATCAGGTGAGATTACTCGTGCAACTATTGCAGAAGTGTCTAATAATTTATTAGTTGTTGATGTTTCTAGCAATTTGGATACATTGAACACAACTGTTAGTAATCTTAATACAAACGCAAATGCATTAACTTTGGATGTTTCTGCTAATTTAGCAGCTGAAGTTACACGTGCAACAGCTACTGAAGTTGCTAATACAGCATTATCAACTAGATTAACTAATGATTTATCAGGTGAGATTACCCGTGCAACAGCTGCTGAAGTTGCTAATACAGCGTTATCAACTAGATTAACTACTGATTTATCTGGTGAGATTGTTCGTGCAACAGCTGCTGAAGTTGCTAATACTACAATTACTACTAGATTAACTACTGATTTATCCGGTGAAATTACTCGTGCAACTATTGCAGAAGTGTCTAATAATTTATTAGTTGTTGATGTTTCTGATAATTTAGCTTCAGAAGTTACGCGTGCAACTGTTGCTGAAGATGCTAATATTGTATTAATTGGTGATGTTTCTAGTAACTTGGATACATTAAACACAACTGTTAGTAATCTTAATACAAATGCAAATTCATTAACTTTGGATGTTTCTGCTAATTTAGCTACTGAAGTAACTCGTGCAACTACTGCAGAGACTTCCAATACTACAATCACTACTAGATTAACTACTGATTTATCGGGTGAGATTACTCGTGCAAGTACAGCAGAGGCTGCTAATACTGCATTAACTGGTGATGTTTCTGCCAATTTGGCTACCGAAATTACACGTGCAGGTGTTGCAGAGGCTGCTAATACTGCATTAACTGGTGATGTTTCTTCTAATTTAGCTGCGGAAATTACTCGTGCAACAAGTGCTGAAGGTGCAAATACTACAATCACTACTAGATTAACTACTGATTTATCTGGCGAGATTACACGTGCAACATCAGCTGAAGGTGCAAATACAACATTAATTGTTGATATTTCTAGTAACTTGGATACATTAAACACAACTGTTAGTAATCTTAATACAAATGCAAATGCATTAACATTAGATGTTTCTGCTAACTTATCTACAGAGGTTACACGCGCAACAACTGCTGAAGCTACTAATACTACATTAATTGGTGATGTTTCTTCCAATTTATCTACAGAAGTTGCTACTATTAATACTAGTTTAGCAACCAAATCAACAATTGCTTCACCAACATTTACAGGTGTTCCAGCTGCACCAACTGCTACAAGTACTACAAATACAACTCAAATTGCTACTACTGAATTTGTACAAACACGTGTTAGTGAAATATTAGATAGTGCACCCGAAGCATTAAATACATTAAATGAATTAGCTGCTGCTTTGGGTGATGATCAAAATTATTCCGCAACCATTTCTACATTAGTAGGTGATGTTTCTTCTAATCTAGGAAGTGAGATTACACGTGCAACCGTTGCCGAAGGTGCAAATACAGCATTAGTTGTTGATGTTTCTAGTAACTTGGATACATTAAACACAACTGTTAGTAATCTTAATACAAATGCAAATGCATTAACATTAGATGTTTCTGCTAACTTATCTACAGAGGTTACACGTGCAACAGCTGCTGAAGTTGCCAATACTGCATTATCAACCAGATTAACAACTGATTTATCAGGTGAGATTACCCGTGCAACAGATGCTGAAGTTGCCAATACTGCATTATCAACCAGATTAACAACTGATTTATCAGGTGAAATTACTCGTGCAACTGCTACTGAACAAGCAAGTGGTGTAATAACAACCAGATTAACAACTGATTTATCTGGTGAAATTACTCGTGCAACTGCTGCTGAAGTTGCTAACACTGCATTATCAACTAGATTAACAACTGATTTATCAGGTGAGATTACACGTGCGGGTACAGCAGAGGTTGCAAATACAACATTAATAGTTGATGTTTCTAGTAACTTGGATACATTAAACACAACTGTTAGTAATCTTAATACAAATGCAAATGCATTAACTTTGGATGTTTCTGCTAATTTAGCTACTGAAGTAACTCGTGCAACTACAGCAGAGACTGCTAATACTACAATTACTACTAGATTAACAAGTGACTTATCCGGTGAGATTACACGTGCGGGTACAGCAGAGGTTGCAAATACAACATTAATTGGTGATGTTTCTACTAATTTAGCTGCTGAAATTACACGTGCGGGCACCGCAGAGGTTGCCAATACAACATTAATTGTTGATGTTTCTTCTAATTTAGCTGCTGAAATTACACGTGCGGGTACAGCAGAGGTTGCCAATACTGCATTATCAACTAGATTAACTACTGATTTATCTGGCGAAATTACACGTGCAACATCAGCTGAAGGTGCAAATACTACATTGATTGTTGATGTTTCTAGTAATTTAGATACATTAAACACAACGGTTACTAATATGAATACAAATTCAAATGCATTAACATTAGATGTTTCTGCGAATCTAGCTACAGAGGTTACACGTGCAACAGCAGCTGAAGGTGCAAATGCAACATTAATTGGTGATGTTTCTACAAATCTAGCTACAGAGGTTACACGTGCAACCGCTGCTGAAGTTGCCAATACTGCATTATCCACTAGATTAACGACTGACTTATCAGGTGAGATTACCCGTGCAACTGCAGCTGAAGTTGCCAATACTGCATTATCAACTAGGTTAACAACTGATTTATCGGGTGAGATCACTCGTGCAACTACAGCAGAGGCTGCAAATACAGCACTAATTAGTGATGTTTCTTCCAATTTATCTACAGAAGTTGCTACTATTAATACTAGTTTAGCAACCAAATCAACAATTGCTTCACCTACATTTACAGGTGTTCCAGCTGCACCAACAGCTACAAGTACTACAAATACAACTCAAATTGCTACCACTGAATTTGTACAAACACGTGTTAGTGAAATATTAGATAGTGCACCCGAAGCATTAAATACATTAAATGAATTAGCAGCAGCTTTAGGTGATGACCAAAATTATTCTGCAACAATTTCTACATTAGTTGGGGATCTTTCTTCTAATTTGGGAAGCGAAATTACACGTGCAAGTGCAGCTGAAGCATCTAATGCAGGTTTAATTGTAGATGTTTCTGGTAATTTAGATACATTAAACACAACTGTTAGTAATATTAATACAAATGCAAATGCATTAACATTAGATGTTTCTGCTAATCTAGCAGCAGAGGTTACACGCGCAACAGCGGCCGAAGTAGCCAATACTGCATTATCAACTAGATTAACAACTGATTTATCGGGTGAAATTACACGTGCAACCGCTGCTGAAGTAGCCAATACTGCATTATCAACTAGATTAACAACTGATTTATCGGGTGAAATTACACGTGCAACCGCTGCTGAAGTAGCCAATACCGCATTATCAACTAGATTAACAACTGATTTATCAGGTGAAATCACACGTGCAACTGTGGCTGAAGTAGCCAATACTGCATTATCAACTAGATTAACAACTGATTTATCAGGTGAAATCACACGTGCAACTGCTGCTGAAGTTGCCAATACTGCATTAATTAGTGATGTATCTTCTAATTTATCTACAGAGGTCACACGTGCAACTGCTGCTGAAGTTGCCAATACTGTATTAATCAATGATGTATCCAGTAATTTATCTTCAGCGAATACCGATAAGGCAAATAGATCAGGTGATACATTTACTGGTGGCGTTGCAATTTCAGTTATTACCAATTCTACATCAAAATTAACAGGTGCACTAGTAACATCTGGTGGTGTAGGAATTGGGTTAGATACAAACATTGGTGGTTCTTTATCAGTTGCCGGTGTAAGTTCATTGAGTTCAGTTACTGCAAGTGGCGCTATTAATGTAACAAATGCTACTAATTCTGTAAATTCTGTTAGTGGTTCAATTAAAACTGCTGGTGGATTAGGTGTAGTAATGGATGCAAATATTAATGGAAAATTAACGGTAGGTGGTAACAGTACATTAGGAAAAGTTACAACATCTGATAAATTAACTGTTAATGATGAAATTATTGTAACTGGTGATGCAACTCTTGTAGATATTGAATCATCCGGTAAATTAACTGTAGCAGGAGATACAGCTCTTGCAGATATTGAATCATCTGGAAAATTACAGGTAATAGGAGATTCTACTTTAAGTAAAGTTACTACTTCTGGTGATTTAATAATTAATAGTGCAACCGCTTCTTCTAATAGTGCAACAGGTGCTATTAAAACAACAGGTGGCTTAGGTGTTGCACAAGATGTTAATATTGGTGGTGAATTAGATGTTAATGGTGCTAGTACTATGGCTGCTATATCTGCAACAAATGTTACAGCTAGTGGTACATTAGGTGTTACTGGTATTACTACATTAGGAACAACAACCGCATCTGCATTAACCGTAAGTGGTACTACAACTGTAGCTAATATAACAGCTACTGGTGATATGACTATTAATGGTGATATGAATTTAACTGATATGACTATAACCGGAAATACAACATTGAATAAAGTCAGTATTAGTGGTGATACAACTGCAACTAATATTACTTTATCCGGAAATGCTACAGTAGATAAAGATATAACAGTTAGTGGTATATCTTCGTTAAAGACTGTAACTACAACTGGTACAGTAACTGTTGCAAATACTACATCATCAGTAAATACTAGTACAGGTGCTATTACAACAACGGGTGGTATAGGTGTTTTACAAGATGCTAATATTGGTGGTACATTAGCTGTAAGTGGTGCTTCTACTTTATCAACAATAAATACTAGTGGTGTTTTAACAAATACTAATAATACCAATTCTACTAGTACTACTACTGGTTCAATTATAGCAAGTGGTGGTGTTGGTGTTGCACAAAATATTAATGTTGGCGGTACATTAAGTGTTGGTGGTGCTTCTACTTTATCATCCATAGCAGCTAGTGGTGATATTTCTGTAACAACAACAACAGATTCTACTAGTGTTTCAACCGGTTCTATTAAAACAACTGGTGGATTAGGTGTAAAGGAATCTGCTTTCATTGGTGGTTCATTAGATGTTGCTAATAGTTTATCTGTTAGTGGAATAACAACTGATGCTGCTATCAATGTTACAGATTTAACTGAATCTAGTAATACAACTTCAGGTGCAATTAAAACTGCAGGTGGATTAGGTGTTGGAAAGAATGCTAATATCGGGGGTGATATGGAGGTAACTGGTAATGCAACTATTAGCGGTAAATTAGATGTAACTGGTGAGATTGGTTTTGATAACCTAAGTTTATCTGGTACAATTGTATCTACAGATACTACACAATCTACTAATAGTACTTCTGGTTCAATTAAATCCGCTGGTGGATTAGGTATTGAAAAGAATGCTAATATTGGCCAAAATGCTACAGTTGGTGGTACACTAGGTGTTACTGGTGCGACTACAATAACTGGACCAATAACTGCAGTTAGCAGTGCAAGTATAGCCGATACATTAACATTAAGTAAATCTTCTGGTGATAATATTGGTTTAGCAGTTACCAAGAATGCTACAGTTGGTGGTACATTAGGTGTTACTGGTGTAACAACATTAACCGGTGCATTAGATGCTAATAGCACAGCCAATATAGCTGATACGTTAACACTCAGTAAAGATGGTCTAGGTTTAGATGTTACCAAGAATGCTACAGTTGGTGGTACATTAGGTGTTACTGGTGCTACTACTATGGGTGCAGCATTAACTGTTAACAGTACTGCTGGTATTACTGATACATTAACACTCAGTAAAACAACTGGTACTGGTTTAGCTGTTACCAATAATACAACAGTTGGTGGAACATTAGGTGTTACTGGTGTTACAACATTAACCGGTGCATTAGATGCCAATAGTACTGCTGATATTGCTGATACATTAACATTAAGTAAAGCAAGTGGTACAGGATTATCTGTAACAGCAGACGTAAGTTTTGGTGGAAAATTAGATGTAATTGGAAATTTAACAGTTAATGGACAAATAAATGCGCAATTGGTTAATAATGAATATATAATTAATACTACTACAACTGATTATTCTTTGATTATTGCAGAGGATTTATCATTAAATGGACGTCTTAATATTACAGAAGATGCTACAATTAATCAAAGATTATATGTTACTGGAGATGTATCATTAAATGGAGATGCTTATGTAAATAGTAACTTAATTGTTAATGCTGATTTATCTTTGAATAACGATATGAATGTAGGTGGCGATGTCTCAATGAACAGTAACTTATATGTAAATACAAAGGTTGTAACCACTGATTTATCTTTGAATAATGATATGAATGTTGGCGGTGATGTCTCAATGAACAGTAACTTATATGTAAATACAAAGGTTGTAACCACTGATTTATCTTTGAATAATGATATGAATGTTGGTGGTGATGTCTCAATGAATAGTAACTTATATGTAAATAATAATATAGTTGTAAATAATGATTTATCTTTGAACAGTAAATTAAATGTTGGCGGCGATGCTTCATTTAATGGTCAAGTATACATAGGTGGCACTTTAACTGTTAGTGAATTAGTGTATGAATCAACTACAACTGTTGGTGATACTGATTTCAATAATCGTGTATTTATTTCAGATGAATTAATAGTTAAGGATGTAAATATAGGAAGAGGTTCAAGCACTACAGCTACATTTATTGGTACTGAAGCAATGCAAACAAGTACAGGTTCTCATAACAGTGCTGTTGGTTATAAATCATTAACATCAAATTTGGTAGGTTACAAAAATACGGCTGTTGGTTCTAATTCATTACTTGCTAATAGTTCTGGATTCAGTAATACAGCAGTAGGTTCGTTTGCATTAACTGCTTCAACTAGTTCATCAAATACAGCAGTAGGTTCTTATGCATTAACAGCTGCAACTACAGGAGAGAAAAATACAGCTGTTGGTATGGATGTTATGAAAGCAACCACCACAGGTGATAAAAATATAGCAGTCGGTGGAAATTCTTTACTTGCCAATGTAGATGGGTCTAACAATACAGCTATTGGTTATGGAGCAATACCTAGTACAATCTCTGCTGGTAATAATACATCAATTGGTATTAATTCTGGTACAGGATTAGTTGTTGGAAATGCAAATACATTTTTGGGTGCAGCAACAAGTAGTGCTAATAATGTAAGTAATTCAACTGCAGTTGGTTATAATGCAGCTATTACTGGTTCAAACCAAATTGTATTAGGAACAGTAAATGAAACAACTATTATAGTTGGTGATGCATCACTTAATGGAGCTGTTCGTATTGATGGTGATATGACAGTTAATACTGATAAATTTATTGTTGATAGCGCAACTGGTAATACCACAATTGCTGGTACGTTAGGTGTATCTGGTTCAGTAACAATGAATGGAACTAGTATTGATATTGATGCCGCAGCTGCAAATACTATAGACTTAGCTGGTGGTAAGGTATTAATTTCATCTAAAGATGACTCTGCTGGTGCGATCGGGTTAACTACTAATAACGGTACAAGTGAAACTATTACTATTACAAATACTAAAGGTACAAATTCTGCTGCAATTGATGTTCAATCTACTGTTGGTGGTGTATCCATTCAATCCAGCGGTAATATGGCTGATGCAATTAAATTACATGCTAGTTCTGGTGCAAACCAAACCATTAATCTTGTAAATACACAAGGTATTAGTGAAAATGCAATTGCATTAACATCAAGTGCTGGTGGTGTAGATATTGATGCTGCTGCTACAAAGGATATTAATATTGCTGGTGGACAAGTTACTTTAGCAACTAAAGATGATGTGGCCAGTGCTATTAGTTTAACAACTAATCAAGGTACAAGTGAAACAATTGTCATTACAAATACTAAAGGTACAAATTCTGCTGCAATTGATGTTCAATCTACTGTTGGTGGTGTATCCATTCAATCTACTGGTAATATGGCTGATGCAATTAAATTACATGCTAGTTCTGGTGCAAACCAAACAATTAATCTTGTAAATACACAAGGTACCGGTAATGATGCAATTTCATTAACATCAACTGCTGGTGGCATTACCATGAAAATTGCTGATGGAAAAGATGCAGTAATGAGTTCCACTGATGGAAATGCTTATGTTAAGGTTGCTGCATCAGCAACCGCTGATAGTGAAAAGGTTAGTATTGTTAATACCATTGGTACTAATGAATCTGCAATTGCACTAACATCAACTGTTGGTGGTGTAGATATTGATGCTGCTGCTACTAAAGATGTTAATATTGCAGGTGGACAAGTTGCTATTGTTTCCAAAGATAATTCATCTAGTGCAATTAGTTTAACAACTAATCAAGGTGCTAGTGAAACCATTGCAATCACAAATACACAAGGTACAAATTCTGCTGCAGTTGATGTTCAATCTACTGTCGGTGGTGTATCCATTCAATCTAGTGGTAATATGGCTGATGCAATTAAATTACATGCTAGTTCCGGTGCAAACCAAACCATTAATCTTGTAAATACACAAGGTACAAATGAAAATGCAATTACATTAACATCAACTGCTGGTGGTGTAGATATTGACGCTGCCGCTACAAAAGATGTTAATATTTCTGGTGGTCAAGTTGTTTTAGTATCTAAAGATGATGCGGCCAGTGCTATTAGTTTAACAACTAATCAAGGAACTAGTGAAACAATTGCCATTACAAATACTAAAGGTACAAATTCTGCTGCGGTTGATGTTCAATCTACGGTTGGTGGTGTATCCATTCAATCTAGTGGTAATATGGCTGATGCAATTAAATTACATGCTAGTTCTGGTGCAAACCAAACCATTAATCTTGTAAATACACAAGGTACAGGTAATGATGCCATTGCATTAACATCAACTGCTGGTGGTATTAGTATGAAAATTGCTGATGGAAAAGATGCAGTAATGAGTTCTGCTGATGGAAATGCTTATGTTAAGGTTGCTGCATCAGCAATCGCTGATAGCGAAAAGGTTAGTATTGTTAATACTATTGGTACTAATGAATCCGCAATTGCATTAACATCAACGGTTGGTGGTGTAGATATTGATGCGGCTGCTACAAAAGATATTAATATTGCAGGTGGACAAGTTGCTATTGTTTCCAAAGATGATGTAACTAGTGCTATTAGTTTAACGACGAATAAAGGAACTAGTGAAACTATTAATATTACAAATACAAAAGGTACAACTAGTGCTGCAGTTAGTATTAATTCTACTGTTGGTGGAATTGCATTACAGGCAGGTGGTGTTATGGATATTGATGCTGCTTCTGCATTATCAATTAATTCTTCTGGTGGTGTAATTAATATTGGTAATGATAATGTTTCACAAAATATTAATATTGGTTCCGGTGGTTCTGCAAGAATTGTCCAAGTTGGTAATTCTACCGCAAAAGAAACTAATATTGATGCTTCTAATGTAAATCTAACTGCTACAAATGTAATGACATTAACAAATGGAACTTCATCATTATCATTAAATGGTAATAATATTACAATAGATGGTGTATTCGGTTTAAATGACGCTACTTCAATTGCTGATACATTATCATTAACTAAATCTACAGGTGATGAACTTGGCCTTGCAGTTACTAAAAATGCTACTGTGGGTGGAACATTAGCTGTTACCGGTGCTACAACATTAACCGGTGCATTAGATGCTAACAGTACAGCTGACATTGCTGATACATTAACACTCAGTAAAGATTCTGGAACTGGTTTAGCTGTTGTATCTAACGCTACTGTTGGTGGTTCAACTACATTAACTGGTGCATTAATTGCAAATAATACAGTAACTGTAGCTGAAACATTAACACTAAACAAATCAACTGGTACTGGTTTAGCTGTAATTAATAACGCAACTGTTGGTGGAACATTAGGTATTACTGGTAAAACAACATTAATTGCTGATTTATCGGCTAATAGTACAGCAAGAATTGGTGATACATTAACACTAAGTAAAGCGGCTGGTACTGGTTTGGATGTTACTTCTAATGCTACTATTGGTGGTAATATGACTGTTACTGGTGATATTACTATGAATGGTGGAGAATTAAAGACTAGTGATGCAAGTGAAACTATTACTATGTTTGATACTGCTAGTACTATTAATGTTGGTGGTACTTCCACTAATATTAATATTGGTACTGGATTAGGTACATCTACCACACTCACAATTGGTGCTAACGATGACACTGTTAATATTTTAGGTAATCTTAATGTTACTGGTACAACTACTTCTATTAATGTTACCAATATGGATATTAGTGATAATGCTATTACATTAAACAAGGGTGGTGATTCTGCTTCATTTGTTGGAGCTGGTATTGACATTCAAGAAGGTGGTAGTTCAACTGCCGGTTATATTCATGTTGATGCTGATAAAGCCCGTTTTGCAGTTAAATTACCATCATTAGCTGGTGGAACTGCACAATACATGGCTACAAAAGACGATAATGATGATTTATCTGCTAATATGATTGTAGTAAATGCTGATGGAACTATCAAGAAACGCTTGTTTGTAATAGAAGATGTATCAATGAATGCAAAATTAGCTGTTACTGGTGTAACAACATTAACTGGAGCATTAGATGCTAATAGTACTGCTGATATTGCTGATACATTAACACTCAGCAAGGCAACTGGTACTGGTTTAGCTGTTACGGCTGATGCTACTGTTGGTGGAACATTAGCTGTTACTGGTGCTACTACAATGACTGGTGCATTAGACCTTAATAATACAGCTGATATTGCTGATACATTAACACTCAGCAAAGATGGTCTTGGTTTATCTGTAACTAAAAATGCAACTATTGGAGGAACATTAGCGGTTACTGGTGATACTACAATGACTGGTGAATTAGACCTTAATAATAATGCTGATATTTCAGGAAAATTAACACTAAGTAATGGTACACTGGGTCTAGATGTTACTAATAATGCTACTGTCGGTGGAACATTAGGAGTTACAGGTGCATTTGATGCTAATAGTACTGCTGATATTGCTGATACATTAACACTCAGTAAGGAAACTGGTACTGGTTTAAGTGTTGCGGCTGATGCTTTAGTAAGTGGTAAAACAATATTAACTGGAGATGTCTCTATGAATAGCAAGGTTACAATTGCTAATGATGTTTCTATGAATAGCAAATTAGAAGTTACTGGTGCCACAACATTAACTGGAGCATTAGATGCTAATAGTACTGCTGATATTGCTGATACATTAACACTCAGTAAAGCAGCCGGAACTGGTCCTGGATTAAATGTTCTTGCGGATGCATCATTTAATGGTGCATTATCTATTGCTGGAACTACTACCGTTGCTGGTCATATTCTTCCCAAAACTGCTAGTAATATTGATTTAGGTAGTGCAACACATCCTTTTGGTACATTATACATTAGTAATAATACAATTAGTTTCTTTGGTAATGATAAAACTACTACATTAAGTGTTGGTGCAGATGATTCTTCCGTTACGGTTGGAGCAAATGACGGTACTGATTCTACAGTACTTACTGTCACTAATGAAAAAATAGGTATTAATATTCCGAATACTTCTGCTGTTTCTAACTTTGATTTAAGTGGTACAATGCGTGTAACTGACAGCATCACAGCGAAGGATAATTTGACTGTAGAAAAAAGCATATTTGTAACAGAAAATTCTGTAATTAGTGGTGATTTATCATTGAATAATAGATTATTTGTTGCTAATGATGTATCATTAAATAGTGGCCTTGCTGTTACTGGTGTAACAACATTAACTGGTGCATTAGATGCTAATAGCACAGCTGATATTGCTGATACATTAACACTCAGCAAAGATGGTCTTGGTTTAAGTGTTACTAAAAATGCAACAGTTGGTGGAACATTAGGTGTTACTGGTATAACAACATTAACCGGTGCATTAGATGCTAACAGTACTGCTGATATTGCTGATACATTAACACTCAGCAAGGCAACTGGTACTGGTTTAAATGTTACTGCTGATTCTACTATAGGTGGAACATTAGGTGTTACCGGTATAACAACATTAACCGGTGCATTAGATGCTAATAGCACAGCCGATATTGCCGATACATTAACATTAAGCAAGGCAACTGGTACTGGTTTAGCTGTTACTGCTAATGCAAATATTACTGGTATATTAACTGTCACTGACTCTACAGTATTAAATGGTGCAGTAGATATTAATAATACTACTGATATTGCTGATACTTTAACATTAAGTAAAGATGGTCTTGGTTTAGATGTTACCAAGAATGCTACAATTGGAGGAACATTAGGTGTAACCGGTGCTACTACAATGGGTGATGCATTAACTGTTAATAGTACTGCTGGTATTACTGATACATTAACATTAAGTAAAGATGGGCTTGGTTTATCTGTTACTAAGAATGCAACTGTCGGTGGAACATTAGGCGTAACCGGTGCTACTACTATGACTGGTGAATTAGACCTTAATAATAATGCTGACATTTCTGGTAAATTAACACTCAGCAATGGTACACTTGGATTAGATGTTACAAATAATGCAACTATTGGGGGAACATTAGGTGTTACTGGTACAACCACATTAACCGGTGCATTAGATGCTAATAGCACTGCTGATATTGCTGGTACATTAACACTCAGCAATGGTACACTTGGATTAGATGTTACTAATAACGCAA
>Ga0209632_10000411_pt1 | contig 44943 bp, 46 predicted proteins | sample COG_10_FD_184754 | JGI IMG/M metagenome (GOLD analysis project Ga0209632, IMG submission 184754) | Pelagic Microbial community sample from North Sea - COGITO 998_met_10 (SPAdes) (version 2) | ecosystem: Environmental > Aquatic > Marine > Neritic zone/Coastal water | place: Helgoland, sampling... | reverse complement strand
GGAAATGAGCAAAAGACATCGTACTAAACAGCATAAATGCTATCAAAAAAATTGTGTTTTTCATTATAGTTTAAATTGGTTAATAATTTATAAATCTACAATTATTATTTTATTCATACAATTTACTGCAATTAAAAAGACCTAATTTGTAAAATCAGATTTCAAAACTGCGATGAATTATTGTCACTTCCTGTAAAATGAAAGTGTGTTCAAAATATTAACGTAACGACTTAGAAGTCTTTTTTGTACATTTGAATCTAAACAAACCTATTATGAGCAGTAAATTTTTTGGTAATAAAACCGTCAAGCAAGCAGACACAAAAAAAGGAGCCAAATCGGACCTAAAAAGTAAGAACAGTAGCAATAAAACTGCCGTACGAAAAACAGGACGCGGAAAATAGGGATTTGAAAACAAACATTAGCCTCAAACAAATCAATACGCTTGCAATACCCGCAATTATTGCAGGTATTTCCGAACCGATTCTTTCTCTCACAGATGCTGCTATTGTGGGTCATATGCCCCTGCATGCTACAGAATCCTTGGCAGCCGTTGGTGTGGTGACCGCGTTTTTATCCATGCTTATATGGGTTTTAGGACAATCCCGAAGTGCCATCTCCTCAATTATATCACAATATGTAGGTGCCAACAAGCTTGAGGAAGTCAAAAATTTGCCAGCACAGGCCATTGCTATTATTTTAGGGATTAGCTTAGTCGTTTGCGGCCTCACCTACCCTTTTAGTACGGGTATTTTTAAACTTTATAACGCCTCCGGGCTCCTGCTAGACTACAGCGTCTCTTACTATAACATTCGTGTTATTGGGCTGCCATTCACACTGTATACCTTTGCGATTTTTGGCGTCTTTAGGGGGCTTCAAAACACCTATTACCCAATGCTCATTGCTATTACCGGCACCTTAGTTAATATTGTACTGGACATCGTACTTGTGTATGGTATAAAGGACGTGTTTTCACCTCTCAATCTAAAAGGAGCCGCCATTGCAAGTGTGCTTTCACAGTTTTTAATGGCAGCACTGGCAACGCGTTTCCTTTTAAAAAAAACAGAAATACCACTCCGGTTTTCAAAGCCTTTCAATAAAGAAATTCCTCAGTTTTTAAATATGATTGGACACCTAATCATACGAACGCTGGCCCTTAATACAGCGCTTTATTTTGCAACCCGTTTTGCAACAGGCTATGGAAATGAGTATATCGCAGCTTACACCATATCCATTAATTTATGGTTTTTCGCGGCCTTTGCCGTTGATGGTTATGCCAGTGCCGGAAACATTCTTTCTGGAAAACTTTTTGGCGAAAAAAACTATCAATCACTTGTTCTGTTAAGCAATCAACTAATCAAATATGCCCTTATTGTTGGCGTGGTTATGGGAAGTATCGGCGCCCTACTTTACAAGCCTATCGGTACCGCTTTTACAAATGACCCAATGGTGCTGGAAACGTTTTATGACGTATTTTGGATTGTATTGTTAATGCAACCCTTTTGTGCCTTAGCCTTTTTGTTTGATGGGATTTTTAAAGGCCTTGGGAAAATGAAAGATTTGCGTAATGTGTTGTTGTTAACGACTCTTTTTGTGTTTTTACCTGTCCTATTTATAACCGATTACTTCGGGTGGAAACTTCATGGTGTTTTCACGGCTTTTACCTTATGGATGACTGCTAGAGGAATCCCCTTAGTAATAAAATTTAGAAAACAATTTTTACCGCATGTTCAAAACCATTAACTTTGTAATATATTAATAACACAAAAAACATTCCAAACCACTGATGGCCAACATTCGAATCACAAAACAATTTTCTTTTGAAACTGGACATGCTCTTTACGGGTATGACGGCAAATGCAAAAACGTTCACGGACATAGCTACCGTTTAGACGTCACCGTATTTGGACAACCTATTTCAGACTCAACCCATGTAAAATTTGGAATGGTCATTGATTTTACAGACTTAAAAAAAATAGTCAAAGAAGAGATTGTCAATGTGTTTGACCACGCGACAGTGTTTAATAAAAACACCCCACATGTAGAGCTTGCAAAAGAACTCTCCGATCGTGGACATAATGTATTGCTAGTCGATTACCAGCCAACAAGTGAAATGATGGTAATTGACTTTGCAGAAAAAATAAAAAAACGATTGCCAAATACCATACAGTTACACGCTCTAAAACTACAAGAAACAGCCTCTTGCTTTGCAGAATGGTTTGCAAGTGATAACTAATAGTTTCATATGACTGCATTAAAAATTCCTAAAGGGAAAAAAATATACTTCGCTTCCGATAACCATTTGGGAGCCCCAACGGCTAAAGAGTCGATGCCTCGTGAAAAAAAATTCGTGCAATGGCTAGATTCTATCAAGCACGATGCCGAAGCGATTTTCCTGTTAGGGGATTTGTTTGATTTTTGGTTTGAATATAAATATGTAATCCCAAAAGGGTTTACACGTGTCTTAGGAAAACTGGCCGAACTAAGCGATCAAGGGATTAAAATTCACTTTTTTGTAGGAAACCACGACCTGTGGATGAATGGCTATTTTGAAGAAGAGCTAGGGATTACTGTACACCACACAGCAAAAGATTTTACCTTTAACTCCACCTCTTTTTTTATTGGTCATGGGGACGGTCTTGGGCCCGATGATAAAGGCTTTAAGCGTTTAAAAAAAGTATTTAAAAATTCATTTTTTCAATGGCTATACCGTTGGATACACCCTGATATTGGTGTTCGTTTTGCACAATACCTATCAGTTAAAAACAAAATGATCTCTGGAGATGAAGATGTCCGTTTTTTAGGGAATGACAAGGAATGGCTAGTGCAATACAGTCGTAAAAAATTAGAAGAAAAACACCGCGACTATTTTGTTTTCGGACACCGACATCTGCCGCTTGATATTGAACTAAATGACCGCTCTAAATACATCAACCTTGGTGACTGGATTGGACATTACACGTATGCTGTTTTTGAAAATGAAACACTTTCCCTAAAAACTCTTTAAACTTTTTCAGTTTGTTTTGGTCAAAAGCTAAACAAACAGTACCATGAAATTACATCGATTATTTTGGCTTTTGGCTATCCTCATTTTTAACGCCTGTAGTAGTAATGACGAAGTTAGTAACTCGGGCGATTCTAATGCTAGTGAGCCCTCTGACCCCGTTAATACAACTAAGCCTAATATTTTATTAATTATTGCCGACGACATGGGCTTAGATGCGACTCCGGGCTTCTCGATAGACACTAGCAAGCCTAACATGCCTCACTTAGAAACGCTGATGAACTCTGGAGTGCGGTTTGAAAATGTATGGTCCAGTCCTGTCTGTACGCCAACTAGAGCGACTATTTTAACAGGACGTTATGGGTTGCGAACCAATGTGATAAATGTTGGAGATGTGCTTTCTACAAATGAAACTTCAATCTTTGACTTAATGAACACAAATGCCCCAGAATACAGCCATGCTGTGATTGGCAAATGGCACCTGTCTGCAGACCCAAACCACCCCACATCCATGGGAGTTGATTATTTTGCAGGGCTCTTAGCAGGAGGTGTTCAGTCTTACACAAATTGGAATCTGACTGAAAATGGAGACACAAACAATACAACAGAATATGCTACTACCAAATTTACAGACCTAGCAATTGATTGGGTTGACGCACAAACACAGCCATGGTTTTTATGGCTCGCTTATAATGCCCCACACACACCATTCCACTTGCCGCCGGGCGCTGCTGCTAACCTCCCTACAGACAGTGCAAGCATCGAAGCTAATCCACTGCCATATTATCAGGCAATGATAGAAGCTATGGATTTTGAAATAGGCCGATTGCTAGAAAGCATGACAGATGCTGAGCGCGACAACACCGTTATTATTTTTGTAGGCGATAATGGCACTCCAAGTGAAGTAGTTCAAGAGTATAACAGCAATCGGGCTAAAGGCTCCATTTACCAAGGGGGGATCAATGTACCGATGGTTATTTCTGGTAAAAATGTGAGTCGTGCGAATCAAATTGATTACTCTCTAATTAATACCACCGATTTATATGCTACCATTGCAGACATTTCTGGAACAGGCATTTCTAACAGTGGGGATAGCCATAGTTTTTTGCAAACCTTGACGAGTAGCGATTCAGAAGGAAGAGAATTTATATATTCTGAGAAATACAATGCACAAACTCAGGGCTTTGATTACACGATTAGAAATTCAACTCACAAATACATCTATTTTAACAACGGCAATGAAGCCTTGTTTAACTTAAGCATTAACCCTCTTGAATTTCCGAATTTATTAAACGCCAATCAACTGCCTCTAAATGCAGTAAATAGTGCAGCAAAAAACAGCTTAACCGAGGAGCTCTTAATTATTAGACAAAATTAAATTACTATAATTATAGCCTAGGGGTATGGATGAGAGTAGAAAGTAATCCATCCCTTATGCTGGAAATGTTGGTAAAATTTGTAAATTGATGCAAATTAACCAATGGACCCATCTAGCTTACTAAAATTTGATCCTATAGCCCTGAAGGAAATGAATTCGGTTTCTTTGCTTAAACGCATCGATACCAAGTTTCTAACAACAGAATCTAAATTACTAGAGGTATTGCCTTTCCTAAATAATGACTATCGAATTTTAGAGATTGAAGACAATCGGTTAATGAACTACGCAACACTCTATTTTGATACTGAAGATTTGAAGTCATATTTCGAGCATCACAACGGCAAGGCTAAGCGTCAAAAAATAAGAATGCGAAAATACATAGATTCCGATCTTTGTTTTCTAGAAATTAAGGAAAAACAAAACTCGGGAATGACCAATAAAACGCGTTGTACCGTTGGAGACCTTGAAACAACATTGTCAGAAAAATCAAAAGAATTTATTAAAAAAGCAACTAACAAAGACCTCGTTTTGAAACCTGTTTTGTATAACTATTTTCAGCGTTTCACACTGGTAAACACGCAAAGATCAGAGCGGGTCACAATAGACAGCTGTTTGAGCTACAAAACAAATGACACGATAAAAGCACTACAAAACATAGTGGTGATTGAAGTGAAGCAAGAGAAACAAAACGTGCAAACCCCTATATACAAGGCCTTAAAAGCAACTAAAATACGGACCAGCAGTTTTAGTAAATACTGCATTGGCGTTGCTAATTTGGTTAACGGCGTTAAAGCAAACCGATTTAAAGAACTAAATTTAAAAATTAACAAACTAACTAAGTAAGATGGAGCTACTAGGCATACCCTTATTCGATGACGATTTTTATAAAATGATCATTCGATTTTTATTAAATTTATTTTTCCTAACAGCTGTGGTGAAATACATCTACTACAGAAGAAGTCAAAAAAAGGAATACCTTTTTACTTTCTACCTCATAGGAATTGTCGTTTTCTTTCTGTGTTTTACCTTAAAAAAGTATGAACTTGATCTTGGAATGGCTCTTGGATTATTTGCAATATTTGGTATTTTACGCTACCGAACAATGCCACTAGAAGTTAGGGAAATGACGTATTTGTTTGTGGTAATTGGTATTGCCGTAATGAACGGACTTTCAAACAAAAAAATGAGTTATGCAGAAATTATTGCTGCAAATTCAATCATCGTCTTGGCTTTGTATGTTCTTGAACGTTATTGGGCAAGAACAGAAGTATTTTCTAAAGAAGTCCTTTACGAAACGATAGAAAATATTAGACCTGAAAACCATGATAAACTCAAAGAAGATCTAGAAAAAAGACTCGGAGTTACCATCATTCGTTTTGAAATTGGAAATGTTAACTTTTTAAGAGATGTTGCTAAAATAACTGTTCACTATAAATACTAATTTCTGACTATGACTTTATTCTCTACTAAAATAAATCCATTTTTTGTCGCCGCCCTTATTTTCCTTTCATCAACTCAGCTTAGTGCCCAAGAATCAAAAGACTTAGAAGGCTGGAGTGCTGTACAAATAGATGTCAAAGCAACCGAAAATCTGTCTTTTTCAATCTCTGAACACCTGCGTTATAAAGATGACATCTCAACACTCAGTAGCTATTTTACCCAACTTGAAACATCCTATGAGATTTTTAAAGATTTTGAATTGGGAGGCGGCGTGCGGTTTATTAAAAAAAATGATAATATCGGCAAAAAACAAGGGATCGAATCACACTTCAGGTACCAAATAGATGCTTCCTACAAACACGAAGTAAAACTACTAAACCTATCCTACCGACTGCGTTACCAAAACAAAAATGAGTTAGGCTTTTCTGAAGAAGAAGGAGACATCGCAAAGGAACAGCTTCGTTTTATGGCAGCTATTGGCTATAAATTAGATTCAATTGGAATTGTTTTTAAATTAAAAGCAGAGCTCTTTAGTACCATTTCAAAACAGGAAATGGAAGATGAAGAAGGAGATCGTTTTTTGACGGAATCTGGTATTAACAAAATCAATCGAAATCGATTTACATTAATGGCTTCCCGAAAGTTTGAAAATATCGGGAAATTCGCTGTTTTCTATAGAATTCAAGAAGACTTAAAAGGGATAGAAGGAACTGTTTCCAAGTCAATTATCGGATTTAAATACAGCTACGGCTTAGATTTTACAAAGTAAACAGCGGCAAAACCCAGAGGGGTTAACCCTGAGATTCGTGAGCTTCTAAATCTTTTTGAAGGTCTAGCTTCCTAAAGGTTGGCGATATAATTCCTGTAGTTAGCACCGTAATTAGAGTCATTGTGCCTCCAAATACAACAGCGGTTACCGTGCCCATAAGCTTCGCTGTGACCCCACTTTCAAAAGCCCCTAATTCATTTGAAGACCCAACAAACATAGAGTTCACTGAAGACACGCGTCCCCGCATGTGGTCTGGCGTTTTGAGCTGTAAAATAGTTTGTCTTATTACCATGGATACACCATCTGTGATTCCACTAAAAAATAAAGCCACAACCGAAATCCAAAATATAGAAGACAGTCCAAATATAATTATAGACAGTCCAAATCCAAAGATAGCAATCAACAGTTTTAGACCTGCATTTTTACTAATAGGTATATAAGCTGTGACCAGCATAGTCATAAAAGCACCTACAGCTGGAGCCGCTCGCAACATCCCAAAGCCTTCAGATCCAACTTTTAAAATATCTTGTGCAAAAATTGGAAGTAAGGCTACCGCACCGCCAAAAAGAACCGCAATCATATCAAGACTTAGGGCCCCTAAAATAGCTTTAGTCTTGAACACAAATCGAACACCTTCTTTGAGACTTTGCATAATAGGCTCTCCTATTTTTGGGTTTAAAATTGGTTTTTTGGAGATTCCAAACAATAAAATAAAAGATAAAACAACCAACCCAAACACAATACAAAGAGACCAGTGAACACCAAGCCAGTTAATTGTAAAGCCGGCAAAGGCGGGCCCTAAGACAGACGCCATTTGCCAGGTTGAACTGTTCCAGGTCGCAGCGTTTGGATATGCTTTTTTGGGGACAATAAGAGCCACTAGTGAAAAAATAGTAGGGCCAAAAAAGGCGCGTAAGAGTCCTCCCATAAACACAAAACCATAAATTGCATATAGCGTTGTATTTACACTCCATGATTTTTCTACGGAGGGACTAGTTAAGAAAAAGAGACCGAAACTAATTAACGAAAACAGACCTATACACTTTAAAAGTAAGTTCCGCTTTTCATTTTGATCTACAATATGTCCAGCAAATAAAGCCATACTAAATGCTGGTATAATTTCCATGAGTCCAATGATTCCCAAAGAAAGGGGATCTTTAGTGAGCGTATACACTTGCCACTCTATGATAATAAATTGCATAGACCAGCCAAATACTAAAATAAAGCGCAGCACTAAAAAGATATTAAACTCTTTAAATCGTAGGGCTGCATATGGATCTCTTTTTGCCATATTATAATTTGAGGTCTTTTAATTTAAGCTGTAAACTTACACGACCATTCCATTCATTTTCGTCAATAGAATAAACTATTTTAAAGGGGGCTTTTGATGTAATAATGGGTAATTGATCTCCTAGACCAAACCCGATCCCCACAATTTTAGGCGCTCTTTTTTGGGTCAATGTTACTCTTAGGTGCGTTTGGTCTTCCCCTACACATTTGCCATAACCGGTATCATACACTTCGGAAGTCATAAAAACGGGCGATAAATTTTGAGGCCCAAAGGGCGCAAATTGTTTTAAAATTCTAAAAAACTTTGGAGTGATCGATTCAAAGTTGATTTCCGTATCTATTTTGATTTCTGGAGATTTGAGGTGTGCCGGAAGTGTCTTTAAAACCTCCGCTTCAAAAGCGGCTTTAAAAGCAGGGTAGTTTTCTTCTTTTATCGTCAGACCAGCAGCATACATATGACCGCCAAATTGTTCCAGTAAATGACTGCAATTTTCTAGGGCATTATACACATCAAAACCGCTCACAGATCGCGCTGAGGCTGCTAAATAATCACCGCTTTTTGTAAATACTAACGTTGGTCGGTAATAGGTCTCTATCAGCCTTGAAGCTACAATACCAATGACTCCTTTGTGCCAATCTTCTTGGTATACAACTGTGGTCGCTTTTTCAGTTTCATTAGCGGTTTCAATTTGCTGTAATGCCTCTTGGGTTATTCGTTTATCAGCTTCGCGTCGGTTGGTGTTAAAATCTTCAATTTCACTGGCTGCTATTTCTGCACTTTCTAAGGCCGTTTCCTTCATTAATGAAACAGCATAGTTCCCATGTTTCATACGTCCAGCGGCATTGATTCGAGGCGCAATATTAAAAACAACATCCGTAATCGTTAAAATTTCTTTTTTCATTTGGTTAATCAAGGCCTTAAAGCCTGGGCGAGGATTAGAGTTAATCACTTGCAGGCCAAAATAAGCCAAGGCTCTATTTTCACCGACAATAGGTACAATATCCGCCCCAATAGCCGTCGCTACTAAATCTAAGTACTCCACTAACGACTCTGCTGACTGACCGTCTTTTGAAGCCAATGCTTGAATGAGCTTAAACCCAACACCACAACCACAAAGCTCTTTAAATGGGTATTCACAGTCTGATCGTTTTGGATCCAGTATAGCCACTGCAGGAGGTAGTTGTTTGCCTGGACGGTGGTGGTCACATATAATAAAGTCAATCCCTTTGGACTTTGCATAGGCTACTTTATCAATCGCTTTCACGCCACAATCAAGGGCTATAATTAAAGAGAAGTCATTGTCAGAAGCATAATCAATTCCTTTGTATGATATGCCATAACCTTCATCATATCGATCTGGAATATAAGTAGATATCTGAGAGCTTTTCGTGTCGAGATAAGACGCCATTAATGCCACCGAAGAGGTGCCGTCAACATCATAATCGCCATAAACTAAAATCTGCTCATTATCTTTCAAAGCGGATTCAATTCTTACAACCGCCGCGTCCATATCTTTCATTAAAAATGGATCATGTAAATCAGACCAGCTGGGTCTGAAAAATGTTTTAGCAGCTTGAAACGTATCTATGCCTCTTTGTAGTAGCAGTTCTGATACCGCCAAATCCACTCCTAATTCTGCTGAAAAATCAGCTATTTTTTGAGAATCCGGTTTTGGCTTAAGAGTCCAGCGCATGGTTAAGAATTATGTATATGTATTTTCGTTGAAACTGTTGAGAATTGTCTAAACATTTCCATAACCCCGCAGTATTTGTCTACAGAAAGAGTAACGGCTTTGTTGATTTTTTTTGGATTTAGTTCTTGACCATAAAAATGGTAGTCAACATGTACTTTATTATAATACTTCGGGTACTCGTCTGTTAGCTCAGCAGTAACATCTATTGTTAATTTGTAATCAAGCACCTTCATTTTTTCTAAAATTTCTACAATGTCAACTCCCGAGCACCCTGCAAGTGACGAAAGCATCATTGCTTTTGGAGACAATCCAAAACGTTCGGTTTGACCATTAACAACGGAATCCATTAATACTGATTTTCCACTAGGGTTATCAGATTCAAATAGCATACCGCCTTTCCATTGGGTTGTTGTTTTGTGGGACATTGTGAATTAATTTTTGTTACTTGTTAGTAGATAGTTCAAAAATACTAAATAATGCCATTAGTTACACCATTATCCGCAACCCATGATTTAGAAACTACAGCACTCGCCGAGTTTTTTAATGAAACCTTGGGCTTTTGCCCTAATTCTGTTCTTACAATGCAACACCGGCCCGCTATAAGCAAGGCTTTTATTAACCTCAACAAAGCAGTTATGACTAATGAGGGACGTGTCTCTTCTGCGCTCAAACGGATGATTGCTTGGGTGAGTAGCAATGCAACTGGTTGTCGGTATTGTCAAGCACATGCCATCCGAGCTGCAGAGCGCTATGGGGCTGAGCAAGAGCAGCTAGATCATATTTGGGAATATCAAACTCATGCTGCTTTTAGTGATGCAGAGCGGGTTGCACTAGACTTCAGTTTGGCGGCTTCTCAGATTCCAAATGCGGTGGATGGTGCTTTGAAGGAGCGCTTATATACACACTGGAATGAAGGTGAAATCATAGAAATGCTTGGGGTAATTTCACTGTTTGGTTACTTGAACCGTTGGAATGACTCAATGGGCACAAGCATTGAAAACGGTGCGGTAGAGAGTGGTGAACTCTATTTAGGGAAACACGGGTGGAATAAAGGAAAGCACAGCTAATATCACTTTGATTTTCCTGCCACTACAATCACAATTTCTCCTTTAGCAGGGTGGTTCGTATAGTGCTCAAGAACACTTTTTGCAGTACCACGTTTGGTTTCTTCATAAAGCTTGGATAATTCTCTAGAGACAGAAAGTTGCCGTTCTTCGCCAAAGTATTCACAAATATGGGATAGTGTTTTGTTAAGTTTGTGGGGGCTTTCATACAAAATAATAGTTCGTGGTTCTTCTGCCAAAAGCAATAAACGTGTTTGACGTCCTTTTTTTACTGGCAAAAACCCTTCAAATACAAATTTGTCATTTGGCAGTCCTGAGTTCACTAGTGCTGGAACAAAAGCGGTGGCACCAGGTAAACATTCAACCTCTATTTCATTTTCAACACACGCCCTTGTGAGTAAAAATCCAGGGTCAGAAATTGCAGGGGTGCCCGCATCACTAATTAATGCAATGGTTATTCCGGACTTTAGTTTTTGAATAATACCTTGTACTGTTTTGTGCTCATTGTGCATATGGTGGGAATGCATTTGAGTTCCTATTTCATAATGCTTAAGAAGTTTTCCTGAAGTTCTAGTGTCTTCAGCTAATATTAAATCAACTGATTTCAAGACCTTAATGGCTCGTAAAGTAATATCTTCTAGGTTTCCTATGGGTGTGGGCACAATGTATAGCTTCATAATTCAAAGTTACAACGATTTTAAATAACACAAATACAGAACATTCATTGTTAATTAAGATCTTCATTTAGAGCGGGTTTTAAAACGACCTCTAAAAAATATTACAACAAAATAAGGTCAAATTAAAATTGTTTTTTGGGAGGTATTGCTATAAAGTCTTTCAAGTAATAAGGCTCAAAATAAGCAATATCTTCAAAATCATTTTCTTTAAATTTGGCCTGTGTTAATGCACACATTTGTGCAGCAGAAGGTAATTTATTTTCAATAAAGATTGCATTTGGATGACTGACTAGTTGTTGTGTTTTTGCGACTCCATTTCCAATAAAATAAACTGGAGTCAAATCAAGTAGATCTTTGTACGAATCTTGTGTAATGACTTCCGCCTCAGTGGGTCTCGTTTCGCTATAAGAAGCATCATATATGGCCGAGTAGACTTCCAGACGCCTGGCATCAAGCATGGCTACGATAGAGCCTTCGGGATTCATAACTTGATGCGCCAAAGCCTCTAATGTTAGAATCGAAATTAGGGGGATTTTAAGCGCATAGCATAGCCCTTTAGCGGCTGAAACACCGATTCGCAAGCCCGTATAAGAGCCCGGACCTTTACTAATCCCAACCGCGGCTATTTGTGTTTTAGATACATTGGCGGTTTTTAGAAGTTCGTCTATATATACATGCAAACGTTCGGCATGAGAATACTCAAGACTGTTATCTTCCTTTAAACCAATCAAACGGCCGTTTTCTGATATAGAAACAGAACAGTTGGTAGTAGAGGTTTCTATGTTTAATATATATGCCATAAATTAGGGAGTCAATGGTTTGCCCATATAAAAGTCTAGGACTTTCGTTTTAAAAATAAAATCAAATTTAGCATTTATTAATGACGATTGTGCATTTATAAATTGAACTCTGGCTTGCTCCAAATCAAAAGCGGTTATATTCCCAAGGGTGTAGCGTTCGTTAGAGCTATTAAACACAAATTCTTGTGATGCTAACGATTTTTTCGCAGCATTATAGGCCTTAAAAGCAGCTTGTGCATCTGTGAATGCTCTTTGAATATTGGACTCTAAATCTAACTTGGCTTGCTCTAAATTAAGTTTACTGTTCTCTTGTTGTATTCTTGATTTAGCGACTGCTGTTTTGTTTTGAAATCGAGAGAAAATAGGAATGTTTACATTCAAATTAAAGTTATGTCCCTTATTTAAATCCAGTTCACTAAAATAATCTTGTTTTAAAAAATCATTAGCAGATTCACTCCAAACAGAACTAAAACCATAGTTGAAACTTACAGAAGGCAAATAGCCTGATTTAGAAATCTCTGTGCTTAATTCGGCGTTTTCAATGTTTTTTTCGGCGATTCCAATTTCATTTCTATTTTCAAACGCATAGTTTATAATCGGCGTAACATCTTTATATAATAACACTTCAGATGGTGAATCTAAATCAACAACTTCAACCTTAAATCCATTAAAAGGAACTTGTAATAATTGAGATAACGATAGTAATGATAAATTATAATTATTTTCGGCGATTGTTACTTGTTGCTCATCTCTACTTAAAGTAGCTTCTGAAGTAAATAAATTTGCTCTAGGCTGTACCCCTGCATTTACCAAATTCGTAACCTGATTGAGTTGTTGTTGGCTAAAATCAAATTGATTTTTTGCGATTTCTAAATTTTCTATATTAAACAATACATTTAAATAGGCATTCACCACGTTTAAAGAAATATTATCTTTTATGCGTGCTAATTCTAAATTATTAATTTCTTGATTTAAGAGTGATTGCTTGTATAGGTTTAAGGTTCTAAAGCCATTAAATACATTTTGATTTACGCTCAAATTATAATTAAATGAATGTGTTGTTTGGTTATTGATTCTTTGGTTTGAAACAGGATCAAATCCAGATCCAATACTCATTCGCTCTCCCAAACTACCACTAAATGATGGCAAAAACTGACCTTTTGCGGCGGTGATATCTTGTGCGTTTACAAGTAAATTATTTTGGCTTTGCTTCACCGAAATATTATGTTCCAATGCATGATCGACGCATTCTTTTAGGCTCCATTTTTTTTGAGCAAAACTGCTTAACGTCCCAATAAGAAAAAGAACTGTACATATATGTTTCATAGGATTTGAGGTTTTATTATTCATCGTCTTCATCGTCTTCATCGTCTTCATCATTATTTTCTTCTGAAGCTTTGTTCCATACTTTGATTTCATCCCCTTCTTTAACGCCTTCTATTATTTCCACATTTATGCCATCAGAAATTCCGATCTCAACATTTTTGGTTTGAAAGCGACCATTTTCTTTTAGAAGTTCTACAAAAGGTTTTTCTGTAATTCGATTGAACTGCAAAAGAGCTTCCTTAATAACCAGAACACTGTCTTTACTTTCAAGTTCAATTTCAGCATTGGCACTGTAACCGGCGCGAATTCTTGTACTAGAATCTATATCTACATCTGCTTTGATGGTAAACTGAACAGCACCGTTTTGCTCGATCCCTTTTGGGGCCACAAACGTAAGAACGGCAGGGAATTCTTTTTCATTGATCGCTCCAAGGATGACTACGATGTCTTTGCCTTCTTCTAATTTTCCAACTTCAGATTCATCAACCTTGCCTTCAAAAATCATTTGACTCATATCTGCAACGGTAGCAATCGTGGTTCCTGCATTAAAGTTATTACTTTGAATAACCTGGTCACCCTCACGCACAGGAATTTCAAGGACGGTTCCTGGTATTTGAGCAACAATAGTTGTGTTAGCTGAGCTTCCTCCAGAGAGGGAGCCTTGTTTAATTATTTGATAGTCGTCTTTGGACTGATCGTAACTTTCTTTGGATTGGTTGAGACTCAACTCACTGTTTTCAAAATCTTGTTTAGAAATGACTCCTTTTTCAAAAAGGGTTTTATTTCGATTGAATAAGGTTTGTGCATTTTCAAATGATAGTCGCGCAGTATTGATACGGCTTTTAGCACTTCCCAAAGCTTGTTCGTTAGGAACGACTCTAATTTTGGCAATTAAATCGCCTTTTCTCACAAGATCTCCCTCTTCAACAAAAATCTGATCTACAATTCCTGAAATTTGTGGCTTCAATTCAATTTCTTCTTCAGGATTTAACTTTCCTGTAGCAACGATTTTGGTGTCGAGTGTGCTATAAAATGGGAGTTCGGTTTTATAGTCTACAACTTCTTTAGCGTTGGAGTCTTTAAAATATTTTAATACAAATACTAATAATATTAGTAAGACGATTCCTAAAATAATTTTTACTGTTTTGTTCATTTGTTTGGTTTTTTATTCTTCTCTTAATGCTTCTATTGGTTTAACGCTTGTAGCTTTAAATGCAGGGATGAGTCCTATAAGTGTTCCGAGGGTGACAAGGAGCAGTAGGGCTACAAAAACGACGGCTATGGATACGGAGGCGTTTACGAGTGTGGCGTCGTCGCCTTGTCCCCATGTATTGTCTGCCGCAATCAAAATCCATCCGCCTGAAATAATTCCAAATAGGCCTGCGATTAAAGTTAAAAACACCGCTTCAACCACAATTTGACGTTTGATTTCAAAAGGCGTTGCTCCCAAGGCGCGTCTGACTCCGATTTCTTTGGTGCGTTCTTTTACGGTGATTAATAAAATATTTCCAATGGCAAACACCCCTGCTATGAGGGTTGCGATGCCAACAAACCAGGTTAAAAACTGCATGCCTTTTAAAAACCCTGTGATTTTAGCAAATTCCTTTCCCAAGTTAAAACTTCCAAAAGCACGCTTATCCTGAGGGTGAACTTTATTCAAGTTACGCAACAACAATTTGGCATCTTCTTCAATTTGCTTGATGTTATATTCGGGTTTACCAGTGATCATTAGCCATCCAATCGTTTCGCCTTGGTTGTAAATTTGTTGAAAGGTTGTAAAAGGGATGTGAATATCGCTGCTTGGACCCATATTGGCATTGCCATTTTGTGTCACCCCTATGATGGTAAAATTGATACTGTTCATTTGGATGTATTGCCCAATGGCTTTTTCATCTTTTTCAAACAGTTGTTTATAGATGTCTTCAGATATAACTGCCACTTTCTTTTTGCCATCAATATCGTTTTGATTGATGAAACGTCCATTTAATAATTTCTTCTTTTGTACTTTATCTAGTAGTGGGTAGTCGCCATTTACACTATAAGACCCTGATAAAAAATTACGTACAACCAGTGCTTGGTTTCGATTTCGAGGGACTACAAATTCGATGCCTTCTACGTTTTCTTCTATTTTTTTGGCATGTGACAATTTGAGCTGCACCCTTTTACCTTCCTGAAATCCCTTGAACGGTTTGCTGGTGCTTTGTCCCCAGACAAAAACACTGTTGGTTGCAAAATCGCCAAACGCACGGTTAAACGAATTTTCCATTCCACGGGCAGCTCCCAAAAGGGTAATGAGTAGTAAAATTCCCCACCAGACACCCACCATAGTGATGACTGTGCGCAATTTATTTTTGCTCATGCTATCATAGACTTCTTGCCATGTGTCTCTATCGAATAAAAATTTTATCATCTAGTCGTCTCTTAGTGCTACTATGGGTTTAATTTTTGATGCTTTTTTGGCGGGTAAATAGCCCGCAAGTGTTCCGGCTCCTATTAGGGTCAGTGTTGCTGAAACCACAAGGGTTGTACTCACTGAAGGATTTGTAATAAAATAGGTTTTTAGACTTGGACCCACCCACTCTAAAATTCCTACTCCTAGCAGGAGTCCAAAATAACCTGCAATGGTTGTTATAAAGATAGATTCAATCAAAATAATAGCAACAATAGATTTTGGAGACGCGCCTAAAGCTTTACGTATGCCTATTTCTTTGGTGCGCTCTTTGACAATAAAGATCATAATATTACTGATTCCAACAATTCCAGCAATCAGAGTTCCCATTCCAATAATTAAGATTAGAATTCCCAGAACCGATGTCATTTGGGTAATGTTTTTGTTTTGCATTGCCATATTAAAAACACGTACCGCGCGTTGGTCGTTAGGAGCTACTAAAAAGCGTTCTTTTAATTTTTTTTCTAAATCCAGCCCAAAATCGATGGCTTGATTGAAATCTAATTCGGGTTTGTAAGTAAGATTGATTTGATCGACATAATCATTGTTCCCATAAACTTGCTGGGCCGTCGAGAGCGGCATATACAGCAGTCGTTCTTCGTCATCGCCACCGTCATCTGCAAAAACACCCACTACCTTATAGGGAATTCCGCTTAAATTAATATAGTTACCTAGGGGATCCACTTTTAAAAATAAATCTTCTTTGACCAACTTGCCGATCACGACCACTTTGGTTTTTAAATCCATATCGCGCTGATTGATATAGCGTCCCTGGTACACTTTGGTTTTCTCTAAATACTGGTGGTCAGGATGTACAGCGCGTAAGGAGTAGTTGTTTTTTTCATTTCTAAAGGAGGCGGCCACATTTTTATAAATCCGAGAAGTGATAAATTCTACATTATCATCAAAATCTTTTTTGATGTATTTATAGTCCTCATTCCTAAATTGTATACGTCGTCCTGCCTGCATACCTTTATAAGCTTTGGTGGTTGCTCCAGAACGGATAAATACGGAATTGGCAGCATCGTCCACAAAGGCTTCTGCAAAGGAGTTGTTTAATCCATTGGCCAGCCCAAACAATATGGTGAATAACAAAATCGCAAAGGTCACCGTAAATCCCGACAATAAACTACGTGTACGGTTTTTGTTGATGCTTTGAAAAATTTCGCGCCAAAGATCGATATCAAACATGGGATTCTGCTCTAACTTGGGTTACTTTTTTATCTTCCATAATAACGCCATCACGCAAGCGTACAACGCGTTTGCACATGGCAGCGATGTCCTCTTCGTGGGTGACGATCAAAATGGTTTTACCCTCATCGTTGAGTTGCTGTAAAAAAGCCATTATTTCGCCAGAAGTTGTTGTGTCTAAAGCTCCTGTAGGTTCATCTGCCAATAATAATTTAGGATTGGATGCCAAAGCCCGGGCAATGGCAACACGTTGTTTTTGTCCTCCTGACAGCTCACTTGGCAAGTGAGTTTGCCAATCTAGAAGCCCAACTTTTTGAAGATGAAAACGCGCTTTTTCTTGACGCTCTTTTCGTTTGAGGCCTTGATAATATAAAGGGAGAGCCACATTTTCAAGAGCGTTCTTATAGTTAATCAAGTTAAACGATTGAAATATAAAACCTAAAAACTTGTTACGATAGATCGCAGCTTTCTTTTCTGTGAGGTTTTTTATAGGGACGTTATCTAATATATAGTCACCACTGTCCGCCTCATCTAGCATCCCTATAATATTGAGAAGTGTGGATTTTCCGGACCCCGAAGATCCCATGATAGCCACCATCTCGCCTTTTTCAACAGAAAGGTCAATGCCCTTAAGAACATGCAGGCTAGAATCGCCAATGGCGTAAGATTTATGAAGCTGGTTGATTTCTAGCATAGGATTTAATTTTGTTCACTCATGTTAATTAGACTCCCAAAACTAAACTTTGTTACATTATGTAATTGAAAATTAATGTTAAAAAGACTATAAGTTGAGCTGAAAATTAATTGCTAAATAAAAGCTAGGGATGCAAAATAGTGATTTACTAAAAGTATGGGGAGAATATATATCAATATAGTGGATTATATAGTAAAAAATGGATATTTTTAAGCATAAATGAGTGTTAATTGATATAAATGATTTAATTTTATACAAAGAAACTGTCATTTAAAATAAAGAAAACTGAGAAGATGTTTATGAAAGATAATGAAATTTTAAAATCATTTGGGCAAAATCTAAGAATGATTCGTCAGCAAAAACAATTACGTCAAAAAATAATTGCAGAACGATGCGATATGGATAGTGGAAGCTATTCTAACATTGAAAATGGGAAACGAAATATTACCTTACTAACTCTTTCAAAAATATCAAAAGTATTGGAAACTCCACTTTCTGATTTAGTTAATTTTTAGTTTTACTTATTACTTTCTCTTAGATAACGGTAAAGATAAAAGGATAACCCCCCGATTAGTATATAAGGGATTACCATAAGATACACAATTCCATTGTTAACCCCTTTGGCAGTTGCTTGGCCTACCTCACTTTCCAAGACGGCTCTGCACATAGCACATTGAGCGTTTAAGTTAATAAATGATGTTGATAGAATAATAAATAATATGTATTTTCTCAAAACTTAAATGTAGTATGGTGAAATCATTAGATACACTATCACGCCAGTTACAGCCACATATAGCCAAATGGGATAGGCAAATTTAACTATTTTTTTGTGCAGCTCAAACGCCCCAAGATAAGCTCTTACGTAGCTAATTAAAACCAGAGGAATTACAATAATAGAAAGTAGTATGTGGGTTAATAAGATAAACTGGTAAACATAAAGGGACATTCCTAATTTGACAGCTTCAATTTCAGACCTTACTCCGTCAAAATTTACATCTCCAAATTTAGTGGAATCACTCGTCATATGGTAGGCCACATACATCAACAAAAACAAAAAAGAACAAACTACTGCCGTTTTCATTAGCGTTTCATGCATTTGTCTTTTCTTGTTTTTAATGGCAATCAAAGCAAATACCAATAAAAAAGCGGTCACCCCATTTATAGATGCATAAATTGGCGGTAAGAAAGACAACGGCTCAACATTGGGAAGACGAACTTTAAACAAAAGCGCAACAACAACAGGCACCGCTACCGACACCACATAAACCCAAAATTGGTACTTACTTTTCATAGTTTTTGATTTATTTTTCATCGCCTAGTAATTTTAAAATATCTTCTTTCAATGCCGTAATATCTTCGGAATCCCCGTCTTCGTCAAATTGCTCTGCTTGACTAATAATTCCTTTATAATATATTTTAGGGTTTCCAAAAGCATCCGTTCTAGAGCGAATATACCCTTCTTTATCAATAAGTGCAAAGTTTCCGGAGTGCTCAAACCCCCCAGCTGCACCTTCAACCTCAGCTGCATACAAGTTAAACCCTGAATTTGCGAGATTGTAAATAGCTTCTTTGTCACCGGTCATAAAATTCCAATTGGGATTCGTAACTCCGTTGTTTGCAGCATACTGTTTGAGGACTTCTTGAGTGTCAAAATCTGGATTAATGGTAAAAGAAGCAATCCCAAAATCACTTCGTTTAGGGAACGTATTTTGAATGTCAACTAGATTTTTTGTCATCCTAGGACAAATTGTTGGACATGTAGAGAAAAAGAATTCAACCAAGTATACTTTCCCTTTGTAGTCGTTGTTAGAAACTAGGGTTCCATGTTGATTAATGAAACTAAATGGCATTACTTTTTTTTTCTGACCATTTATAACAAGATATGAAAGAGCTGTCTGGTTAGCGACCGTCAACTTGATGTCTTTACTTCGACTCTCAGAGCGGGTAACATCCTTGTTTTGAATTCGGTTTACTATTCTTGGAATCACAATAATTCCAAAAATTAAAATGATAAATGAAACGCCGACATATGAATAATTAGTTTTTTTCATCTCCTTTTAGATCGTCTGCTCTACGACTCGTAGAATTAAAATTTCCTTTTCGCTTTTGACGGTACTCTGTAAACAGGATCCGTACATCTTCACTCATTTTATTTTTTAGCACGGTAACTTCAAGACAGTCATATGAACTGAGTCCGTAAATAGGTGAATTTCTTTTTATTTCATTTTTATCACGATCGTCCAAACGGCCTCTTTGGTTTCGTTCTTTATCAATAATAAAAACATCTGACGTTTTTAGACTAGCATCTAAAACTGTAGATATTTTAAGTGCTTGGTACGCCGCCAATACATCTTCTTTTGTGCCAAAGCCAAACTTCCAATAACTCAAAAACTCATATTGGTTCAATTCTTTTTCCAATAACGCCACTTGATCCTTTGCAGATTCAGGTACTAAAACTATAATCTGAAACCGCTTAAAACCTCTAAATTTATCATAAACAAGTTCTTTGAGGTTGAGAGCTAAAATAGCGTCTTCCATGGGAGTCTCGCCTAAAAACCCTAATACTGTAATATGGTTTTCTAAAAGCAAGTCGTCTCCATTCTTGTCAACGAAGTTAGTGAGTTCCGGCAAATCTTTCTTAAGAATGTCAAGTGTCTTATAGTTGTGTTTTGAAGGGTATAAAAACAACAAAAACAGGACCGGTAAAAAAAATAGAACCGTAAGTACAAAAGGCTTTTTAAATTTGGTAATATTCATAATACAAAAATAAAAAAGACGGCCTAATTAAGCCGCCTTTAAATGTTAATATTTATCTATTTTTTAAAAGTCGCGTTTCACGTGTCCATTTGTATAAACAGATTCAATATAACCGGCTTCTTGAAGTAATATAAAGAGAAGGTATGATATTAAAAAGATTGTAGTCCAAACAACTAATCTTCGGAGTGCTTTTGTTTCGTCACGTAAGTGCATGAAGTCCCAAGCAATATAGTATGCTTTTATAATGGTAAGCACAATAAATAACAAGTTTAAACTTTTCATGTAAATAAATCCTGAAAAGACTATGTTGCCGAAAAGCGCTCCAAAGCCACCTTCAAAAGGAGTCATTGAGGGAGTCATTAAAGACGCTGGTTTGTAGATGCCTAAAACAACTTCTACTGCGGTAATAATAGAAAGTAAGATAAGAACTCCCCATATTTTCTGTGTGTTAGACTTAAACTTAATTAAGCCTCTAAAAATTTCTAATTTATGTGCGTGATCTGCCATTTTAAAAAAATTATATAATTAAACTAGGTAAAAGAATGTGAATACAAATACCCATACTAAATCTACAAAGTGCCAATATAAACCTACTTTTTCTACCATTTCGTAGTTTTTTCGACGCTCGTACGTTCCAATAATAACATTAAAGAAAATAATGATATTAATGATTACCCCGGACAAGACGTGAAACCCGTGAAACCCTGTTATAAAGAAAAAGAAGTCTGCGAATAGTGGTGCTCCATATTCATTAACTTCTAGATTAGCGCCTTTCACATAACGCTTTCCGTTGTTCTTAACTTGCGCTAAAGAAGCTTCTCTAGAAAGCACTGTTTTTTCACCTTCTTCGTTTATTGTTTGTGTTCGTACCAAAATAGAAGGGTGTGCTTCTAATCCGTGGTATACGTCGTTTACAGAAAATGCAGGTAAGGCCCCTTCATCAACAAACCAGAGTCCGTTTTTATTCTCATGTTGTGTGCGCTCTGTATGCGAAGCTGTGGTGAATTCCTCAACTGCTACTCGTTTAAAAACTAGATCGCCATCAATTGTTTTGTATTCTCCAAACTGTAAGATATTACCTCCTTTAGTTTGTACTGCTCCGTAATCACCTTGTATGAATGTAGCCCATTCCCATGCTTGTGAACCCACAAAAATAGCGCCCCCAATAATGGTAAAAAACATGTACCAAATAACTTTGTTTTTTTTCATTTCGTGACCTGCATCTACGGCTAAAACCATAGTGACAGATGACATAATCAAAATAAATGTCATGAAAGCAACATAAATCATTGGAAGTTCTTGTCCATGCAAAAATGGAACGTGCGTAAAGACCTCATCAGCTATAGGCCAATAGTCAATAAACTTAAATCTTGAAAATCCATAGGCTGCTAAAAAACCTGAAAAGGTTAATGCATCGGAAACGATGAAAAACCACATCATCATTTTACCATAACTTGATTTCAGCGGCTGGTTGCCTCCGCCCCAAGTTTTTCCTTCTGTTCCGGTGCTAACTACTGTAGAATCCATAAGGGTAATTTATTTTTTGAGTTGTGCAAAAATAAGCATTTTATTTAGTTAAAGAAATATAAAAAGAAAAAGAGGTATACCCACAGAACATCTACAAAATGCCAAAAATTAGAAGCTAGGTCAAACCCGAGTCTATTTTCATGTGAATATTTCTTATTTAATAAGTTGATAATGACTACAAATAGACATATAATTCCTGCCAAAACATGAAGAATATGAACGACTGCAATAACATATATATAGGACATAGTAATGTTACTTGTAGGCCCAGTAAAATTATATCCGGATGCTATTATTTGGTTAAACCCTTGTATTTGGGAGTAAATAAATGCAATTCCAAGAACAAAGGCTCCAATCAAAAGTGAAGTGGCGACCGCCGCTTGCTTCTTTTTTAAACTTTGCTTGGCTAAAAACAACATAACGCTACTTAATATTATAATTAAAGTACTGTAGGTAAAGGCGCTTGGTACTGTGAAATTTGACAACCAATCTTCACGTGAGCTACTCACAATAAATGCACTAGTAAATCCTGCAAAAGACATGACTAGAGAAATAATACCAAACCATAGCATCATTTTTTTTGCGCGCTTTTGTTTTTCTTGTGTAGTTCCTTGTGTTAAATCCATAGTCTAATAAATTTATCTAAAACGTAAATAATTTGAATGGCGGTTATATAAACAACGCTAGCCAACATCAGTTGTCGCGCTGCTTTTTCCGTTTGATTTTTAAAAAGTTGAAAGCCGTAATACAAGAACACGAGGCCGCAAGCAAAAACTAAAATTGCTGCCAGTACAGAAAGACGTAGGGACCCTGTAAAACCAAAGGCCGGTACTATAGAGATTAGGAGTGTCCAAGCAATGTAAATAATAGACTGAAGGGCAGTACCCTTGTCGCGTTTTCCTGTTGGCAACATATTGAATCCTGCTTTTTGATAATCGTCATGCAGGAACCAGCCTATGGCCCAAAAATGTGGGAACTGCCAAAAAAACTGAAGCATAAATAATACTCCGGGTTCAATTCCAAATTTCCCAGTGGCGGCTACCCACCCCAGCATAAAAGGGATCGCTCCAGGGATCGCACCAACAAAAACCGATAACGGCGTTTTTGTCTTTAGAGGCGTATAAGCACTTGTGTACAAGCAAATTGATATCGCGCCAAACATGGCAGTTCTTTCATTAATACTATACAAGATGGAAAGGCCGGCAACGGTCAAAATAACCGCTAAGACAAACGCATAAGTCACACTCATATGCCCAACAGGGATTGGTCTGTTTTTTGTGCGATCCATTAAAGCATCTAAATCACGTTCAATAATTTGGTTAAAAACATTAGAAGCCCCTACCATGAAATACCCTCCAATAGCTAAGAGTAATAAGGTTGGGAAATGAATAGTTTCAGCAGCTAATAAATATCCGGCAATAGACGAAAACACAACACTAAGAGATAGACCCATTTTAGTCACTGTCTTGAAACTGGCAAGAAATGACGGGGTTGTAGTTAATGTATGAGTGTTATTTGGCATATAGGCGAAGTTACTTCACTTTCAAGGAGCAAAGATACTTCTAAAATCTATTTTAACAATGTAATTTTAACAAATAAACTCCATTTGTAAAGCCTATTTAATGCATTTATAAACTAAAACGATAAGTCGCTTTAAGCAGAAAAATATTTTGAGGCCGTTGATCGAAGATTCCGGACTCAAGACCTTCATGTAAGTTGTTATCTGGCGAAACATTCGTTGATATCCCCTGAGACCAAACTAAAAACAACTCCGACCCTGGAATATACTCCCACCTGGCTACCAGGTTAGAATTGAACCGGACAACCGAAAAATTTGGGTCTTGAAAATCATAATCTAAAACACCGTCTTTATTATCATCAATTTCATAGCGGTCGTTAATGAGTTTAATTTGACTTAAGTCATAGCTTTGAAAACGATCGGATAGTTTTGCTGCAGTGGGATTAGTAACGAATTTAAAATTGCTGTAACGCCCACGAGAAATAAACGGCTGCCCATAATATTGGATCGATAAATTAGGGTTTATGGAATAGTTTATCCGAAAGGATGCGGATAACGTTTGATTATCAATGGTTCCTAAAATATAGCGGGTTTCAGCCCCGTAAACAGATTGGGTTACATATTGAGTTTTGCTTTTTCGATTGCTAATTTCGGGGGCAATAGAGAGGTTAAGAGCGTTAGTTGGCTGGTAGTTAATAGCCCCATCAATTCTAAAGAAAGAAGTATTATTGTCCTTTGAATTTGAAAGCACCCCACCCAACCTTCCGTGTATTTTTTTTCTACGATCAGATGACGCAAAAAGGTACTGGTAATTACCTTCAGAAAAACGAAATCTAGGTCCACCTCTTAATGCGCTATTCGAATAATTTTGAGGGGTGTAATTTATACCAAAATTGAGACCCCAGTTATTTGTAAAATTAAAAAGGCCGTTTAGCTGAGAGCCCAAACTATTTAAATATCCTCCAAAATCAAAGCTTGAGAATTGACGTAATTGCAATTCCGCGTCTCTGAAAATTCCGACGGGTTTTATAATTCTGTATTTTACAATTGAATATTGAGAGATATCATCCGTTGTTCTTAAAAATCCAATATCATTCAATTCAAGCTCAGGTGAAACCCAGCTAACCTCTGTGCTATAATTCCAATGCTTCCCGCCAATCTTCCCTGAAAAAATGCGGCCTCCTGTCCCTGTAAGCGAGGTGCGATTGGGGTCAACCTCTAAATAGCTAGCGCCTACTCTACCAAAAAGATGGGCAATATTTTCTTGTGTGCTCTTTATCGCTTCTTTACTTCCTAGAACATGACTCATGACAATGTTCGCTTCTAGAAAATAGGCTCTTTCTTGCCATTGGTGTTTAAAATCTAACCCCCCAGAATAGGCCGCTTTTCTTAGGACAGACTCCTCCGAATCAAGAGAGCGGTTAGTTGCAGTAAAAATGCCTCCAAAAAAAGTGTTTTTATTGTTAAAATCTTTTTGAACACGCCCTAAAAAATAATTGGTAAAGGGCTCTACAAGCATCTCTTTAGTTTTGTTATTAAAATTAACTTTAGCATATTCTTTTGAAGTCATGCTTTCTAGTATCCCCACAGACCAGCCATTTTTTGTTTTGCCACTAAATTTTACAGCGCCTAAAATAGTTGTATTTTGAGGGCGGTCTACAAAAGCCCCTTCTTGTGTGTTTAAGCTCAATTGTGGAGAGCGCCCAATCCGACGCGAAAAAAACAGGTTATCCCGAGTATTGGTAACTTGAAAATTAAAAATATTATTATTTTCAACGAAAAAAGGGCGTTGTTCTCTGTTAAACACCTCAAATCCATCCAAGGCAATTGCTGCAGGATCTGCTTCCACTTGTCCAAAATCAGGGTTAATAGTGACATCAAGGGTGAGGTCATTTGTGATTCCTATTTTTGCGTCTAGACCTGCGTTTAATGTAAAATCTTTTCCGTCCCTGTAGGGGTTTCCAACCTCTTCATTGTAGTGATCTAACTTTGTGACTATAAATGGCTGTATTTCAATTTGTTTTTGAGGCTTTATATTGTTAATCCCGTGTAACTCTCCTGCTTCACTAACCCTGCCAGCTGACCCTATGGGGATTCGGTCCCAGTTAGAAATTTCGTTATTTTTAAAATAATTACGCGATATGTTCAACCCCCAAACCTGTTCTATATCATTGCTAAATCGTAATTGACTTAACGGAATTTTCAATTCCGCAGACCAGCCATCACTGTCAATTACAGCTTTGGTAGTCCATATAGGGTTCCAACTGGCGTCAATATTATCTCCATTATCTGTAATAATTTCATCCCCTCTTACGCCTGCAGCAGTTACTGTAAACAAAAAAGCGGTTCGTAGATCGTGATAGCTGTCTATAAGAATGTTAATGCGATCTCCCACAAGTACATCTCTTCTGGAAAGGCGATCTGTGATTGTTTCAGGCGCTGGGTCAAAAGCCTTCAATGCTATATACAGATGCTTTTGATCATACACTATCTTAAATTTCGTTTGAACTGAAGGTGGAGTGTTTTCGTCTGGATACAACTCAATAAAATCACCTCCCCATTCAACAGAGTCCCATACAGAGTCTTCTAAAACTCCATCAATATTAGGGGGCAGAGCACTTATAATGTTGTTGGTAGTGTAGATTTTAGGATTTAAAGATATAGATTCTTGGGCCATTAAATTAAGACTTAAAGCCAAGGCTATAACGTTAATAAGAGTAGGTTTCATAGGGCGCTAATTAAAATAAATTTTGGGGGCAAATAATTTAATTACATAAACAAATATGAAACTTCAATTTTATAACATATCAAATTCTTTGTTAAACTTTATTGTATGGATTGAATTTAACAATATGTAATGTATGACAAGGTTAAAATATACGATGAAAGTAATTGGAAATAAAAGACATAATAGATTTTGTTAATAACAATTTATAATTGTAGATTTGCAAACTCTTTTTTAAGGAGGAATGTTTAATTAGAAAAAATAACAAGTGTGGATACATTAAGCTACAAAACAATATCAGCTAACAAAGCTACTGTTCAGAAGGAATGGGTTTTGGTAGATGCAGAAGGGCAAACGTTAGGACGTTTAGCTTCTAAAATTGCAATACTTTTAAGAGGTAAGCACAAAACTAACTTTACTCCGCACGTAGATTGTGGGGATAACGTTATTGTTATCAATTCAGAAAAAATAAATCTATCTGGAAATAAATGGACTGAGAAGACCTATATCCGCCACACAGGTTATCCAGGTGGACAAAGATCATTAACTGCAACAGAGATGTTTTCTAAAGATCCTGCAAGGTTAGTTGAAAAATCAGTTAAAGGAATGCTTCCTAAAAATAAATTAGGGGCTGCATTATTCCGTAATCTAAACGTTGTAGTTGGTGCTGCGCATTCTCATGAAGCACAGAAACCAAAAGCAATCAATTTAAACGAAGTTAACTAATGGAAGTTATTCACAAAATTGGTCGTAGAAAAACGGCCGTTGCACGAGTTTATGTTTCTACAGGAAAAGGAATTATTACCGTGAACAAAAAAGATTTAAATACTTACTTTCCAACAGCAACTTTACAATACAAAGTAAACCAACCGTTAGTATTGACTAACAACGAAGGTAACTTTGATGTAAAGGTCAATGTATTTGGTGGTGGTGTAACAGGTCAAGCAGAAGCGGTTCGTTTAGCTTTATCTCGTGCAATGTGCGAATTAGATGAAGAAAACAGAGGTGTTCTGAAACCAGAAGGCTTATTAACAAGAGACCCTAGAATGGTTGAACGTAAGAAATTCGGACAGAAGAAGGCACGTAAGAAATTCCAGTTCTCTAAACGTTAATATTTTAAATTTAAACCAGTTATTGTTGTCTATGGCGGGCCAACCGCTGAGACTTAGTTTAGCATCTAAATGTTTAAGGCCTTAAATAAAAGCCGCTTAAGCATTGCTAATTAAACAGAACGTAAACTATTACAAAATGGCATTAGTAGAAGTAAAAGAATTATTAGACAATGGTGTACACTTTGGACACCTTACAAGAAAATGGGATCCAAACATGGCTCCTTACATTTACATGGAGCGCAATGGTATACATATCATTAACCTCTATAAAACAGCTGCAAAACTAGAAGAAGCTTCTGAAGCTTTAGCTAAAATCGCAGCGTCTGGTCGTAAAATCTTATTTGTTGCGACCAAAAAACAAGCAAAAGACATCGTCTCTGAAAAAGCAGGAAACGTCAATATGCCTTACATTACTGAAAGATGGCCTGGTGGAATGCTCACTAACTTTGTGACAATTCGAAAAGCTGTTAAGAAAATGGCTACAATTGACCGCATGAAAAAAGACGGTACGTTTTTAACACTTTCTAAAAAAGAGCGTCTTCAAGTAGACCGTTTGAGAGCAAAATTAGAAAAGAATTTAGGTTCTATTTCTGATATGACACGTCTTCCAGCGGCATTGTTTGTAATTGACATTAAACGTGAACACATTGCAATCAAAGAAGCTCAAAAATTAAACATTCCGATATTTGCAATGGTTGATACGAATTCAGACCCAAGACAAGTAGACTATGTAATTCCTGCAAATGATGATGCTTCTAAATCTATCGATAAAATTCTTACGAATGTTACCGATGCTATTGCTCTTGGCTTAGCTGAAAGAAAAGCTGATAAGGATAGTAAAGATGCTGAGAAAGCAGCTGAAGCTCCTAAAGCTGAAAAAGCAGCAGATGCACCAGCAGTAGAAGAAACTAAGGAAGAAAAAGCAGCTGAGGCTCCTAAAGCTGAAAAAGCAGTTGAGGCCCCTAAAGCTGAAAAAGTAGCAAAAGCTCCTAAAGCTGAAAAAGCTCCTAAAGCTGAAAAAGCTCCTAAAGTTCCTAAAGCTGAAAAAGCAGCAGATGCACCAGCAGTAGAAGAAACTAAGGAAGAAAAAGAATAAAAAATTAATTATAAGTAATTAAGCAATAACAAAGTCGTTAAGTTCTTCTCACGGAAAATTTTAACGACTTTTTTTAAACTATTAAATCATGATAAAGATAACAGCTGCAGAAGTAAACAAATTAAGACAAGCGACAGGTGCAGGAATGATGGACTGTAAAAAAGCGTTGGTAGAAGCCGAGGGTGATTTTGACAAGGCCATTGACAACCTTCGAAAAAAAGGGCAAAAAGTAGCCGCTAATAGAGCCGATCGTGACTCTTCAGAAGGCGCTGCCGTTGCTAAAATAAATGCTGACAACACAGTGGGCGTTGCTATTGTTTTAGGTTGTGAAACAGACTTCGTTGGTAAAAACGAAGACTTTTTAGCACTTGCTAGCCAGTTTGGCGATATCGCTTTAACTCAAGACTCTAAAGAAGCCTTTTTAGCAGCTGATTTTGGAGGAATGACGGTGGCTGATAAGCTAATAGAACAAACCGGAGTTATTGGAGAGAAATTGGACATAAAAGCATTTGAAAAAGTGGAGGCTGCATATGTAGGTTCTTATGTGCATATTAACAAAATTGCTGCCGTTGTAGGCCTTTCTTCGAAAGTTAACAATGCAGACGTTTTAGTGAAGGACCTTGCAATGCAAGTTGCGTCTATGGGTGCAACAACCCTTTCTTATAAAGATTTTGATGCTGCATTTGTTGCCTCTGAAACAGAAGCTAGAATTGCCGTTATCGAAAAAGATAATATTGAATTAGGTCGTTTAGGGAAAACTCTAAAAAACATTCCTCAATATATTTCTATGGCACAATTAACTGAAGAAGCTTTAGCAAAAGCAGAAGATGCTGCTAAGGCAGAGTTAAAAGCAGAAGGAAAGCCAGAACAGATTTGGGACAAAATTTTACCAGGAAAAATGGAGCGATTCATTTCTGACAACACTACACTAGATCAAGAACAATGCTTGTTAGATCAAAACTTTATCAAAGACGATAAAGTAAGAGTTGCAAAGTATGTTGCAAGTTATGGTGAAGTAAATATCACTGAATTTAAACGAGTATCCTTAGGGTAATTTCTCTTTAATTTATTAAAAAAGCCTCGAACTAGTTCGAGGCTTTTTTTTTGTAGTTTTAAGAAATCCCTAGTGCCCTATCGCATATTGAATCCCTAAAGTAATCAAAAACTTGTTGCGCATCTGAATCCCAGAAACGTCTTGAGTAATTGGCAGTTTAGCCTCGGCCGCGATCCGAAGATTCTTTAAAGTTTCATTTAAAAATAAAACATTCGCTCCAATGCCAAAATCCCACTGACTTCGTCTAGAGTTGAGTGTATTAAACAACGGCATCATCATTGGGTTCAAATCGGAATCTTTCCCGTTTATTTCACCCAGATTAAAATAACTAATACTCGTTGACACACTCAAAAAATCCGTCGCTTTGAGGGCTCCCCACCCTATAAAATCAAATCGATTTCCTAAAGAATAGTTTTTAGAATTGGTACCGAGCCTAAATCGATACGTCGATTGAACCCCCAAAGAAAACTGATTCCATTGGCTGAGATACGTTGCCCCCAGAAAAGGGTCAAAAGTACCACTGCCCAATTGCATAGAATAGGCCAATGGTGTGTCATTTGCTGCCATTGGAGTTGCATCGCTTTGGTTGATGTCGCCTGCAGGAACAGAAACTCCGATATTGGCATGAAGTGATTGACGGTTTCTATTGAAAATTTGATGTAAAACTGACACTGATAAATCACCAAAACCGCTAGATTTTGTTCTAAAATCAACTCCTGTTTTGGTTTTTAAACCCATGGAGTTAGCCCTATAATTGGCCATAACTGACAATGTAATTTTTTTAGAAGGTGCAAACATGAAGCCTAACATGTGCATTTGCATTTGCATGTCCTGAGGGCTCACCATGTAATTTTCATAGACTGCCTCGTTGTTTACGCGACTACTTTTAGAAATCGTGCCTTCCATAGACATTAGCATGCTTCGGTACGAAAACATAAGCCCGCCTTTGTCGTGCGTATGATCTCCCATAACACTAATTGGCGCATGCCCATCAGGTCTTGAGGAAGTCCATAGTGAATCTTGTGCGATGCTTGTGGTGGTGCATAGGAAGAGTGTTCCTAGAAGTGGGGGGAATAATTTTTTCATTTTTGTTTTTGTTTTAAATTTATTGGTTTTATAATGAGGGCAATGACTTTAATAAGTGAGACCGTTTCTAGATCTGTATCTGTGATTACCTCTAGTTCTTGTAAAATCCCTTGTGTTTTTAGCGGCGCTTTTCCCGTTTTAGATCCGTTGGCTGCTATTGATACGTAAATTACCCCTACGATTCCAACAGCGTTTTCAGTTCTTAAGGTGCCCGATTCGGCCAATTTTGATATCCAATAAAAAACAAAAGATGTTAAAATCATCGTTGCCAAGCCCGCAACAGAAGAACTAATGATCGTTCTCATGTTTGAGTAACCATTGTCTAAACAAATAAGCCAGGACCATCCAAAAATTGTGAAAAATGCGATTATATTTCTAAAGTTGAAAAACTGAAATCCGTCGCCTACGACGTCCCGACCATTGACTATGTTCATGTCTAAAACCATATCGGGGCGTCACCACCCCCAGTAAACGTTAATATAAAAATAATGAGTAATATTGCTGAACCAACTACTGCTACACTCCAATAGGTTCGTTCTAGGTTCGTCAGTACAATAAGAAATTTTTCCATAATTAGGATATTATAAATTAAGACACTAGAAGCTTCATAACACAGATTTTTACAACAATCTATGCGCTATACGTCTTGATTTGAAAACTAACATTTTTCACGGTGTAGAATAGATTTGGGATCAATTCTTCAAGCAAATATATTAAAACAAATCAAACTTTAAATGGGGTGTGCATATAAATTTGTTTAGAATTCATTGCATTTACTATTTTTGGATTTAGGATATTGCTTATATTTGTGAAACGATCAACAGCACTATGACATACAAAAGAATTTTACTTAAGCTATCTGGAGAAGCCCTTATGGGAAATCGAAACTATGGAATCGATCCCGATCGTTTATCAGATTATGCAAATGAAATTAAACAGCTAACAAACATAGGGATCCAAGTGGCAATTGTTATTGGTGGTGGTAATATTTTTAGAGGTGTTGCTGGTGCTAGTAATGGCATGGACCGAGTCCAAGGAGATCATATGGGAATGCTTGCAACGGTTATTAACGGACTGGCATTACAAAGCGCTTTAGAAAATGCTGAAATCCCAACACGCTTACAGTCCGCCATACAAATTAATGAAGTGGCGGAGCCTTTTATTCGACGCCGCGCCATTCGACATTTAGAAAAAGGACGGGTAGTGATTTTTGGTGGCGGCACCGGAAACCCCTACTTCACAACAGACTCAGCAGCCGTATTAAGGGCTATTGAAATTGAAGCCGATGTGATTTTGAAAGGCACACGTGTTGATGGTATTTACAGCGCAGACCCCGAGAAAGACAAAACAGCTGTTAAATTTGACACTATTAGCTTCAAGGACGTACTCCAAAAAGGTCTAAAAGTGATGGATACAACTGCTTTTACTTTAAGCCAAGAAAACGATTTGCCTATTATTGTATTTGACATGAATACAAAAGGAAACCTACTTAAAATTGTTTCTGGTGATGCCATCGGAACCACGGTGAGTTAATATAATTTAGATATTTAAAACGTTTAAAATGACCGAAGAAATAGATTTTATACTGGACAGTACAAAAGAATCGATGGTAAATGCTTTAAAGCATTTAGAAAAACAATTTGCAAACATTCGAGCAGGAAAAGCAAGCCCCGCAATGCTGGGGAGTGTAATGGTCGACTATTATGGATCTCAAACCCCGCTGGCACAAGTTGCTAATGTAAACACCCCAGATGGTCGAACAATTACCGTTCAGCCATGGGAAAAGGGAATGTTACAAGAAATAGAACGTTCAATAATGACTGCAAACTTAGGGTTTAATCCAATGAATAATGGGGACACTATTATCATTAGTGTACCGCCGCTGACAGAAGAGCGTCGTCACGAATTGGCTAAACAAGCAAAGTCTGAAGTTGAAGAAGCAAAAATCTCGATTCGTGCAGCAAGAAAAGAGGCTAATTCAGAGATTAAAAAAACAGAAGATGCTTCTGAAGACATTCAAAAAAATGCTGAAATGGATGTACAACTCCTCACAGATACACATGTTAAAAAAGCAGACGATCTTTATATCTTTAAAGAAAAAGAAATTCTCACAGTGTAATCTTATTTTTTAATTTTTATTTATAGGAAGTTGACTTGTTATCATCCCTGTTTTCAATTCCTTTTAATTACCTTTATTGCCATCAAAAAAGCCTATGTTTAAACTCTTTTCAAATGGGTTTTGGGAAACCGTTGCAAGACTTATTCTCAGAAATCGAATTATCATTTTATTTTCAGTAGCACTTGCTACAGGCTTTTTTGCTATGCAATGGAATAAGATGCGCTTTACTTACACTGAAGCTAACTTATTGCCAGACGACCACCCTATTAATTTAGAGTATAACAACTTCCTAGATATCTTTGGAGAAGAAGGGAATTTAATTGTTATGGGGGTCAAAGACAGCACCTTACTAACCGTAAGAAAGCTTAATGCCTGGAATACATTTTCCAAAAGCTTTAGCAGTCACCCTAGTGTAGAGGGTGTTATCGCCATCAAAGATTTACAGAAACTTATTAAAGATGAGTCAAAAAAACAGTTTGACCTCGTTCCTTTTATTAAAGACTCTATAAAATCCCAAGCCGAATTAGAGAGCCTTAAAAAAGAGCTTTTTGAACAGTATCCTTTTTATGACAACTTTCTTTTTAACAAGGAAAGTGAAGCCATTAGAACCGCCATATACCTAGATAAATTCATTGTCAATACGCCTGAGCGAAAAAACTTTGTGATGGAGCATCTCGTGCCAAGCGTAAAAGACTTTGAAAAAACCTATGACCTAGACGTTAGGGTTTCTGGAATGCCCTATGTGCGCACCCTTAACTCCCAAAATATTGTTGACGAGATCAGCATGTTTATCTTGGCTGCTATTTTAGTCACTTCACTTATTTTCTTTTTCTTTTTTAGATCTTACAGAGCAACCTTCATATCAATGACGGTTGTTGTGATTGGAGTGATGTGGACTTTTGGGATTTTAGGCTTATTAGAATACGAAATCACAGCGCTTACGGCCTTAATCCCTCCGCTAATTATTGTCATTGGAATTCCGAACTGTATTTTTCTAATTAATAAATACCAGCACGAAGTCAATAAACATGGCAACAAGGCAAAGTCACTTCAGCGCGTTATTTCTAAGGTAGGAAATGCCACCTTGATGACTAATGTAACGACCGCTTCTGGTTTTGCAACCTTTATAATAACACAAAGTAAATTACTTACTGAATTTGGCATTGTCGCATCCCTTAGTATCCTGGCAATTTTTCTATTATGCTTGTTTATTATTCCTGTAATTTACAGCTTTATGCCCATCCCAAAAGAAAAGCATTTAGAGCATTTAAATAAACGTTGGATAAAGCAATTAGGGGATTGGATTGACCATACTGTCAAACACCATAACATCACTATTTATGCCACAGCCGTTGTCTTATTAGCCGTTAGTATCATTGGGATTTTTCAAATAAAGGCAACCGGAAGCCTCATTGAAGACATGCCAAAAAAGTCGGACTTTTATAAAGACATTGAATTTTACGAAAGTGAATTTAATGGTGTAATGCCGCTTGAAATTTTGATCGATACTAAACGCAAAAAAGGCGTTATGAAACTCGCAACCTTAAAGCGCATGAATGCGCTTGAAGACTTGATTGTTGAAATCCCAGAACTTTCCAAACCCATATCAGTTGTTAGCTTAGTTAAGTACTCCAAACAAGCGTACTACAACGGAAACCCAAAGTACTATCAACTTCCAACGGCTCAAGAAAATAATTTCATTTTATCCTACGCTAAAAACGCGTCTTCAGACGTTGACTTGCTAAAAAACTTTGTAGACAGCACAGGTCAATATGCGCGTATTACGTCCTTTGTGAAAGACACTGGAATTGATAAAATGGAACGTATTGAAGAAGACCTTCTTACAAAAATTGATAAGCTATTTCCTAAAGACCGCTATGACGTATCCATTACTGGAAAAGCCTATTTGTTTCAAAAAGGAACAAAATATTTAGTAAAAAACTTAATCTTATCACTCGCATTAGCCATCTTTTTGATCTCACTTTTCATGGCCTATATGTTTCGCTCATTTAGAATGATTATTATTTCATTGATTCCCAACCTGTTGCCACTTCTTGTAACTGCAGGCATGATGGGCTATTTTGGCGTTCCTATAAAACCTTCAACTATCTTAGTGTTTAGCATTGCTTTTGGTATTTCTGTTGATGACACCATTCATTTTTTGGCCAAATACCGACAAGAATTATTAGCAAACCATTGGGCCATTAGAAAATCTGTATTTGCTGCCCTTCGTGAAACAGGCGTAAGTATGTTTTATACTTCAATTGTACTTTTCTTTGGGTTTTCTGTTTTTGTAACCTCTAATTTTGGAGGGACTGTGGCTTTGGGAGTGTTAATTTCTATGACACTTTTACTCGCAATGCTGGCTAACTTACTGCTCTTGCCGTGCTTATTGTTATCACTCGAACGAAGTATTGCAAATAAAAAAATTCTGAAGAAGCCCTCGCTTAATATTATCCCCGAAGAGGAATCGATTGAAGAAGACAAGAACAGAAGCCATTAATTTGGCTTAAAACTTTATATTTGCAGTATTAAAAATTGTACTTATGATCACCAGCAACGTTGCACAGTTACTATCCCAAGAGCTAAAACACACAGATATTGAAGTTAAAGGATGGGTGCGAACCTTTAGAGCGAACCGATTTATAGCCCTCAATGACGGCTCTTGCCTTCAAAACATTCAATGTGTTGTAGACTTTGAAAGCATGGATGAGGCGTTGCTAAAACGCATCACAACCGGTGCCGCCGTTCACATCAAAGGAGGCTTAGTTGAAAGTCAAGGAAAAGGTCAGTCTGTAGAGGTTCAAGTGAGTTCAATAGAAATCTTGGGAGATGCAGACCCAGAAGACGTTTCAAAAACGATCTTACAACCTAAGCGTCATTCCTTAGAGTTTTTAAGAGAACAAGCTCATTTACGCACGCGAACTAATACGTTTAGTGCTGTTATGCGACTGCGCTCTTCGCTCTCTTTTGCTATTCATTCTTACTTTAATAAAAATGGGTTTTATTATATGCATGCGCCAATAGTTACAGGTAGTGATGCTGAAGGGGCTGGAGAAATGTTTAGAGTCACAACCTTAGATGCTAAAAACCCACCACTTACAGAAGATGGGGCTGTAGATTACTCTAAAGACTTTTTTGGGAAAGAAACAAACTTAACCGTTTCGGGACAACTTGAAGCAGAAACCTATGCAATGGCACTAGGAAAAGTGTATACTTTTGGACCCACTTTTAGAGCCGAAAACTCAAATACATCAAGGCACTTATCAGAGTTTTGGATGATTGAGCCTGAAGTGGCCTTTATGGATTTGGCAGGAAATATGGATCTAGCAGAAGATTTCATGAAGTCAGTGATTAGTTATGTTTTAGAGCACAACAAAGAAGACCTCGCCTTTTTGGAGCAGCGTTTAGAACAAGAAGATAAATCGAAACCTCAAAATGAGCGCGCTCCAATGCCGCTAACTGAAAAACTTCGTTTTATTGTTGATAATAACTTTAAACGGGTTAGTTATACAGAGGCTATTGAGATTTTAAGAAACTGTAAGCCTAATAAAAAGAAAAAATTCAAGTACCTAATTGATGAGTGGGGCGCTGATTTACAAAGTGAACACGAACGTTTTTTGGTAGAACAGCATTTTAAATGTCCGGTTATTTTATTTGATTACCCAGCTAAAATTAAAGCTTTTTACATGCGTTTAAATGAAGATGGAAAAACAGTCCGCGCTATGGATATTTTGTTTCCTGGTATTGGAGAAATCGTTGGAGGATCTCAACGGGAAGAACGTTTGGACGTATTAAAAGAGAAAATGGCTGAATTAGACATTCCTGAGGAAGACCTTTGGTGGTATTTAGACTTAAGAAAATATGGAACTGCTGTGCATTCTGGATTTGGACTTGGGTTTGAAAGGCTGGTTATGTTTGCTACTGGAATGGGTAATATAAGAGATGTTATTCCTTATCCTAGAACCCCCCTTAATGCCGAGTTTTAAACAGAGCTGAACAAGAGCTATTTAAAAACAATAGTGCTTAACGTATATTCTATTAGTGTTTTTTTCTTATTTTTATAAAAACCCCAAATAATTGATGCTAAAGCAATTCCTACAATATAAATTATCACAAAAGCTATCGCCTCAGCAAATTCAGCTAATGAAGCTGATACAGCTCCCCACGCAAGCATTTGAGCAACGCCTAAAACAAGAGCTAGAAGAAAACCCTGCACTTGAAAGCGGGAAAGATCAGGAAAACACTTATGAAGATGAATTTGAGTCCAATGACAATGACATGGACAATGAACAAATAAACGCTGATGACATAAATGTAGATGACTACCTTAGTGATGATGAAATTCCAGAATATCGTTTAAATGCAAATAACCACAGTGCCGATGATGAGCAAAAAACAATGCCTTTTGCTTCGGGTAGCTCCTTCACTCAACTCCTTATTGAACAACTAAACACCTATTCATTAGACGATACTCTTTATCAAATTGCTGAATTTTTAATTGGTAGTATTGACGATAGTGGCTATATACGACGTCCACTACTTGATATCGTAGATGACTTGGCATTCACTCAAAACTTATATACAGATGAAAAAACCGTTGAATCTGCTTTAAATATAGTTCATCAGCTAGATCCCGCTGGGGTAGGCGCTAGAAACCTCCAGGAGTGTTTGATTCTTCAGTTACAACGAAAAACTCAAACAGCCCATACAAGTCTTGCTAGCAACATAATTGTGTCTGGGTTTGATCAGTTTACCAAAAAACATTATCAAAAATTATTACAAAAATTTGATATAACCGAACTCCAGCTAAGAGATGCTATTTTAGAAATTGAACGCTTAAATCCAAAGCCTGGAAGTTCATTTTCTAACAATACACGATCTATTGAGCATGTGGTTCCTGATTTTACAATTAGTATTATTGAAGGGGAATTAGAATTAAGTCTTAATGGAAGAAATGCACCGGAATTACATGTCTCTAAACCTTATAATGAAATGCTAAAAGGCTATAAGGCTTCCAATGAAAAGACAAAGTCTCAAAAAGAAGCTGTTCTTTTTATAAAACAAAAGTTAGATGCTGCAAAATGGTTTATAGATGCTATAAAGCAGCGTCAACAAACACTGTTTGTTACCATGAGCACCATTATGCACTATCAAAAAAATTACTTTTTGTCAGGGGATGAGCAGCAACTTAGGCCTATGATCTTGAAAGATGTTGCAGATGAAATAGGGATGGATATTTCAACAGTGTCTCGGGTTGCAAACAGCAAATATGTAGACACTCCCTACGGGACCAAACTAATTAAAGAGTTTTTTAGTGAGTCCATGACTAATGACCAAGGCGAAGAAGTTTCAACTAGAGAAATAAAAAGCATCTTAGAAACTATTATTAGTGAAGAAGACAAGAAAAAACCACTTACAGACGAAAAATTAGCACTTCTTTTAAAAGAAAAAGGCTATCCAATAGCTCGAAGGACGATTGCTAAGTATCGCGAACAATTAGACCTCCCTGTTGCAAGGCTTCGAAAGGAGCTTTAAAAATTAAACCTTTTTTATCACATTGGTGACTATGCCCCATATTATAAAATCATTTTCTTCTGTGATTTGTATGGCTTGGTAGTTTTTATTTTCTGGCTGTAACCAGACTTCATTCTTTTCAACTTTAAGTCGTTTGACAGTAAATTCTCCGTCTAAAAAGCAAACTGCTATTTTATTATGTGCTGGAGAGAGACTTCTGTCAATCACCAAAAGATCATTGTCATTAAGCCCCGCATCTATCATTGATTGCCCGCTTACGCGCGCAAAAAAAGTCGCTTCTTTATTTTTAATAAGCTCGCTATCTAATGACAGGCGCTCTTGCTTAAAGTCTTCGGCTGGTGATGGAAAGCCTGCCGAAATCCCTGTGTCAAAATATACAGCTCCTAGGGTGTTGAGGTTTTCGGGTGTAAAAAAAGTGAGGGGTGTTGTGGTTTTTATGGACATTGTACAGTGATTATATCTTTTAAATTGGTTGTGTAGTGTGGTGACAAATGCTCTTGACGCATTTTCCAGGTGCGTGTTAGGTCTTGATTCCCTAATTTTAATTTGGGCGCGTGATACTTTTTATTAATAAAATCAATCGTGCGCATTAGCGGTAAATGCTTTGGGTGTTCGTGATTAAATAGCTGTAGTTGGTGATTATCTGTTGGGACAATACCCGTAAGAACAACCCCTGCTTTCTTATATTGAATTCCTTTTTTATAAATAGAGGCCACTGCTTTTACAGCATTCGCGCTTAAGGTTAAACTAGAATTGGTCGGAAAAGGGATATTAACCACAACACTCGCTCGGTGCTGTTCGGTGTTTTTTTTGTGATAATCACTTCGTAAAAAAATAAGCATCATATGGCAGCTTGACCCTTGCTTGCGAAGCTTTTCAGCGCCACTACAGGCAAAGGTTGAAATGCGCTCCTTAATATCTTCAACGTCACTTATAGCGGATTCAAAACTTCGAGTCGTTGCAATTGCACGTTTATTTTTGATTGTTTCTGGTCCAATTTTAGAAATTCCTTCTAAATCTTTTTTTAGTTTCCACTCTGTAATTGAAAAGGTTTTACGCACCCACATATCGGGTAGCTGAACAAAGTCATAAGCTGTTTTGCATTGCTTAGCAGAAAGGCGTTTATGTAATGCTGGGCCTATACCCCAGACATCTTTAAGCTGGGTCCACTTCAAGGCTTTAATGCGTTTTTCTTCACTGTCAATGACGTAAACACCTCCTGTTTCTTTTGGAAATTTACGGGCAATCTTATTCGCTACTTTAGTTAGTGCTTTAGTAGGCGCCACCCCAACACAAGTGGGAATCCCTGTCCATTTAAGAATGCGTTGGCGCATCTCTATTCCATACTCGTGAAGGTCATAAGAATCAAAACCGTTGAGCTGTAAAAAAGCCTCATCAATACTGTACACTTCTACATCCGGTGAAAATTGTTCTAGAATACGCATCACACGGCTACTCATATCGCCATAAAGCGCATAATTAGAAGAAAATAGCTGGATGTTATTGGCTTTAAAAAACGCTTTATACTTAAAAGCAGGGGCGCCCATAGGCAATCCTAACGCTTTTGCCTCATCACTTCGCGCAATCACACAGCCATCGTTATTCGATAAAATAGCGATCGGTTTTTGGCGTAAGGCAGGATTAAAAACCCGCTCACAAGATGCATAAAAGTTATTACAATCAACAAGAGCAAACATGGTATAAAGGTAGCGCATTTGCCGTTTGACTAAACTAAAAACACTATTTATTTTTATTGAACTATTTCATTGGAGTGTCAATGGTATTTATATATTTGTATGATAAATTTAAGCTAACAAAACTAAAATCTTATGAACACTAAAGTTTATTTATTTCTATTTGTGATTGGTATTACTTTACCCAAAAGTATGGCAGGGCAACAGTCTTTGGAAGGACAAGCATTAGATTCTATTACGATTACTTCGGCAAGAATTGAACTCCCTTTTAAAGAAAACTCACGGACTATTACGGTTATTTCTTCAAAGGATATACAAGAAAGCCCCGCTACTAATTTGGCCGAACTCCTTCAGCAAGAGGCGGGTATCGACGTAAGACGCCAAGGCGTTAATGGAATGCAAGCAGATTTATACATTCGTGGTGGGAGTTTTGATCAGACATTACTTTTGATAGATGGTATTAAGGTAGAAGACCCTCAAACAGGTCACCATACATTAAATATTGCGCTGCCATTAGAGGTCATCGAACGTATTGAAATCATAAAAGGACCTGCGGCACGTGTCTTTGGACAAAATGCTTTTACAGGCGCCATTAATATTGTGACTAAATCTAGTGTCGATCACATAAATTCTGTAGGCTACAAATCAGGGTCTTATGATCAACAACAAGGCGCTGTAACCTTAGGAACACAGCTAGAAAGCGCTACAGTTATAGGACATGCATCTGTAAATACTTCCGAAGGCTATAGATATAATACCGATTTTGAAAATCAAAATTATTTTATAAAAGGGCGCTTTAATACGACTTCAAACCCGATCGATGTGATTGGGTATTTGGCCAAGCGAAAATTTGGAGCGAACCAATTTTATGCCGTTGAAAGTGGAAGCGATCAATATGAAGAAACACAAAGTAGCCTTGTCGGTGCTTCATCGAAATTTGAAACTGAAACATTTAAAATAACGCCACGTGTGTACTGGAAACGCACCCAGGACATGTACCTATTCAAACGCGAAGACCCCTCTTTTTTCAGAAACTTACATATTTCAAACAAAACAGGGGTGCAAGTCAATGCCTCCTATACCTCAACTGCAGGTATTACTGGATTTGGAGTGGACGTTGCCAAAGTATTTATGACAAGTACTAATTTGGGTGAGCGGGATCGATTGATGGCAAACTTGTTTCTTGAACACCGATTTTCTTTAGCAAACAACAGCTTAGATATTACTCCCGGGCTGTCTGTTAATTACTTTTCAGATTTTAAGTTTCACGCCTTTCCGGGAGTCGATGTTGGCTACACTATTAACGAGCGGTTTAAAGCCTATGCTAATATTGGATACACTTATAGGGTGCCAACATATACAGACCTCTATTACGTAGGAAGAACAGACTTAGGAAACGAAAATTTAGTGCCAGAAGAAGCTCTTTCTGAAGAGGCTGGTCTTAAGTATTTTGGCACTAGCTTTAATGCATACGTTGCTGTATTTAATAGATCCTCTAACAACTTAATTGACTACACTAAAGAAAATGAGGCTGATAAATGGGAAGCCACAAATCTAAAAAGCTTAAACTCCAAAGGAGCAGAGCTAAATGTGTCTTCTCGCTTTAAGTCCGGTCTATACACTCAAAACATTAATTTAGGCTATACGTATTTAGATGAAAACTTAAGCGATGTAAAGACCGCCTATTCTAAGTATGTAATTAACTCTTTGAAGCATCATTTCACAGCGACGTTTCGCTCTCAGTTTGTGAAAAATCTGTCACAAAGTATCGTGTATAAATTTGCAGAACGAGCGTCTGGAACAAGCTATAGCGTGGTAGATGTGCAAGCCACTTTAACTATTTCAGATCTTGAACTATCAATTATTGGTAATAATATTTTCAATGCTGAGTATGTTGAAACAGGGTTTGTTCCAATGCCAAAAGGAAATGTCTTAGTTGGGGTTACGTATTCGTTCTAAAGGCTCTAGTTGATAAGTGCGTTTACTTTGTCATAAACTAGTTGTGACTCCCACCCTCTGTAAAGTAGGTAATCAGCTAGTTTTTTCTTTCTTTTAAACAGATTTGTTTCGGTTAGGGTTGGAGCTTTTTTTTCAGCTAAGGCATGAAATGTCTGTAGGTAATCATCCGGATCAATTTCTGCAAGGGCTATTTTGATAACATACTTAGAAATCTGCCGCTGTTTGAGTTCTAAAGTTAACCGTACTCTCCCCCATTTTTTTATGCTAAACTTTCCTCTAACATACGCTTTAGCAAAGCGCTCTTCATTCAAATGATTGTCTTGAATTAGATCCACAATAATACTCTCAACGGCCTCCGGAATCATTCGCATTTGTTTGAGTTTTTGCTCCACTTCTTTATGGCATCGGTCCTGATAGGCGCAGTATTTTTGAAGCTTCGCTAACGCTTCTTTTATGGTATACGATTTATGGGGCTGATACATGCTTAGAACTTATAGGTAATGGCCATAACAAGGTTGGTCCCGGCAGATGCAATTCCAGATGAATAGGTTCGATAGCGTTGATTTGTTATGTTTTCTATGGCGCCCACAAAAGACACCGAATTATTAAAATCCAATTGTGTTCTTAAGTTAATAGTGTACCAAGAGGGCGCATACGGGTTTCCTTGACTATCTAAAGCAAATAAATGATCTGCTAACTCTTCAGAAATAGCTGAACTTCTAAGAGTGCCATTATAGTTTACAAAGCCATCCATTTGTAGCTTATTGTGTTTCCAAATAACATGTGTGTTTCCAAAAACGGGGGCTGCATGTCGAACGGGCAATTCTACACCTGGCGTTTCTTCTTGTGTTCCGTGTACATAGCTGTACTGTGACGTTAGTTGTAACTCTTTAGAAAACAAAACTTTTATCCCTGCCTCAAACCCATAAATCCAAGACTTAGAAGTATTCTGAATCGCTTGTATACTGCTCATTTCTGTATCGTACACCATTTCTGTTTCTCCATTAACTGTAAAAGGTTTACGAACTAATGCGTTATCTAAATAAGTGTAATAAGCCGAGCTATCAAAAAGCACTGATTCATTTAGATTGACTGTGACCCCTAGTTCTGCACCATAGGCATACTCGGGCTTAAGATCTCTGTTTGGAACTACCACTAAACCGTTTTGAGGATCAAATGTTTTTCCAATATCATCAATGTTTGGCGCTCTAAAAGCGGTAGATGTGTTTAACTTCCACATAAAAACATCATTTGGAATCCAACTGAACCCTAAGGTCCCTGTAAGGGCGCTTGTTTCTAAGTTGGCCGTGTCAAATGGGAGGTTGTAGAATACGTTATTATCTGATATATCGGCGTCAATAATCACATAGTTGTAACGGATACCCGACTGGATCGTTAACTTTGTATTTGGTTTATATTTATAACTTAGGTAGGCCGCCATTGTTTGCCACTTAGAGTCGTTAGGATAACGAGTAGCAATAGCCTCTACTTCGCCTGTCAATATACTTTCTGAATACCCTTTAGACCCTACTTTGTTGTATATATATTCGGCTCCATAAGAGATATTCGATTGGTCTGATATTTGTTTATTAAAATCAAGGTTAAAAGAAAGTGCATCTACATTTTCATTTCTAATTTTACGCGTATCTGAATTAAACCGTCGGTTGATTCGGCTTTCTTTAAAGTTTTGATAGGCAGTAGATATTTTGAGCTTGTCATAAAAACTGGAGCTACTGCTGTGTTTGGTCATCTGAGTATTTGCCAACAACCAGTCTTGAGGCCCATAATTCCACTCTGCATACTTTAAAGCACCCGCATCGCTAAGGATTGCCAAACGATCATACCTTGGATAGTCTGAGGTTGTAGAGTAATGCAGTCCAAAATCAAACTGTATATCATCATTGGCTTTATAAATCACTTTTTGGGCGAGGTGCATTTGACTAAAATTAGTAAACTTTTGCACTCTTGGCGTCGTGTTAGTTGTCATCACATCTTGCCCGTTAAGAGGTTCGCTATAATACAGACTTAAATAGTCGTCTGGGCCCTGTTTACCCATCTTTAAATCCCCAAAATCGGATACGCTAACACTGCTATGAAACCCCCATTTCTGAAACCCTAAATTAAAATCTAGGTGGGCGGTTTTCTCATTATTTGCTGAGGCATATCGTACGGTACTTCGCGAAGTTAAAAGAGGTTTTGTATTATTAGAAAGTTTGGGGGTTGTGGTGTAAAAATTCATCACACCTCCAATAGCATCGCTTCCATAAATAACAGAGCCAGAGCCTAATATAACTTCTGTTTTTTCTACATTAAAGGGGTTTATTGAAAGTACATTTTGGACATTTCCGCTTCTAAAGATGGCATTATTTAAGCGAATTCCATCAACGGTGATTAAAAGTCGATTTGTCGAAAACCCTCTTATCATGGGACTTCCTCCTCCTAACTGACTTTTTTGTACAAAGACTCTGCCGGTATTGCTTAATAAATCTGCACTCGTTTGAGGATTAGAAAGCTGAATATCCTTTGAGTTTATACTAATAATATTCTGTGGCACTTCTTTTTTATTTTGTGCAAACTTAGATGCAGAAATGACGACTTCCTTTAAGCTAGTTGATTTTGGAGAGAGAAAAACCGTATCATTAATTGTAGATTTCCTGATAGACATTTTGTGATAAGAAAGGTGTCCGAAATATATTTTTTCAAACGATTGAAATTCTTTGATATCAACACGGCCATCAAAATCTGATACCGCTGTTTTAGTTGCCAAGGAATTAAAAACCGCTAACCCAGTAATAGGTTCTTTACTTTCTTCGTCGGCAACAACCACTTGCTGCGCGGCGCTGCTCAAAGCGAAAAAAATGAGAAATTTAAAAATATGATGAGTCATTATTAGCTATAAACTTGGCTTAAAACAGTTAATGATTTAGGATGCTTAAAGCCTTGCAAATGTAATTTAAAATAGCCTAAAATCATATTGAGGAGTT
>Ga0209632_10000409_pt1 | contig 45111 bp, 40 predicted proteins | sample COG_10_FD_184754 | JGI IMG/M metagenome (GOLD analysis project Ga0209632, IMG submission 184754) | Pelagic Microbial community sample from North Sea - COGITO 998_met_10 (SPAdes) (version 2) | ecosystem: Environmental > Aquatic > Marine > Neritic zone/Coastal water | place: Helgoland, sampling... | reverse complement strand
CTGGTGATGTCACTGGTACTGTCTTGACTGGAACACAAAATTCTATAACAACCATGACGGGATTAACTGCTGTTGGGAAAAGTAGCACTACTACTACATTTAGTGGTCCTATTTCAGCATCAGAAGGTGTAACTGGTGATGTCACTGGTGATGTCACTGGTAATTTAAATGGTATTGTAGGAGGGAATACACCTGCTGCTATTACAGGAACAACTATTACAGCCAATACAGTTTTTTCGGGTCCTTTAACAGGTAATGTAACAGGTAATTTAGATGGTATTGTAGGAGGGAATACACCTGCTGATATTACAGGAACAACTATTACAGGAACAACTATTACAGGTGATAGCGCTTCCTTTACAGATGGTTTCTTTATAAGTTTAAATGGGAGTACCGTATCCGGTTTCGAAGGGGCTTTTGCTGAATTTAGGTCATCAAGCTTCGTGGCCGCGTACGACGAAGCCGCTGGTTCATCCGCCACACTTTTTAAAAATGGGGACATTATTTCTGTTTCCGGTATTGTTTCTGGTGAAAATGCTTCCTTTACAAATGGTTCCTTTACAAATTTAAATGGGAGTTCCGTATCAGGTGGTAGTGCTTCCTTTACAAGTGGTTCCTTTACAACTTTAAATGGGAGTTCCGTATCAGGTGAAAATGCTTCCTTTATGGATGGGTCTTTTACAAATTTAGATGTTTTAGATTCCTTAACCGCCACACACGCCACGTTGGGTTTGGACCTGCAAGTTGGCACACCGAACGGCCTGGACCCAACTGTTGTGATTTTTGGTAATCTACCGCCGGCGGGCTCGCTGCAACCTGGTCAGCTGTACCAGGAGAACGGATACGTCAAAGTCTATACCGGCGCCATCCTCAATTGATTAGGCGGATAAATTACTAAATTTGATTTAAAAATAAAAATATAATATATATTATTATGAAAATTACTGAAAAAATTAACAATTCAAGATATACTTTTAAACAAATTTTAAGTGATGAATGGGATACATCAGTAATATCAGATTATTCTATTGAAGAAATTGATAAAATTTATACAAATATAGATGAAAGTGATCAATATTTAAATTCAAAAGCGTTTGGTAATGGGTTTATTTGTAATATTAGATTACCACATTTAATATTAAAAAACTATAATTTACACATTATTTATTATAATTTCCCTAAATTATCGATTGATTCTACATCAAATAAAGTAACTAAATCTATTAGTGATAAAATATCAAAATTATATGAAAATGAATATTTTAATAATAATGATAGTGTAATTATTGTTATTAATGAAACAGTTTCAGAGTCCATACAAAAAAATATAGATAATTTAAATATTGAATTTCAAAATAATTTATCAGATAATGGTTTAAATGAAGATATAATACAAGATTTTGAAAATCGAAAACTAGTATTAGGTGAAGATTATAATTTAAATCATTTTAAAAATGTTACGGTCGTGAACGTCAACACCGTAACTAATAATCTATTTGAACACAGACTTATACCGGAACATGTAGTTATTCGTGGTAAAAAAGAAATTAATAGAATTTTAGATGAATGTAATGCCAATATAAATCAATTACCAATTATATTAAAAAATGATGTAATTGCTAAATTAAAAAGAATGTCTGCGGGAGATATATGTAAAATAAAAAGGAGAAATGACAAGTGTGGTGAAAATATATTTTATAGAGTATGCAAGTAATTACGCAAGGTCACACTACTTTCATATTGGCGTGTCCATATGAATGGGTGTGGTTTTGGGTTTATTACCATCACTTTTTAAATTATTGAGTAATAATCTATATAAGCCCGAATTACTATCAGGTATTATATTTTGCATATTTTTTATATTTACTTTTCTTTGAGACAAATTACAATTATATGTATTTTGATTAACGTAACCTATAATAATTAAAGAAATACTAATTAATAATAAAATAAATTTAATATCCATTTATAATAATAAATAAAATAATTTAATTATCTTCATCAACTATTTCATCATTTTCAACTTGATCATATAAATGTTGATCATAACCACCTTTCAAATCAGATAGGAAGTCTTGTTCAAAATCGGGTCCAGAAACATACTCGGCATTATCGGCTGCGGATTCATGAAATAGCATGGAAGTACCCATTTCTTTTTTTGTATCGTTAAGGAATTTATCATCTTTGGACATTTTGTCGATTTTGTTTATATAATTTTGTTTTTCTCTTGAAACTTGTTTCATTATAGAGTTATTTAAAACATCAGGCGTAGTGAAAACCCATTTGGGGTTATAAAATTTCTCGTACATATCAACTATAATATCTAGTAAAAATCGTGAAAGATATATAATATTATTATCAATATTAATATTGTCATCATATTCTTCAAATAATAATGAATTTTTCATATATATTTCAGATGTATCATCAAATAATTGAGAAATATATTCAGATATTTTATTAATTATAAATACAAATATAAATGATTTAATATTAATTAAAATATCTTCATTAAATATATTATTGTTTGATCCTTTAAAAAAATTTAAGTTTTCATTAAATTTATAAATATGTTTAAATAATTCAATAAAATAAATAGAGATTTCGGGTGATTTGTATTGTTTAAATCCAGAATAGTATGTATTATCATCAAATGATTTAGGATTTCTTATAAAAAATATATCATTATGTAATAAAGAATCATTCGCATTCAAGTACGCATTGAAATTATCGACACTACTATCGGACATTTTCCATAATCCTTTTCTAATAGAATTATAATTTTTATAAGTATTTTTAATACGAGATAAATAATAATATATATCATCAATGAAACGATCGTATATAATATTATCATCTATATCGTCAATTAATTTATTTAATATTAATGAAATATTATCAATATTATGTAGATCTCTTATCCTGGGAAGTATATTTTTGACTCTTAAAATTTGATGTTTATTAAAACCCGATAAATAACTATCATTTTTTAATATTAAATTAAATAAATCATCAATATTTTGTAAATATTCTTCTTTTTTAGAATTAATAATAGGTAAAAATGTTTTTATATCTTTTTTGATATTTTCTATATCATATTTTTTATTAGATTTTTGATGTATAATATTATTAATAATATCGTTTAATTGATTAAATATATCATCATGTTTTAAATATTTATCATTATTTAAGAATAAAGAAATTCTATTTTCAATTGTAATATTATAATTAATTATATTTAATAAGAATGAATTATCATAAATTTCAGTATATTTAATATAATTTAATGGATTATAGTTAAATTTGTCTTTATTGGCGAAATGTGTCATTATTATCATGAAGTTTTCATTATTTCGGGGGATTTTACTTTTAACGCACTCGGGTAATATATCTTTAAGATCAACTCTGAAATCAACAAGGAAATAATTTAATTGATTTTCACTTAATAAATTTTTAATTAAGTCACCATTTTTATTGAAACAAAAACTATTAAATAATTTTTCAGTAAAATCATTGTGTTTTTCAGCTAAGTCGTCAAATGGTAAATCGATAAATATTACTACCGGATTATATTTATAAGGACCTTTTTTGCTTGAATTTAATAATAAATATTCAGTATTATTTAAATTAATATTTTTAAATTTCATAATATTATCTTTATCTTTTGATTCTTCTATTTCATAGTTGGTAATAGCACCAATAATGATATTCTTTAAATCATTATAAATAATTTTACTGTAACCATTTTTGTAATTACAATTAACTAGTAATTCATTAATGTCTGGATCATTCATATTATTTAAGAATTTTTTTGTTAAAAGATCAAGTATGGGAAATACTTGTGATTTACCATATAATTTTAAGGAATACATATATAATCGTTTATATGCGGGATTATTCATAATATTTGAAACGGGTAATTTAAATTCAATATATTTAGGTTCAATTTTATTAATATCTTTTATAAGTGAAATATTTTCTAAAGAATCATTAGTAATAAAATACATTTTCATAATATCATTATGTGAATTTATATAATCATTAATTTTTATTACTAATTTGTTATCATATAATGGTTTGTAAGTTGGCCAACTTTCTTTTAAATATAAATATTCATTTGTTTTATTTAATGTAAAATATCTATCGATTGAATTATAAAGATTATATTGAGGATTTAATAAATATTTAATAGTATTTATAAAATGATTTCTAAATTCCGGTACATTAAATAACGATTTATTTTCCAATTTTTCATAGAAATTTTTAAATTGTTCTTCCAATTTGATTTCAATATATTCTATTAATTTATTATTTAAACAATTATCATTATCTGATATATTAAACATTTTCCAAGTTGAGTTTTCATCATCAATAAATATATTAAATCTATTACTTAAATTTATAGGATAAGAATTTGTAGAAATTTGCATATGAATAAATATTAAAAATGTCGTTAATAATAATTTAGTAGTATCTAATAAATATTTTTTAAAAGATATAAGTGAATTCTTTAGCTTTTTTTTGTTTTTATCATTTGTTTTTTTTATATCTTTATCATTTGTTTTTTTTACTATGGGATATTTTTCTTTTAATGTAATTGTATATGGATCATTATTAATAATGTTATCATTATTGTATCTATAATTGAGTAATTTATTTTGATCAATAAGTAAAAAAATATTAATTATATTTTCAAGATCATTTGGAAATAATTTTATATTAAATATTTTAGAAATTTTATTAATATATTTTTTTAATTCTAAATTAGAAGAAATAATATCATCTAAATCATCATCATCTAATACTGCTCTTAATTGAATGGCTGAACCATCGCTATATCCATCAAATGTAGAGAAATTAACATTATCTATAAAATGACCACATATATTACAATTAATATTACCATTATCAGGTGGTGTCCCGAATAAAGATATTAAATTATTATACATTTCTGGTTGTTTATCAATTTTACATAAATAACAATAATGTTTGCATAATATTTTTTGATTAGTATTCGTACTATATAACCAATTTATATCTTGATCATTTTCATTTGGTTCTCTACAATATAATTTAATAAATCTATTAAGTAAATTATTTTTATAAATAATATTTTTAGTATTAAATATAAAAGTTAAACATAATTTAATTTTATCATTTATATCTAATTCTTTATTAATTAATTTGATTTTTTTAGGAGTTTTAATAACAGATTTTAATAGTTTTTTATAAGATTTTTCATATTCTTTAATATTATTATTAATTATATCAGTAATTTCAATTTTATTATCGATTAATAAATCATTAATTAATATATCATAAAATATGAATATACTTTCAAAATCTTTATAATTAAACATAAATTTAAAAATATTAGAATCAATATATTGTGATATAATATCATAATTAGATGGTAAATTTTTAATTAAAATTTCAGTTAATTCAGATAAATTAATATTTGTATGAACATCTAGCATATATTTATTTAAATTATGGGTGAATTCTTGTTTTGATGTTGAATTATTAATAGATGATAATGAAATATCTATATTACTTAATTGATTTCTTAAAGTTTTAACTGAATATATATGTTCATTTAATATAATATTTTCATTTAAAGAAAGTTTATCAGAATTTAAATTTAGGTTTAATGTATATTTACTAAAATTATCAGGTATTAATAAGAACCCTATAATATTAAAATTATCTTCAATAAGATATGGAATTTTTTCATTATCATTAACAATATAAATATCGTTACGTGATTTTAAATAATCAATTATATATGATGATTCATCATATGCACTAGAATTGCCTTTATCTTTTGAAATACCCATACAAGGTTCTGAATTATCGAAACAATTTCTAAAATAATGTCCTTTATAATTAATTAAACAACCTTTATTATTGTCATTATTAATATATTCATTAAATTTACTATTAAATAGTAATTGTAAATATTTAAAATAATTAATAGTTTTATCGGTATTTAAATCATTATATTTTTCAATTAATTCATCTTCTGTTGTAGTAATTATAGTATCAGGAACATCTATAATAATTTCGTCTTCTGATAAGAATATTTTTTTATTAGATGATACGATCGGAACAATATAATTAGGTAATTTAAAATTATTATCTTTTGACATATTTTTAATAAATGATAATACATCAATTTTATCAATTTCTGATATATCTGTTTTATTTTTTATCAAGTCAAAAAATGAATAAGACATATCAGTAATGTTTTTAATTAAAAATTCGTTATCATAAATATTATATAAATTAATAATTTCAGATATAAAATCTTCTTTAATTTCAGATTCAGTATATTTTTTATGTTTATCATCTACGACATCCACTTTAATTTTTATGGGGTCTTCTTTAAATATATCAGATTGATTTAATATATCTTCAAGTATAATTTCTTGAACTTTAATTATATCAGTAATTGAAGAATCGTCTTCTAAAAGTAAAGAAATTTGTCCATCTATAATATTGATTTTTAATTGTTGTCCGTTATCATTATTTAATACGAAAAAATCTTCAAAAATATCAATGACTTCTCCTAAATAATCTTTAAAAATATCGGATTTTTCAAGTACTAATAAATATTTATCATTCATATTGACTGTAACATTTGTATCTATATTGTCGGAAGGGAGGTCTGATTCTCCTTCAAACTCCGGATCACCACCATCATCGTCTAATATATCTGGTAGCGGTGAATCAGGACCCTGATCACCATATTTAGGAGAATCATTATCTCCTAAATCATCGGCGTTTTTTTTTAAATACATTTGATATGAATCATCCGAATAATCACTCATATTAATATAATATATATCTTATTTTATTTTATTTTCATTATTTTTTTAATAAGGAATTATAAATTCAGAATACAGTAATCATTAAAGAAATAATATGAAATATCCATTAAAATCACGATTTGTTCATTACATGGTATATATAATACTTAAAAATTAATTGCTTAATATTATTAGATACTACAATGGAAGTTCAATATTTTATAAATTCAAATAATGATTATCTTATTAAATTTAAAGAAATGGGATTACAAATAAATCAATATAATGTATTAGGATTAATATTAGTAAAATATAAACATGATACGGTTATTAATGATTTCACTAAATTATTTAAATCTGTAATAATAAATCAAGAGACTAATAAGATTGTGTCATTAGGACCTATGAAATCTATTAAAAGTGATCATAATATTTTATTAAATAATAATATTGAAATAACTAGATTATATGATGGTACTATGATAAATTTATGTTTCTATAATAATGAATGGTTACATTCTACAAGGTCATTTATCGGAGCAAAGAACTATTGGAATAAAAATTCAAAGAAATCTTTTAAAAATATGTTTAATGAATGTTTTAATCACTATGATGAATTAGATAAAACACATTCATATTCATTTGTTTTACAACATAAAGATAATAATAATATTTTACCGATCGAAAATAATAAAGTTATTTTAGTTGAAGAATATTCATATGAAAATGATAAAGTAAGTAATGTAAATTTAAATGATATTAAATATTCGTTTAAAACAATTAAAACATATAAAAATTATCATGGACTAAAAAAAGAAGAAAAAGATATTCATAAATATGATAAAGGATATAATATAAATATTAATGGTTGTAGAAATGTATATATTACAGATGATTATAAGTATATATTTCAATTAAAACCAAATCAAAATAATAAAATGTTTACATTTTTAATATTATATAAACAAAGAAATTTAAATGAATATTTAAAATTATATACAGATGATAAAGAATTATTTGAAAAATATAAAAATAAATATGAAATAATGAGAAATGAATTATATTCAAATTATTGTAAACATTTTATTGAAAAAGGCATTGAAACGAATGATGTACCATATCAATTAAAACCATTAATTCATGAATTACATTCAATGCATAGATCAACTGGACAAAAAATCAATTATAAATTAATAAACGGTTATTTACATAATACTAATGTAAAACGATTGACTTTTGTTCTTAATTATTATTAAAATTATTATATATATAAATAATAGCAGTGTTGTTTTGTAATAGATTTAGCAAGTTTAATGGTGATGCGTATTATATGAGGGTTTAGTGGACGGCGAAAAGTATTAATATGGACAATAGATGGATGCATAATCTGTTTGTAAATTCAATCAATATTAAAGAATAATTTTATTAAATAGTATCAGCAGATGATATTATGGTATTAAAGATATTAATTAATTCATCACAACAATTATCAAATACTTCAATTACTGATTTTTTCTTAGTTTGTTCATCAATACTAGAATCGGTATTATTCATGGACATAGTGAATAATATTTTATTTTCTAACGGATGAGTTCTTTTATAACCACAACAATTAAGGACTGATTTATCATCAATCATATATCTTGAAATATGAGCTTGAATAATAGAACCAAGTGTATCATCAAAACCATAAAATATTTTTTTATCTTCAATTACATATTGTAATTCAATTAACATATTAATTACGTTATTTTTAGCATCATTTTTATTAAAAGTAATATGAATAGGGGTATCTTCATCTAATAATAATTTATCTAATTCACCTTTAAAATCGTTTAATGATTGAATAATAATTTCATTAGCTTTGATAAATAATTCTTTATTGTTTAAGAAATGTTGACCTTCTATAACAAAATTGTACCAATAAGGTTCACCGTGATTGTCTCTATGAAAATAGCGTTGTCCATTACTAATTTCGAATTCTTTTTTAAATTGGTCGATGTCTATAATATTATCCATTAGAATTTTATCTTGGATAATTTGTTTAAGTAAGCTTTCATCAATTTTATAGGAATATGTAGCACATGAAACGGCTTGCCAACGTGCATCTTCTTTTGCTATGGATACAGATGGACTACCATATAAAATTAATTCTTGAATATTTTCATCGGAATTTGTAGATTTAGTTTCAATAATAATGGAATAATATTTATCTTGAAAAGGTCTAAAAATTTCTTTTTTAAGGTCATCCGGTAATGGTTTTTTAAGATTATAATTATCTTTATTAATAGTGTTAATAAGGCCATTTTCATAATCAGAACTATTCATAATATTTTTATCTAATTCATAAATATTGAAATTTGCAGCCGTAATAATTGATATGGGATTAGAGTTATCATGTTTGAAATTTAAGACGAATAAATATTTTAATGGATTATTAATAGGTGAATTGATGGGGTCCATGTATAAAGGTATAAGACCAACACGGTCTAAAATAAATTCATTATGAAGAGATGTATTATTTGTTTCAATAATAATATCTGGATTATCGTAATCAGTTCTAAAAGCGTAAGTATCTATTGACGATAAAAGTGTTCTACGAATAGCATTAACAATAGTTTTTTCAAAACCGTATTCGGGATTACCTAATATTTCAAATTGTAATTTATTATCAGATGAAGATTGTTTAATTTCACAAGTAAATGACATTTATATATATAATATTTAATTTTTATATTATTTTCAAATTTATGTTTATAAAATTAATTTAAAATATTTATTAAGAAATAAATGGATATTTATATAAGTAAAAAATGCGACCATTGTAAAAAATTATTAGTAGTATTTTATAATAATAAACATTTAATTCCTTATTTTAATATAATAGATATTCAAGGAGTATCTGTGCCTAATTATATACAATCAGTACCTACATTAGTTTATAACAGTGAATTATATTATGATGAAAGAATGTATAATTTAATAGATAGTGTAAATCAACATCATATACGGAATAATGATACCCCAGACCAACAAACAGACGAACATGCAGATCCAGGACAAAATCAAAGCCTAACCACAGCGACTAATCAACAATCGGCAAATATACAATCAGATCCTCAACCTAATAAATCCAAAAAAGAAGAAGATACTAATGAAATAGTAGGTATTTGCATGGGAGAAGATTGTATTTATGAAAATATTAGTGATAATACAGAGAATAATAATATAATGCATAACTATTGTTTTTTAGATGATGGTTACAGTGAACAAAAACCTAAACAAGAATCATCTGATAAAAAATCGGGTAAATTTGACAATAATGCTTATGAAGAATTAATGAAAAGTAGAGGCAATATGTAATTGCGTATAATTTTTTTTTTATATTTATTTTATATAATATTATGGATTTTAATCATAAAACATTAACTTTATTTAAAAGCTTTATAAATGATTTAATAAAAGTATTTCCAGAACACAAAGATTGTATGGAAAAAAATTATACTGTAATTTTAGAGTTAGATGAATTAAATATAGATGAAAATGAAATAATTAAAGATTTTTTAGATGTAATTGATACAAATAGTGATAAAATTACAAATAAAATAGATGATATATTTACTGATGATTTATGTTTAATAAAAGAAATATCTATGAAAACTATTTGGGAATCAGATATAAGTGATAAAACAAGAGAAAATATATGGAAATATTTGCAATCATTTTGTTTAATAAATATTTCTAGAACATCAAATGAACAAATAAATGCCGTACTAAAATCATTAGAATCAAACGAAAAAGTTAAAGATAAAAAAACATTAAAAGATCTAAAAAATATAAAAAAGATTAATGAAAATTTAAAAGAAAATGAAACATCTGAAAATGATATGGATAATATATTAAATAATACGAGTATTGGAAAATTAGCAAAAGAAATTACAGGTGATCTAAATTTAGATCAAATGGATGATAACGGTTTAAGTGATTTAATGAAACCTGAAAATATGATGAATATGTTTCAAAAAATTAATACGACTTTATCAAGTAAATTAGAGAATAACGAATTAGATGGAAATTCATTATTAGGTGAAGCCACTGGATTAATGAATAATAATGATATGATGAAAAATATGATGGGATTATTTGGGAATATGGGTAATAATAGCGAAGCACCTGATATGAGTGGTATGATGAGTATGTTTCAGAATATGACTCAACCAACTAATTCAACAGAAAACCCTACTACGAATGGAAATCATGATCCTGAAATAGTTAAAGAAAGATTAAGAAAAAAATTAAATAATAAATAAATATTTTTTAATAAATTATATATAATATATATATGAATACTTTTTGGATTAATAATATATCAATATTATTTAATAAAAATAATTTTTTAGAAGTAATACCATTACCAAATATGAAACTTAATGATAAATTAAATGCAATATTTAGATTATCAATATATTATTTTATTATAATAACAATAGTGAAAAAAAATTTAAAAAATATATTTATACCAATATTAGTTGGAATAATAACTATTATTATATATAATAATTATAAACAAATAAATAATATTGAGACAATCGATATAAATGATAATATGGCAAAAACAAAAAATAATGTAAGTTCAAATAATAATAGTGGAGTACCGGGTTGTAAATTGCCAACAAAAGAAAATCCATTTATGAATCCCACAATTGGGGATTATAGTTTAGGTAATTTTGAGGAATCTTGTCATTCATATAATAATAATGTAGTAAGGGATTTAGAAGAAATAAATTTTGATAAATCGTTATATAAAAATAAATCAGATATATTTAATAAGAATAATTCTCAACGTGAATTTTATACGATGCCCGTTAACAGTATTGTAAATGATCAAGGAGGATTTTCCGAGTGGTGTTATGGTCGACCACCTTCTTGCAAACAAGGTAATGGAATTCAATGTTCTGCAAATTTATCAGGAATATATGGTAGTAATAAAAGTATAGTTAATTAATTATAAAAAAATATATATTACATATATATATAAATATGGATGGTTATGGTGGAAAATTAAATCATTTTGATACTTTTGAAAAAAAAAGTTGTACGAAACAAAATATAATACCTGAAAAATTTCAATTATTCGGTCAAAATCATCTCATGTATGATAAAGGAACTACTGAAATAGAAGATCAACAAAGAATGGGTCAAGGTAGATATGATTTAGATAATATGTACGGTTGCGAATGCGGTCTAACAAATGCTCGTGATTTACAATTAAGTCAACCTGCTATTAATTTTTCGGCGGGATACGGATCAATCGGTGAAGCAGGATGTCTTATTGATACAAATACTGATTTAAGAGATGATATTTTAACAAATAAAAATTTAATTAATCAGTTACCTCAAAGATATAATGCTGGTTATTTTGGTAGAGGTGCCTTTAATGTCGATACGGAATCGGTCATTCAAGGTAGTGATTTAACTAGTTTCGGTGGTAAAGCTTGTAATGTATTAGCCGGCGTAAGCATACCCAATTTTTATACACCCATGATACCACGGTTATCAAAAGAAGTACAAAATCCCATCCATTTAATCCCAGAAGATAATAGTAAAGGATGGGTCCGTGGAGGAATACCTTCAAGAGATGTTTATAAAAAATTAGATTATAATAAAAGATGTAATAATTATTTTAAAAATAATTAATAATTAAAATATTATGTATTATATATATAATATGAGTTTGTTAGATTATGAAAGTGATCAATTAAATAAAATTAATAAAGAATCAATCGGTCCTGGTTTATATATGTTAGATGTTGCTAAGAAAATGAATAGAATTGCTTATCCATGGGCACCAACAGTTCGATTACAAAAAATGGGTGTTTCTATTAATAAAAATATGTCTTTGATTGATACTGAATCAGATCTATTTAATATAGTTAATATTTACAGTAAAGATCCAACAAAAAAATATAAACCCGACCCAAATAAGAAAATAGATTATGAAGATCTACCAGATGGTTTCTTTCATGAAGAAAATACCTTTTTAACGAATCCTCCCGCAGAATTAAGAGGTTTAACTAAGAATAGATTTTATGAATTAACCAAAAATCCACAAGCAAATTCGTTAGAACCATTCAAAAGGATAGGGGAAGACACATATGCTGATATATTAAATAATTATAAACAATGTTAATAATCTTTTTATCATTTTTTTTTTAAATATTATTATATAAATATAATAATATGGAAGCAAGTATTTTATTAGGAATATTGGGAGCAGGTTATTTTATAAATAAATCTACGAACAAAGATAAAGATAATAATGATGTAGAAGTATTGAAATCAAGTGAAGTATATAATACTGATTATTTCCATGATTCAGAAAAAAACAAACAACATGCAAAAAATTTATATGATAATTATTCTACTACTAAAATTCCAGGAGCTAAGAATATGAATTATCAAAATATTAAAGATTATTTAATTTTAGATGAATCTGATAATAATAATGAAAATATAGAATATATATATAGTGGATCATCTGGGGGAAAAATCTCCAAAGAAGACTTCTTAGTTAATGATCAAGGCATTAAAATAGAACCGTTCTTTAAGAAACCACCCCCTAATCTAAATTTAAATCAAAATCCTAAATTATCAGCTCATAATGGGTTTTCTGAATTTAAACTCAAAAAAAAAGAGACCACTCCATTATTCAGTAATGAAAAATCAGAGGTCGTCTACGGGCAACAACCATATACTGATGAAATGAAATCTTCAATTTATGTATCTGATTCTATGAAAAATATATTACCGTTCGAACAAATTCAAGAACACCACATCGATGAAAAAAATCAGATTAATGGAGACATAGAAAGATCATTTTACGAAAAAAGTTCAATAGATAATATTAGGACATTAAATAATCAACAACAAACATATGAAGGACGAATTTTACCAGGAAAAGGTGAAGAAAAACTAGGCAAGATAGGTCAAGTATTTAAACACACACCTGATATTGATTATTTCAATTCTCCTGATAAATGGTTAGTAACTAATGGTGCGTACGTAGCTAAGTCTGAAAGACCTGAACAAATCATTCCAAATACAAATAGACAATTCTTCAATAAACAAGAGTTCGGTATAGCGGGTGGTGACCATGATGCACAAACGCATAGATCAAAATATGCCTTATCTAGTAGACAAACATTCGCATCAGATAGCATGAGAAATGCTGGTCTAGTAGTAGATAAATCAAATAATAATATAATTAAAGATTCATATCACATGCATCCAAATGAAAGAGATGTAACTACTTTGAGGACATATGATAGTAATATTTCGTCTGTATTTAAAGACCCAATATCCAGACCAATGGATAAAATAAAAAAAACAGTCAAAGAAACAACTATAAATTCTGCTAATAATGGATATATAGCTGGTCCAGAAATGTCAACTGAAAGATTATATGATGAAATAAAAAATACTAAAAAACAATTTACTTCTAATGATTCTAATTATATGGGTATAAGTGGTACAGATGTTCCCCAACCTGTTGATGAAAATAATTATAAAAATATGGAAACTAATGCCACAAAAGAAATTATCGCACAAGGTAGATATCCCGTTCCAGAAGGTAGTAAATATTTTAATAGTAAAGAAACTTATAATATTGATATTAAGAAAGATGAAAGCGACTACTTCAACCATAGACAAACTCATTATGATAGAATGAACCCCGAATATTTGCCAAAAAATACTTGTAATTTTACCCAATTTAAGAATAAACTCAATGATGTCTCTATTTCAAATAGAACAACTGACCCGGCTTTACTAACGCCATTTAGAAATAATCCTTATACTCAGTCATTAGAATCATTTGCTTATTAAAAAAATATTTACATATAATATAATGATTGAAACATATATAAAATATTTTATAATGTTTTTATTAGGAATTATGATTTACCATATGATGTCAAATATGCGTGGTTGTAACATGACAGTTGAAGGACAGATATCACCTGGTATGCCATCACCATCACCACCACCATCACCATCACCATCACCATCACCATCTAGCGGTTTAGAAAATTTACCAACCATGAGTTCGTCTGAACAAACTGTATCTACTAATGAAAGTCTAGATACTATTTTAAAAAATATAGAAAATATTTTTGATAAAGATAAATTAGATACTAAAACTATATATAATAATATTATAGATCCTGTGCAAAAAATTACAGGGAAAAATGTGATATCTACAACAGATTTTACTAATATAAAATCCATATCAGATATAGGTTTCAGTGATAATATTAAAGTATTAGATGGATTGGAATTATTAATCATAAATTTTATAAATATGTCAAATGATGACGCATATAATAAAATTAAAGAAAATATGTATAAGGGGAAAAATGATAAATTTTGTAGCGAAGAAATTAATATTTATATTATGGCATTCTTTATGACATTATATACTAAAAGTTCTAAATTAACTGGTAGTGATTATAGTAATGTATTAAATATTTCTAATAGATTAACAAAATATATACCAGATTTTTTAGAAAAAATTCAAGATACGTTGAATGAAAAATGTTCAGATAATAGTGTTAATTACGATTCATTAAAACAAGACGTGCTAAGTAAAATTTATAAAACACTATTACAAAATAATATTACAAATATATCTTTCACCGGATTAGATCAAATAAGTAAAAAATTAGAAAATGTAAAAACTATTTATATAGTTTTATTTATGTTATGTTTTACATTTATTATAGTTAAATTTATGGGTATGTTTGCAATGAAACTTAATGTGTAGATTTATATTTACAACCATTCATTTCATGATATTTTTTTATTACATTATCATCTATTTTTGTTTTACTACTATTAATTATATTATAATTAATATTCATATTATATTTATCTTTGTCTGAAACAAATATAATCCCATTTTTTATATATATTTTTTTTAACATATTATATATATATGAATAAAGAAACTATTTTTATTATAATTATTATAATATTCTTTAACTTTTTACTTTTAAATATATTCAAACTACAAAATGAATTAAGTTCATTAGAAAATACAGAAGTAACCGGTTTAAATAATTTTAAATACGATAATTTTAAGAATATACATGAAAAGTGTGATGGTCTTAATATTGAAAATAAAATAGGAGAAACTATTAAAAATAGATTAGATAAAATAGCAAGTTATGTTCCTATTGATATAAATAAAATAAATAATGCTGATGCAAATTTTATACCTAAATATAAACAAATTGAAACTATTTAAGCATAATTTACTTTTATAATTGTAGTAATAATGGATTTTCTATTAAAACAAAATATAGATAAAAATAATTTTAATGTTTTTATCCGTGATTTATCATCTTCTTTAAATACAAATTTAAAACATATGATTGAAGATAATGTAAATTTAAAAAAACAATCAATAAATAATAGTAAAAATAAAAAAAAACAAGTTATTAAAAAAAAAGATATTATTATAACAGAACAAAACAAAAAAAGAAAACAAATTATTATAAATGAAGATTTAAATAAAGTAGATTTTTTATTTGATAATGTAAAAATAAATGATCCTTTTTCGTCCATTAAACTATTGAAATCACATGAAGGAATCCAAAAAATGAAATTTCTTTTATTAGATTTTTATTGGAATAATAAAGATAAAAAAAAATATATGAATTATATTATTTCATTATATTATCAACTTAAAGATACAGATAATAAAGATTTTAAAGAATTAGTTGATCTTATAGGGGTAAAGTTACAAAAATATGAATATAAACTTTATATGATGAAAGAATTAGGTTATTTATTACCTCCATTAAATTTTTGGGATAATCCTAATAAAATATTAGATGATTGGCAAAAAGATATAATTAAAATAGTAAGTAAAAAAGAATCATGTATCGTTAAAGCACCCACCTCAGCTGGTAAAACATGGATTGCCATGAGTACTGGTATTATTCATAAAAAAATATTATATATATGTCCATCCAAACCAGTTGCATATCAAGTCGGTTCACATTTTATTTATATGGGATATAAAGTCCATTATTTAGTTGAAAATTTATCACAAATTTCCTTCGATTCTAAAACTAATATATGTATTGGTACACCTTATGAAATTGAAAATAATTTACACAGAATTGGTGTAAATTTTGATTATGCTGTTTTTGATGAAATACATAATTTAAATAAAAAAGAAGACGGAGATATTTATGAAAATTTAATTAAAGTTTTAAATTGTAATTTTTTAGCATTATCTGCGACAATAGGTAATATTGAATTTTTAAAAGAAATATTTAGTAAAATTAATAAAAAAAAAAAAATACATTACGTTGAATATAATAAAAGATTTATTAATCATCAGAGATGGATTTATAATAATTCATTAGAATCGATACATCCGTTATGTTCAACTGATATTAATGACTTAGATGAAAAATTTATAGAGAATTCTTTATCTTTTACTCCAAACGATTGTGCTACTCTATGGGAAAATATTGAAGAAATTTATGAAGACAATGATTGTGAAGATTTAATTGAAAATATGTCTCCTGATGAATATTTTAAAGAAAATAAATTATTAACTCTTGATGATTGTAAATTATATGAACAATTTTTAAAACAATTTTTAATTAATAATAAAAATGATAATAAAATTTTAAAAGTATTAAATACATTTAAAAATACCAAATCTGGTAACGATACAAAAGAAAATATTATACATTTTTTAAGGAATTGTAATGATAAAGAAATGTTCCCTATGATTATTTTTAATACTGATCCTGAAATATGTAAAGAACTTTTCTATTATATTTATGAAAATTTAGCCGAATCAGAAGAAAAAGAATATCCTTATCATTATGATATTTTAGAAAAAAAACAAGAATTGTATAATAAATACTCAGATGATAGAGAAAAATTTAAAAATAATATAAAAATATCTAAATCATCAAAAGATGCTTCGACTGATATTAATACAAAATTAGATAATTATGACAGAAAAAGTAAAAATAAATATATTGAAGATATGTCAAATTATTATTTAAGTTGTTTAAATAATATTGATAGATCAAATATTGATAATAAGTTAAAAAAATCACAATCTCATAATTTAAATGTTGAATATACTAAATTTACTAATAACCCTGATTTTTGTTATCAAGATATATTTAAAAAACACGAATCATTTTGTTTTACTATGAATGAACCTATGTCGGGTGAAACTATTAAAAGTATTAGAAGAGAAATTATGAAAACACTTAATATTAAAATATCTTATGAACATCCTATTTTTCAGATGTTGAAAAGAGGTATGGGATTATATATTGAAACTATGCCTGATGAATATAAATGGATATTACAAAAACTCCTATCAAACAGACAAATAGGTATAGTTATATCAGACAAAACTCTTTGTATGGGAATAGATTTACCAGTAAGAACATGTTGTTTAATGGAATTTAATGGATCTAATAATTTTACAAATGAAGACTATTTACAAATGAGCGGGAGAGCAGGAAGAAGAGGTCAAGACAATCGCGGTAATATTATTTTTTATGGAGATATTGATCATTTTAAATTAATGAAAGGTATTTTACCTAATATTACTGGTTCTGATAATAATATTAATAATTTTCATAAAATTTTGCCAAAATTAAATTCATCTATAAAATATGATAATATTGATAATATTTATAATAATTTTATTAATTCTAATAGAGAAATAATCGAATGTGATATGACAAATGATAATACAAAATTATCCTGGTATTTAAGAAAATATATTAATACAGACAAATTTATTATTAATTTAGAAGATATTGAATCGTATTTATTCAAAAATAACGTAGATAATGATATATATATGTTAAATCATATATATATGTTAACTGATTCTGAAAATATAAATCAAGAATATAAATGTAATACTATTAATGATAATATGTTATATAAATTAAAAATATTTAATGAAATATATGAAGTTATTATTAATATTTATAATAATTTAAATAAAGATAAATATTTATTAATAAGGAAAATATTAAAAATAATTTATGATAATATTAGGATTATTATTATAAAATATAATGGATTCTTATAATTTAAATACATTATATAATATATATATAATATGTTTGATGAATATAATATACAACACTTTCCATTATCTAGCCATTTAAATAATGATGAAGGTAATTCATATGGTAAAGATCATATAAATGATGACGATGTTGATGAACATGTAAATTCACAACAAATTATTATACACCATAATGTAACAGAAATACCTGTTAATTATATTATGGTGAACCCTATATTATTATTGGGTATATTAATATGTAGTTTTAGTTTATCATATTATGCAATAAAATATTTATACAAATTAAAACTTGTTTATGATACTACAAAAAATACTAATAATATAATAAATGTCGATGGATTAAATACATTAATTGTATGTGAAGAATTACCTGATAACTCATGTTCGGTATGTTTAGAGATTTTTAATAATGAAGATATAATTAAACAATTAAAATGTAAGCATATATTTCATAAAAAATGTTTGGAACCATGGTTGAATAACAATAATAATAATTGCCCGTTGTGTAGAAGAGATATAATTTAACTAGAATATGCTAAGTTTCCTTGTCCTGCTAATATACGAAGTATATTATAATTTATTGCGTATACTATTATAGTCTGTTCGGATGTTTGTACTTTATCTCCAACTCTTTGTTTACATACTAAATAACAATGTTGAATATTTGAAAAATTCATGGTTCCGCTTGGTTGATGATCTTCCGGGTGTAAAGAAAATGAGTACACGGCTATACTGTTTCTCTCAGTTACACCACCATACCCAGTATGATAATCATATACTTGTTGTTTTGTAAAATAAGATATATCTCTATAAGTAAACCTATCGTATCCATTTATTTTTAATACCCATTCACCAACTAATGAGTCACCATAGTCAGCAGTATTTACTGAGCTAGACGCACTAACCCATATAATTTCTTTCACAGGATTTTTGAAATTTAAATTATGGGTGAGGCCCGGGGATGATACTTTCATTTGTACTTGTTCAAATAAATATTCATGTGATATTTGGGCGAATCTCCTTCTTTCATCTGTATCTAAAAATATATAATCAATATATAATTCAGGCTGGACGACACTATCTAAACTTTTAAAAGTAATATTAAATATTACCTCATTGTATTGCAAAGCAATCAAAGGTAATGCCAAGCCTATATTCCTACAAAACCAAAATTGTAATGGTATATATATATATTGAAATGAATTTTTGTCTATGAAATCCTTATATTTATTTGTTTCAGAATTATTATCGTTATATAATTTTCGATCTAATGAATCTACTCCTCCCGCCATAGTTAATGATTGAAATCTAGTAGCGGGTGTTGCTGATGATGCGTTAGATAGTACGGTTACGTTTTGATCAAAATCGTTCATACATAACGCGTTCATACCTGTTGTAAAATTTCCATATTCATTTTTTTGAGTTAATTCCGCATACGTTTCCATCCAATTATTAGTATGTTCGTCTATAATTTGAGAACCTATTTGAATATTCACTTTTTCTATATGATCATAACCATAATTTTTAGTTAGAGAAGCATTCAGAAATTTATTTTTCGATATTTGTTCTTGTATATACATTTTATGTATTAAATCTCCTTTTCTTCCGATGATACAAGATGTAGTCAACGCATCGGATGTTGGCATTGTTTGCCATGTTTGAACAATTGACTCTATTGAAAAATTTGTATGTCTTCTGTATACTATTTTAAAAAAAGTTATCTGTGGATTACCAGTTAAATATATATCTTGTGGTCCTTTTTCTTTTAATTGTAATAATCCTCCTACCATATTAATATAATATATAAAATATAAAATATCTTAACATATATATGTTTTTAGTTTATTTGTTAAAGAATAATAAGAATAATAAATCGTATATAGGATACACAAATGATTTTTATAAAAGATGGAAACAACATAATGGTATATTAAAAGGCGGAGCCAGATATACAACAAATAATAAAGGCATTTGGGAACCAATTTGTATAATTGATGGTTTTAAGGATAAATCAGAAGCTTTGCGGTGCGAGTGGCGTTGGAAAAGAAAAAAAGGATATTTAAATAGAATTAAATATATTAATTATATATTTAATAATAATTTAAAATTTACTAAAAAAGGATTAAATATTAACACATTGGATTTAAAAATATATACAATAAAAGAATTTTATATTTATTTTAATAATTTAATTTTGAGAGAATTATATTGGTTTTAAATATTATAATGGATAAATTTTTATTAATGTCCATTACTGATAAAATATATGACAATATGATAATATTTAGTAATTTATAAAAGAAAATATCAAAAACTCGTTATTGATTGTGATATCCATACGCATGGAGTAACTATACCTTAAAATATAATTATAGAAAGAATAACATAATTAAATAATCTTCAAATCGAAAATCAACTATAAATACAGAAAATATACGAGCATATTTTATGATTTCTACTGGTCACAAGTGATTTAAAAAAAAAGATTAAAAGTTGTGCTAAATTTAGTAACTATACATATTTATTAACTATTAGAATAAGCTAACCCACCCATACCACTCATAATACGTAATATATTATAATTAATGGCATAAATTTCTACCGGGCGGGACTTGAGAGAGTCGCAGAGAAATTGGGCACTTTCTATTCTTGAAAAATTACAAGTTCCGCTTGGTTGATGTTCTTCTGGTTTTAAACTGAAAGAATAAACAGCAATGCTATCATTAAGGCTCGCTTCATGGGCCTGGAAATTTATATTTAAACCTCCCGGTCCACTATGGTATTGCATAATTTGAAGTTTAGTAAAATAAGATATATCCATGTTAAAACGATTTTCACCGTTGATCTTTAACGACCAAATTCCCGTGCCTGTCAGAGAACCATTGGCCCCGGTGTAAGCGGTCGGTGGATTTGGATCTGATGGCTTATACCACTTCCCCGTCCATATTATTTCTTTAACTGGATGATTGAAGTTTAATTCATATGGGAAGACATCTGTACTATCATGTTGTACTTGTTCTATTAAATATTCATGACTTACTTGCGCAAATCGTCTTCTTTCATCCGTATCAAGGTAAATATAGTCAACCAAAAGCTGGGGCTTTTCAAACGACTCGTATACCATTCCACCTATGTGATCCAATGTTAATTTTACTTCATGATATTGCAGAGATATTAATGGCAACGCCAATCCTGGATTTCTACAAAACCAGAACTGTAATGGTACATAAAAGTATTTTTCCGGAACGATTTGGGTGGAGTGGACGCTAGATGCGTTGCATACACCACCTAATCCAGTCGTTCTTTGAAATAAGGTTTTGAAGCCTTTATTTTGGGGGTCCTTGGACACGGCACCTGTCGGGTTAAGTTCAGTTAATTCAGCATAGGTTTCAAGCCAGCCTCCCGCATGGCTGTCCATCTTTTGTCCACCTATTTCAATGGATACTTCATTTATAAAAGCTGCTCCTGGATTGGCACATTTCCATGGCCGGCTGGATGGGGTGGTCAGCGGGGGGACTGGTATTTGGAGACACATTTTATGAACTAAATCACCAATGCGAGAAATAATTGCGTACATCTTGCCGGATTTGCCTGCCTTCCCACGCAAAGTAACTTCATGTGTATCCATAGAAAAGTTAGTGTGTCTTCGGTAGACTAATTTAAAGAAAGTAATTTGGGGATTACCAGTAAGGTATATATCCTGAGAACCATAAGCCGTTAATTGCATTAATCCCCCTCCCATTGTATTATTATACAATAGTATAGAAAAAAAAATACCCTATAAAACATTAATATTAATTTAGTAAAATTTAGTTGGAATAAGCTAAACCTCCCATACCACTCATGATACGAAGGACATTGTAGTTGACTGCGTATACTGTATTTATGGCAGAAAAAGTTGTAATAGTAGTACCTTTTAAAAGTAATTGTGCATTGTCAATTCTTGAGAAGTTACATGTTCCAGATGGTTGGTGTTCTTCTGGTTTAAGAGCAAATGAGTATACAGCAATGGTGTCACCTTTGCCGCCGGGCGTCTCACCATACCCATCAGTGCTGGTTGAATTTAATCCACCATGTCCACTATGATATTGCCATACTTGTTGTCTTGTGAAATAGTTTCTTGTTCTTTCCGCAAATCTATCATGACCATTTAATTTTAATTGATATGTACCATCTGTTAAAGCTGGGAATAATCCATTAGTCTGGTCCGGACCGTTTCCGTTTGAGTCAGCGGCACTAAACTCTCCCGTCCAGATAAGTTCTTTAACTGGATGATTAAATGTTAGAGTACATGTTTGATTAGCGGGGGTATCAGTAACACTAAAATCTTGATACTGTATTTGAGTAATTAAGTATTCATGACTTACTTGGGCGAATCTACGTCTTTCATCGGTGTCAAGGTAAATGTAATCAGCCCATAGTTGTGGATCACCGTTTTCGGTGGGATCTTGATCGCTGTAAGGAGCTTTGGCATCAACAATAATTTTAACTTCATGATATTGAAGAGCAATTAATGGAAGAGCTAACCCAGGATTCTCACAAAACCAAAATCTAAGTGGTACATAGATATTACCTCTCTCCAAGGCACCGGCGGCGTTCTCATCACCCCCAGATCCTGTTGCGCCTACGATATCAGTCCCTCCCATGGCAGACATTCTTTGAAAACGGCTATTCGGGGCGTCTTTGCCAAGTCCAATCACCGGTTCAGTTAATTCTGCCCAAGCTTCCATCCAAGCACCAGTTTGTCTGTCAATAGTTTGACCGCCAATTTCACATTCAACTGTATTAATCCATTGAGCAGGGCCATTATTTATATCAGCATCGCCAAATATACCAACAGTGGTAACGCCATTGGCTGTGTCGTTTATTAATGCTCTTGAATTAAATTCTATATATAATCTGTTAACTAAATCACCATTTCTGGCAATAGTTGCCGTACAACGACCTTGTCCGTTCCCGGCAAATGTTCCTTCCCAAGTTTGCTGAATAGATTCCATAGAAAAGTTAGTGTGTCTGCGATAGACTACTTTAAAGAAAGTAATCTGTGGATTACCTGTAAGATAAATGTCTTGTGCGCCATAAGCTACTAATTGCATTAATCCTCCTCCCATAGTTGTTTATACTATAGTATAGAAAAAAAATTCATATAAAATAAAATAAAATAAATAAAATTACTTAAAAACTTTAATAATCACTTAGTTAGAATAAGCTAAACCACCCATACCACTCATGATACGAAGGACATTGTAATTAACAGCGTATACTGTTATACCAGTGTCACTAGCCCCACCAATAAGTTGAGCATTATCAATTCTGGAGAAGTTACACGTACCACTTGGTTGATGTTCTTCTGGTTTAAGAGCAAATGAGTATACGGCTATGCCATCATTGGGTCCCGAATCTGTGCCGTTGATACCACCTGGTCCAGTATGATATTGCCATACTTGTTGTCTGGTAAAATAATTTCTATTTCTGGCAGCGAATCTATCATGTCCATTCAGTTTTAACTGATAGGTAAAGCTGCCGGGCAACTCGGCAAAGACTTCACTGTCGTATTGTTTCGCCACGGGGGCCGTTTTGGTCCATATGAGTTCTTTAACTGGATGATTAAAAGTTAAGGTGGAGGTAGAGGTTTGATCCGTTGAACTGGCGAAATCTTGATATTGTATTTGTGTAATTAAGTATTCGTGGCTTACCTGAGCGAACCTGCGTCTTTCATCGGTGTCTAGGTAAATATAATCAGCCCATAATGTATTTGCAGCTGCTTTTGCTGCCCCACCGGCGTTTGATACCCAATCAAAACAATCTAATACAATTTTAACTTCATGATATTGAAGAGCAATTAATGGTAGCGCTAAACCTGGATTTTCACAGAACCAAAATCTAAGTGGGATAAATAAATCTCGCGGGGGTGTGGACGGGGACGAGCCCCCCAGAGAACTGCCAACACATCCCCCCATACCGGACATAAGCTTAAATTTACCTTGGCTTTGGAGTCCATCTGGTTCAGTTAATTCAGCCCAAGCTTCCATCCAATTACCAGTTTGTCTATCAATAGTTTGACCACCAATTTCACATTCAACGGTATTGATCCATTTTGAAGGGACATTAACATCTGCACTACCATAGTTGCTATCTAATACTTGAATATATAATCTGCTAACTAAATCGCCATTTCTAGCAATAGTTGCTGTAACTCTACCGGCGGCTGTTGTAGTGTTTAGATTACCTTGCCATGTTTGTTCAATAGATTCCATAGAAAAATTAGTGTGTCTGCGATAGACTACTTTAAAGAAAGTAATCTGTGGATTACCAGTAAGATAGATGTCCTGTGCCCCATAAGCTACTAATTGCATTAATCCTCCTCCCATAGTTGTTTATACTATAGTATAGAAAAAAATTTCACATTAATTTATAAAATAAAATTTGAATTATAATTTAAACAATAAATATAATATATATTTAAAATGTCGGAACAATATGAAAAAAAAGAATTAAGGCAACATATTTACGATACTCCTGACACATATGTTGGTGGCATTGATAAAATTAATGATATTCTACCTATTAAAAATGAAGATAAAATTGTCTTTAAAGAAATAGAATATATTCCGGCATTATTAAATATATTTAATGAGATTCTTGTAAATTCAAGAGATCAAATTGTTAGATTAAAAGATAATACTGATGCGGTTCAAGTATCTCAAATTAAAATTAATTTTAATCCTGATAACTCTATAACAATTATGAATGATGGTAATGGAATTATTGTTAAAAAACATGAAAAAGAAAAAATATATATTCCTCAATTAATATTTGGTGAATTATTAACATCGTCAAATTATAAAAAAGGTGAAAAAAGAATTGTAGGTGGTAAAAATGGATATGGTGCTAAATTAGCAAATATCTTTTCACAAGAATTTACAATAGAAACGGTAGACCATATAAATTGTCTAAAATATTCACAAACGTGGGAAAAGAATATGACAAAATGTAATGAACCAATTATTAGAAAATTTAATGGTAAACCATATACAAAAATTAATTGGAAATGCGACTTCAAACGATTTGGTATTGAAAAATATTCAGAAGATATGATTAATTTAATGTATCGCAGAATTTATGATATCACCGGTATTACTGATAAATCTGTGAATGTATATTTAAATGATGAAAAAATTAAAATTAAATCATTCTTAGATTATGTAAACCTTTATAATAACTCAATAAAATATCAGGAAATAATATCAGACAGATGGGATATTATATTTTCAGTATCTCATAATGATACATTTGAACAATTATCATTCGTCAATGGTATTTGTACGAGTAAAGGTGGGTCGCATGTAGAATATATCGCAAAACAAATTGCGATAGGTATCATTGAATTTATTAAGAAAAAACATAAAAAAGAAATTAAAGATAAAGTTATCCGCAGATATATTTCATTATATATAAATTGCGTAATTGAAAATCCATCATTTGATTCTCAAACGAAAGAAAGGTGTATTACATCTCAAAGTAAGTTTGGGTCAAAACCAAAAATATCAGCAAAATTTATTAAGAAAATATGTTCTAATAATGAATTAATTGATAAGATTCTTGATGCGGATAATAAAAATAACAATAAAGATTTAAAGAAAACAGATGGAAAAAAGAAAAATAAAATTATTGTTCCTAAATTAGATGATGCTAATTGGGCAGGAACTAAGAATTCACATGAATGCACTTTAATTTTAACAGAGGGAGATTCGGCAAAATCTATGGCGATTGCTGGATTATCAGAAGTCGGACGTGATAAATATGGAGTATTTCCTTTAAAGGGAAAAGTATTAAATGTAAGAGAAGCAAATATAAAGCAAATCAACGGTAATACCGAAATCATCAATATAAAAAAAATATTAGGATTAGAAAGTAATAAAAAATATAAAGATATAAAATCACTAAGATATGGGAAAATTATGATTATGACAGACCAGGATCATGATGGATTTCATATTAAAGGATTATTAATTAATATGTTTCACCATTTATGGCCTGAACTATTAAATTTTGATTTTATTTCATATATGATTACTCCTATTGTGAAAGTAACATTAAAAAAAACCGTAAAACCATTTTATACTTTAACTGATTATGAAAATTGGAAGAAAAAGACAAAGAATTCTAATAAATTCAATATAAAATATTATAAGGGATTAGGAACATCAACCGCCCAAGAAGCTAAACAGTATTTTAGAGAATTAAAAGTAAATGATTATTCTGTTAATGAAAATACAGATGCATCTATAAATTTAGCATTTAATAAAAAATTAGCTGATAATAGAAAAGCTTGGCTTAAAAAATATGATAAAGAATTAATTTTAGACTATAATATCAAAAAAACAAATATTGATGATTTTGTTAATAAAGAATTAATTCATTTCTCAAACTCTGATACAAGCCGATCAATAGGATCGTGTATTGATGGATTGAAGACATCTCAAAGAAAGATATTGTATTCTTGTTTTAAAAGAAAATTATATTCAGAGATTAGAGTAGCACAATTATCTGGATATGTTAGTGAACACGCTGCATATCACCATGGTGAAGCGTCTTTACAAGGAGCTATTATTGGTATGGCACAAGACTTTGTCGGTTCAAATAATATAAATCTTTTAAAACCAAATGGTCAATTTGGAACAAGAATCTTGGGTGGAAATGATGCCGCATCATCTAGATATATTCATACAGAAATTAATCCTATAACTGATTTAATATTTAGAAAAGAAGACTTTAATTTATTAAAATATATAGATGATGATGGATTATTAGTTGAACCAGACTATTATGTACCAATTATCCCTATGGTGTTAGTTAATGGAATGGTAGGTATTGGAACTGGATGGAGCACCAATATTCCTCATTATAATCCAGAAGAAATCATTAAAAATATTAAAAGAAAAATTCAGGTTGGCACTTACAATTCAATGAAACCATATTATAAAGGTTTTAAAGGAAGAATTATAAAAAATACAGATAATAATTATATTTCAAAAGGAATATATACATTAAATAGTAATATTCTAATTATAGAAGAACTTCCCGTTGGTGAATGGACTGATAAATATATTAGATTCTTAGAAGAAGATATTTTATCTGATAAAACTGATATGATAGTTGATTTCGATAATTATTCAACTGAAAAAGATATAAGTATTAAAATTACATTATCAGATACTTTCTTATATGAAAAAAATACTTTCACAATAAAAGATAAGGTGAGCGTATTTGAGAAAAAATTAAAATTAGTGTCAAGTATATCTTTAACGAATATCCATGCATTTAATAAAGATGGAAGAATTCAAAAATATGGAACTGTATATCAAATATTGGATGAACATTTTAAAATAAGATTAGATTTATATTCCAAAAGAAAAGAATATATTATAAATGAATTAAAAAATAAATTATGTATTTTAGAAAATAAAATACGTTTTATAAATGAAGTAATTAATAAAAGTATACAAATTTCAGAATGTAGTAAAATAGAATTATTAAAACAACTATTTGATAAACAATATAACTTATATGAAAATAATATAATTGAAGAAGTATCTAATTTTGATATAATAAAAAATCATTATGATTATTTAATTAAAATGCCAATATATACTTTATCAACTGATAAAGTTCAGGAATTAAATAATGAATTACTAAAATTAAATGAAGAAATTAATATAATATTTGAAAAAGATATTAATGCCATGTGGATTGAAGAATTAGATGAATTATTTAATTATATGAAAAAAAATAATTATTAATTATATATATATATAATATAATATAATGAGTAATAAAAATGGTATAATACCAGACATCCATGAGAATTCTAATAATTTGCAACATATTATGGTAAATAACGATGTAAATTTTAAAAAAGACACGTGTGATAATATTTTAAGTGGAATTTTAGAAGAAACTTTATTAAGTAAATATTTTTTTGGCGTCGAAAATATACTAAATTTACAAAAAATGATGAGATATTATTTTTTTAAACAATATCAAGTAATTATAGATGATCAATCTAATAATATATTATTAACTATAATGAGAGGTATATTTTTAAAATATAGTAATTCAGGGGCTACAACTATATCTGAAATAAAAACCGAAATACAAAAATTAAATTCATTAGTAACTGAATATAATTTACAAAAAATATACAGTAATTATGAAATGCATAATAAATATATGAATGACATTGAAAATTTACCAGAACCATTATCTTTACCCATGGTTACTGATAAAAAAAATACAACATATGATTTATCGGCAAATAATGATATAAATAATACATATTCATAAAATTAAATCAATTAAACGTATGTTAATAATTATATAAATGGATATTAATTCTTTTTTTTTAAATGAAAAATATAAAAAATCTTTACAAAATTGGATAAATAATGATTATAAAAATAAATTTTTATTCATCCATGGTAATGTATCATGCGGAAAAACTAGTTTAGCGAAAATATTACTAAAAAAATATAAATTAATACATATTAATATTGATTTTTTTAAAGATAAAACCAGTTTAACTAATTATTTAGATTTATCACTAGGGAGAAAAAATATATCTATGATGTTTAATAAAAATTATCAATATAATTCTATAATATTCGATAATCTTGAACTTTTTTTAAAACATAATAAATCAACTTTAAATGATATTATTTTGTACATGCCCAAATTACAAAAATTTAAAAATAATCACCCTATAATATTTATATCATCAAATATTAATCATAAATATTTTAAAAAGATCATAAAATATTGTTTATTTGTTGAAATTAATTATACATTTGAAAATATTATAAATATAACTAAGAATTTATTATTACAAATAAATAAAAAATTATCTGATAATGAAATAAATAATTTAATAAATAAATCTGATATGAAAATTAATAATATTATATCAAATATTGAAATATTAAAATTAAATAATAATGAAATTTATTATGATTATGGTGATGTTTTCGCATATAAAATATTAAATAAAATATACAATACTAATGATTTCACAGATATTATAAGATATTCTCAAAATACAAATAATTTATATTTTGATATTCTTGATAATATCCATTTTATGATAAAAGATTTAGATATTATAAAAAAAATATATAAAACATGTTGTCGAGCAGAAAATATTAATACATATTTTATTAAAAATCATATAGATATGTATGATTTTTTTATATTATTATCAATAATATATCCTAAATATTATTTAGAATCAAAGATAAATGAAAAGATTATCATAAATAATAAATATGTCAGTAAATCATTAATATATATATCAAATAATAAAAATATTTATAATAATAATTTAGATATAAATTTAATATATTTAATACATAAATTTAATAATGATGACTTTAAAAATTTTATTAAAGATAAATTTAATATTAATAATTTTGAAAAAAAAATAGAAAATGTATATAATAAAATAATTAATATGTAATATATATATGATTACTTCATTAATATATTTATATTTATTTATTGGTTTATTATGTATATATAAAACAGGTAATACACCTAAATATTATGTAGGAATACTTATATTTTTTACATTTAAATGGATATTTAATTATAGAAAATGTACTTTTAGTTGGTTGGAATGTAAAATTAGAGGTGTAAAAAAAGAAGAAGGATATTTAAATAAATTTTTGGATAATATAGTTGATATAAGATATAGTAAAAATATATATATAATTTTAACTATGTGTTTTTTTATAATAATTTATGAATTAATTTACAAAGGGAAATATAAAGAATTATTAATGTTAAATTAACAAGCGACTGCTAAATGATACGCAATATAACATACATTACAACACACGGCTGCAAGACCACCTAGAATTTTATCACTAACAGATGATTTTTTCGCCCAATTACATTTGAAATAATAATACAAGGCTAAAATTACTAATGCCATATCAAGCATTTTAACTAACACCCCTATACTCATACCAAATATTGAAATTGCCGTGACTTCTTCAGATTTTTTGGCTGAAAGACTTTGTTTGACAGCTTCATGAATACCCGTTGCTAAAACCATTTTATAATATATACATAGAAAAAAAAAAATAGAAATTTGATTTATATTTAAAGTTTTTAAATTATAATAAAATATGGGAAAAATCATAATTTTCGCAAGTGAATTGTCAATATTAACGGGTCATAATAAATATGAAAAACCTCAGAAAGCTATTGATTCTATTCTTAATAGAAATAATATTGTTAAAAAATATATCCCTAACTCAAAAATAGAAGAACAATTATTAACTTTAAATGAAAAAGATTTAAATTCTATTAAAACTGAATTAAAATTGGATAATTCAGTATCTATAAAACAAGTAGAAAATATGATAAAACAACAAGTATTATCCAAATCACTCAACGGAAATATTAGCGAAAATGAATCACGTGCTAAAACTGATGAAATTCTTAAAGCAATGCCTACTTTAAATAAATGCTTAGAAAGTTCAGTTAAGCAAGATTTAAGAATGGAACGTGGTAATGTTAAAGAAGATAGTAATTTAAATAAAACTCAAACAAAAAGAAATATCATCATTAATAATAGGAATTCTCAGATATATGAAAAATTATTATTTGTAGATCCAGACAATAAATATGAAATTATTTTAAGAGGTAAAATTGACGGTATGAATGATGAATATATTGTTGAAACAAAGAATAGAACAAAAAGATTATTTAATATGATTCCTGACTATGAAAAAGTTCAATTAAATGCATATATGTTTATGACTGGTAAAGTAAAATCTTTACATATTGAATGTTATAATGAAGATCAAAATACAGTTGAATATGATTTTGATAAGTTATTCTGGGAGGATTGTTCAAATAAGATTATTCAGTTTACTCATCAACATGTAGCTTGTCATTTAAAAGATTGTTAATAAAATATATTAAAAATGGATAGTAATAATAGGCCTTCCTGGGGAGAATATTTTAAAGTAATTGTTGGTAATACTGCAACAAGGTCTCCTTGTGAAAGATTACAAGTAGGGTGTTTATTAACAAAAGATAATAGAATCGTATCACAAGGATATAATGGTTTTTTACCAGGAGTACCACATACATCTATTGTAGAAAATGACCACGAACAAGCGACAGTTCATGCTGAACAAAATGCAATAGCAGATTGTGCAAAAAGAGGAGCAAGTTGTTCAGAATGTACTGCATATATTACTCATTATCCGTGTATAAATTGCTTCAAAATAATGGCTGCGAGTGGTATAAAAAAAATAAAATATATAAATGATTATAAAAATGATAAAAATGTTGATAAATTATCACAATTATCAAATATAATTATTTCTAAAATATAAATATTACTTTTTTAAAATTTGAATTTTATTTAAACACATGACCATATAATAAATAAAATGACTTCTATTACTTACGATGAACGCGTTGATATTGATGTTGAAGGTCTTAAATATACAATGGATGGTGGTGCTGATGGTCATACATTAAACTCATCTGTTGATGAGATTATTCATAATATTATTGATTTTAAAGTATCTAATTTAGATATTCATAATATTGATGAATATTTATGGTCATTTCAGTTTGATATTAATAGAGAAGGTGTTAATATTATTGATAAATTAAATAATGGAGTATCTTTATTTAAGACAAAAGGTGGTGTTGAGTCCACTGATATTTCAAAATATGGAAAAGGCATTAAATCAGCCGCCCATTGCATAGAACCGTGTGGATACATGGTTTTAGGATTAGTCGTAAATAAAGTACTTAAAATGGCAGTGTATAATCAAAAAAATATGACAACTATTAAACCAAACACAGAAAGTTCTGAAACATTAGAAAAACTATTTAAGGATATAACAAATTATGATTTATCTGAAAATAAAGGATTCTTAATAATTGCTATGAATGAAATTGATTTTGATGAATCTTTTAATATTTTCAATGATAAGTGTTTAAACAACGATGAAGAATATGAAGATTCAAATATTGAATTAGTTAATCATATTAGAATATGTTATAATCCTTATTTAAATATTAATTTCACATGTGATGAAAATTATACAGATATTAATACTATAAATATGTCATTTAATAATAAAAAAATAGATAGTTTTAGTCATACTTGTTTCGATGACGAAAACATCGATGATAATGCAGAGATTATGTTTGCAAAAGAATATATATGTAATGTACCATACAGATTAATCGATGATAAGAAAAAATATGATTATTCTGGTATGTATTTTAATGATGATAATGATCAATTCACATTTGATATTAAGAGTACTGATAAAAATGGAAATAGTATTTATGAGAAACAATTTAAACCTAATTATGAAGATATGGATTTAAATGAAGAACACATTGATAAATGTATTATAAGGATTACTAAATTATCACCTGAAGCGCAGAAATTATATTCATGTAATTATAATTATGACAAGAGTAAATCGTGTTCGTATTTTGTGTATAGAAATGGTGTATGTTCTGATTCTAGTTTCATTTCATTTGATGGAGAAGGAGGGTATTTATCATATTATTGTCCTCAATTAAGAGGTGAAATTTACTGTAATAATGATTTTGATAAAATTATTAATCCTGGTGCGAATAAATCTTTAATTCATCCACCTGAACAGTTTTGTATAAAATTAAGAAATTTAGCAAATCATATTCGTAATAATAATCTGAAAACGAAGAAAAAATCCGAAAAAAAATTCATTGAAGGCAAAGAATATTTAGTTTTACCTAATAATGATATCATGGATTTAACTACCATGGAAAAATTAGGTGAGATGAAAACAGGTGTTCCGCGATGGATTAAACTAAAAGGATACAAAGCACCCGAAAAAAAAGAAATAATGAACAATACTAATAATATATCACCAATATTATCAGAAACAATTGAGGACCACAACGATATTAAAGATAAGAAAGGTTCCGAATTTAGATTATTCACCCCTAATCCGGCATCAAGTGATTCAAGTGTTCATGTCATTTCAAATAAAGAATATTGTATGATTGAAAATGGTATGATAAATCCAGATATATTAGATAATGAACACGAATTAACAAAAGTTCAAAAAGAACTTCATATTAATGAATTTAAATCATTATTAAAAAGAATTCAAATGAAATATAAAATTGTTGATGAAAATTCATGCGAAATAAACTTAACAAGTATTAATTTAATAGCTATTTAAGGATTTTAAACGCATAACCTAGTGATACAGATAAAGATACAAATATTATAGCAACTATAGAACTAATTACGGGATGATGATAATGATGAAGAACCATATGAACAATTAATTTTTTTAATTGTAATTTATCTTTATTCGAATTTAGTTCTTCTTTTGTCATAAATTGTTTGGCCATTAAAGGAATCAATAAATTTAGTAATGCGGCAAAAATGGAAGCATTAACTATACATTTAATATTTAACGTCATTTATATTTATACTTAGATTTTTTTTATGATTAATATTTAAATTTAACATTATATTTTTCAGTTATATGATGATCTACTCTTCTAGTTGGTCCACCTAAAATATATGAATACATTCTAGCTAATCCCCATGATTCTGCTGTTTGATTAGGTCTTGAACCAGATGAATAATATGCTCCCATACCTTTTTTTTTAACCGCTGATAATGCTGGTTTAGGTATACCAGTAACATCAGCGATTTGCTTTAAAGTTTTAGCGACGGGATGTAATTTATGAAATTTTTGCGTCCATGATGATTTTTTTGATTTAAAAGATTTTAATTTAGGTCTTGTAAAATATTTTCCTTTCTTATAAGATTTTTGTGATTTTTTTAAAGATTTTAATTGGCTTTTTTTATCTTTTCTAGAAAGATTAGAATAATAATGTTTTGGTAATGTCATTTATAATATTAAATATATTATTAAATATAATTATTGAATAATTTTAAAATTATATCCAAGAGTAATAGATAAAGAAACAATTAATACAATAATTAATGAACTAGTTAATGGGACTTGTGCATGATGAACTAACATATGTATAATTTGTGATTTAAATGATAATTTAGCAGCACCATTTGGCGGTTTAATTTCATCTTTTGTTGCGAAAGGTTTAGCAACCATAGGTAAAACAAGATTTAATACAACGGCATAAATACAAGCATTTAAAACGCAACTAAATCCAGATTTCATTTTATAATATATACATAGATAAAAATTACCAGTTTATTAATGAATGAATATTAATATCACTTTAAATCATTAGGAGTTAATTTGTATCCCCAATGTTGTAAAGTTTGTCTAATAACTGGCGAAATACTTATATCATCATACTCAGCATCTTTATCTTTTATCATATTTACTAATCTTTTTTTAAATCTACCTTTTGGACCTGCTAATGCTAACCATCTTTTTACTTGTCTTTCATCATCATTAGTTCTTCTTCCTCTATAAAATCTACAATACCATTGAAACCAACCATATGGATCTTGTTCATCCATCCATCCTGATTTTTCCCAATCTTTTAAATCAGAACCACATTTTACTTTATATTTATTAACATTTTTATCATAATCTGGTGATGTAACCATTTTTACAATATTAATTCCTTTAAACCAAGATTTAGGATATTCTTTAATAACATCATGTGATTTATAGTGTTTTTTAGTCACGGATGAATAAATAGGTCTAAAATATGTTCCACCAAAAGAACCTAGTTTTAATACTTGATGTGGTGTTAAATTCGGTTTAAAATCTGGAAAATCTTTAAATGTTTTCATATATATTATATATTATATTATATACATGCGTTTAAATAAAACAAAACGTAAATCTAAAAAGAAAAAACTTACTAAGAAAATTAGTGATACAAAAACATATAAAAATTCTAATAAGTTCAAATTATTTGTAATATCTGTTGACAATGATAAAGGTAAAGAAAGAAGAAATTATTTGAATTATAAATATAAATGGATTAAAGCAATTTATATGGATGATAGTAATAATTCTATATTAAATAAAGTTAGATCAAAAGTTGTTATTAGATATAATATGAGTAAAGATAGTAAAAAATATAAAGCAGCAACAGCTAATATATCATCTCATATAAAAATATTAAAGATGGTATCAAAACAAAATTTAAAAAATGTTATTATTTTAGAAGACGATTCTATTCAAAATACAGCTTTGCCAAAAATATCTGAACTACCAACTGATGGAGCAACATTATTTTCAGGGCAATTAGCACATCCACATTCTTGGAATGAAGATAAAGCCTGGAAACAAAACAAGGCTCGTAATGTTATAAAATCATTTAAAAAAGGTGTTAATAAAATAGATTATAATAAATATAGATGGACGCAAAGTAATGCAATATTTATCCCAAATAAAAAAGTAGCTGATCATATTTTAAAAGTATTAGATGATATAAATTCATATAAATTATATTATGATATGTTATTAGCATCTAATAAGTTAGTACCATATTTATATTATCCTGCGCCATTTAGACATGATGATACAAAAGTTGATTCACAAATAGGTGGTCATACTATTGGAAATATAGAAAATTATTTTCTTAAAAATAAATAATTTAATTTCTTTTTAAACATATTTTATTTTCCGATTTTCTTTCATTCTTTAAAAAATCTAATAATTCTATGGCTTTTTCTACATCATTAAAATATTTAGTAAATTTATCTTTTAAAAAATTATTCGTCATAGTTTCATATGATGTATTAGAGTTATATTGTAATTTAGATGAATATTCTGGTAAATTAAAAATATTCCCTTTAAGATCATTATTTTCAATATGTGATAATATATCAACTTCTAATGATTTTTTTTCGGATTTTAAAGATTTAATTTTCCCATTAAAATTTTTTATTTCATTATCATGATTCATCCATTTTATGATATTTGAATTGAACTCACTCATATATATATATATATTAATTATAAATTATCCTTAAATTTAAAACAATAATAAATATTATTAATATAAATAAAATAATAATAACAATAATAATTTTAATAAAATAAGGATATAATTCTTTAATAATATGTTCAATTAATGGATTTAATAATTCAGATTTAATATAATTCATATTATTATCTTTTTTTAATTCACGATTTAATTCTTTGATTGCATTATTGATTAATATATCAAATGACATATAAATAAATAAATATAATATATTAATATGTTTAACTTGTGTAATTTAATGAGAAAAAATTATAATAATAATAATGGAATAGAAAAATTTAAAGAAAATAATTATATAATTTTAAATAAGGATTTTGAAAATAATGAATGTATTATATGTTTAGAAAATATGGTTATAAATAATAAGATAAAAATATTAGAATGTAGTCATATATATCATTACAACTGTATTGAAGCATGGTTTAAAAAAAAAGGCGAAATAAATTGTCCTATATGTTCTAATTAAAATATATATTATAATTATAATGCAAAAAAATATAATTATGTTGGCATTTATTGTATTTATGATTATGGGTGTATTTATTTTCACTGATATATTTGGGATAATATATAAAAAAAATATTCACCCATTATTAGATAGTTTTAACAGACCATCTAAAAAAGAAAAATTAATAATATGGACTTACTTAGAAGAACCAAGTTTTTTAAATAAAAATATAGATATACAATTATTAAACAGACATAAAAATTTCACTATATTATTCGAAATGTGTTTAAAAATTATGGATAAAAGAATAAATAAAAAATATTATACATTTCATGTAATTACACCTGAAAATATTACAGAATTTTTACCAGATTTTCCCATTAAAATGAATGCTGATTCAAAATATCCGTTAAAATTTAGAGTAGAGTTAGTATCATCAATGATATTAAGTAAAAATGGAGGATTATTTCTATCACCGGGGACAATTGTTATGAAAAATTTGGATGAAATTATGTATAAATTGAATTTTAATTATGATTTAATTACATTTGGTGGATCTGAACGAGTAGTACATTCGTGTGATGCGAAATATAACCCTGGTTCGTATGCAATTGCTTCTAAAAAAAACAATGAAGTTATAAATTTATATAAAGAAAAACTATTAACACATTTAAAAAATGATAACTTTATAAATGAATTTTTAGGTGAAGATATATTGGATGAAATATTACATAAATTAAAACCCATGAGTCATTTTCATTTCGATTGTAGTCATACAGGTAATGTTGATGTTCATAATAATTTAATATTATTAAAAGAATATTATGGGTTTACTCCCATACAGTTTAAAGATAAAAGTAATATAATATTTATATCATTACCTTACGATATTATTCTAGAAAATATTGAATATCAGTGGTTTAATAATTTATCAGAAGAACAGTTTTTTAATTCGGATATACAATTAACAAAATTAATATCAAGTGAACTATCAAAATAAAATTTGATTATTGGTGTAAAAAAATTAAAACCAATAATGGGTATTAAATCATTAACGCAAATCATTAAGAGAGAATCACCTGATTCCATTACGCATACTAATTTATATAAATTAGCTGGTAAAAGAGTAGCAGTTGACGCATCATTAATAATTTACCAACAATTGTTAAGACATCAATTATTAAAAAATAAGAATGGCGAAATTACTAATCATATTACAGGATTATTTTATAAAATAACAAATTATTTATCATTAAATATAGAATTACTATTTATATTTGATGGGAAACCTCCAATTTTAAAACAAGAATGCGTAGGAGAAAGAAGAAAAAAAGCACAAGACGCAAAAGATAAAATGGATGCTTGCCAAAATGTAGATGAAAAAAATGAACTAGAAAAATCAACACTTCGTCTAACAAAACCCATGATAGATAATGTAAAGAAACTATTAGATTTACTGGGCGTATCATACATTCATAAGGATGAAGGTGAAGGTGAAGCAATCGCGGCAGAATTATGTAGAATTGGTCACGTTGATTATGTATTAACAGAAGATATGGATGCAATGGTGTATGGATGTCCTAATTTAATCAGGTCATGTTTAGATAAATCATTAAAAAGACAAGATATCATATCAATTATTAATTATGAGGAAATGATAGAAGGATTTAATTTAACTGATGAACAATTTATTAAATTTTGTATCTTATGTGGATGTGATTATTGTTCAAATATTCCGAAAGTTGGAAATACAACTGCATTAAGACTTATTAAACAATATAATACTATTGAAGAAATTGTTGAAAATATTAAAAATAAATATGATATTCCTGATGGATATATAGAATTATTTAATAAATCATATGAGATATTTATGATGTATCGCGATAAAATTAATATTGAAGATTTAAATGTCCATAAATCTAATAAAGATATTGGTAAATTAATAAATTTTATGGTGAATGATATAGAAATGAATGAGCTTAGAGTACAAAAAGCAGTTAAAAAAATACAAAATACATTAGGTAATAATATTTAATTAAATCTTAATAACTTTACTATGATTTATAACGGGATTATTATTTTCAAGAATCTTTTTAGATTCATTTATTTTTCTATTTAGACTCTTACAATTATGAGTATGAGTATAACGATGTCCCGCACAGAATTGTCCTTCACATTTACAAGAATATTAAATTAATTTAAGTTTTTTATTACAGAAAGAACACCTATCCATAATTTATATTTTATTTAAATAAATCTTGTTTAAATATTCAAATTTATTTAAGGATTAAATCATTACGTTTGTTCAACGCATATACCAATGATATGTTATATAATCTAAATTACAATTTGTATCTAGTATAAATGTGTTTTTCCAATTTAATTTCCTTATTTGTATTTTATCTGAATTATATTTCAACATATAGTTAAAATAAATTTCATACTCTGAAGCACCGGAACCAATTTTATCTGTTACTAATTTTAAGAAAATATTATAGAATAATTCATTATGATTTTTTTCAATCCGGGAAATAAGTTCATCTATATATTTTTTCTCAAAAATCATATGATGACAAATGCCTGATTTATTTTTATCAATTTTTACCAATCCTTTATCTAATTTTTCCATATGGTCAAAATATTGTATATTAAATTCTGTTCCATAATTATATAAACATTTATTATTTTCAACAAAAGTTGTTGGTTTCAAGAAAAATGTATCACTATCAATTACTAAATACTTATCTAAAATATTTGGAATTATTTTACCAGCATATAATTTCAATAATTGCTGTAAATACCAACCATTTCTTTCCAATTTTCCATGGAATTTTTCAACTGTTTCTATATTAAATGGGAAAATATTTTCATCAATGGTAATACATCCTTTAATATTAATTGATGGGTCGTAGCAAATTAAATAGATATTTCTGTAACCAATGATGTTTTTTTGTGTGAATTTTATTTGATAATCAATAACTGATCTATCATTTGGTCCTACTGGTATCACTATATCAAAATTTTCATAGTTTTTTAACTCATTCAATTTAGATATTAATTGTTCGCCCTGAGGACCTGCTACATGACCACACAAATCCCCAGTAGAATAAAATTCTGCCTGACCATAAAAACTTTGTAAAACCTTATGAGGGATTGATAATAAGGTATCTTTATTTTGATGAAAATATGCTAACATTACACGGGTATCCTGTAAACCTCCATTAAAATTAAACCCACCATATTTATTTAGTAGTTGATATTTATGAGGATTATTTCTCATTTCTAAAAATTCTTGGAATATATTTAATGTTTCCTTATTATTTTTAAAAACTATGACACCTGTATTAAAAGGATGATGACTAGCTGGATCTTGAGACATCATAAATAACGAATTATCTTGATTAAATTTATATTTAGTAATTATATCTTCTAATTTAATATTGTAATTTTTAATAACAATATCATGGTCAAACCATACTATATATTCTGAATCACTTTTTTTTAATAATTGTATAGAATAATGTAATTTATTCCAATGTGGTTTGTATTTATTTTCTAAATTTTTATGATATGGTATGAATTGATAATCGTGTTCTTCGCAATATGCTTTAATAGTAGGAAATGTTATATCATAGACTTTGTTGTTATTTGAATATGAGAAACACGTAATCGTTTGTTTTCTGATTATTTTTTGAAAAGTAAATGGTATATTGTCCTCATTAGAAAGAGGTTTAATTATATTCATTTCATTTGAAATCATTGGAAAAAAATCATTACAAGCAACTCTTGCTCCTCTTGGATTTCCTTGTTGATCTTTATTATTATAGTCATCTATTATTACAAAACCATTATTTGAAACTCTATTATATAAAACCGCTAGTTCTTTTTTAGTTGATTCATACCAGTCGGTATCTAATCTTAATATTGATATTTTTTCAGGAATAATATCATTTAATGTTTCTAGAACGTCTCCTTTTATGTAATGAATCTTCTCGCTATTATAATTACACAATTGAATATTATTCTTAACTAAATTAACATCTACTTTATGCCATTCTTTTTTTTTATTATAATTTTCTTTATCTTGTTTTAAATCTTTACTACTATTTGGTTCTGTCATTCCCTCATAAGTATCATATAAATAAAACTCTCTTTCTTCATTATAGTTTTGTTGAGTTTTGATACACGCCATCATCATACCACCTTTCCATACCCCGCATTCCACTATAGCACCTTCTATATTATTTTTATTAATATAATCTACAAAACCTTGCATTTCGGGTATATGTTTTTTATTTACCATAGTGAAATCGGAAAAATTAATTATATTTTTACATTTAAATATTATATCATTTCCAATTTTTCCATGTCGTTTATATCCAATATTTTCCATTTGCTTATAATAATTAAAATTACTAAAGTTTTTTTTATTATTTAAATATTCAGCAGTAATTGCTGGTTTATATTTAAGTATTGTATTTATAGCTCCTTTCATAACTTTATCTTCAAATCCTTCCACATCTATTTTCATAAATATAATTTTTGAAAAGTTAAAGCTGTCAATTGTTTTTGATCTTCCGAATTCTTTAAACCCTTTTATCCATTTTTTATTACCATTGAGTTGGGTACCTTGTAAGATATGTAAATCATTGGAGGTTTCTGAGATTAAAGTCCCCCCATAATTTCCTTTTGTCGTAAAATCAATATTTGGACCATACATAAGAATATCATCTTTGTCACCTATACAACAATTATAAATAATAAGATTATCCAATTCATTTAACTCTTTTGATTTATTTAATAATTTACAGTGAGTTTCATCTGCTTCTAAAGCAATTACTGTCAAATCCGGAAATCGGCATGCAATAGGAATACATAAACTTCCAATATTAGCACCAATATCTAATACAATACCTTCACTGTATTTAGAGCATTCCTTTATCATAAACTTTAATAGTGCCTCTTCCCAGTATCTACCATTAATTAACCTTTTAGATATATGTGTATCATTTTTATAAACAGCAAATTTAATGTCATCAATTTCCGTAACTATGTATTCTGTATCAAAATTCCGAATATTTTTTATATATACATCCCCAGCATCTATAATCTCATACTTTGAATCAGGAGGCATTATACTCTTTATTTTATTTAATCCAATGTGTTCATATTCTAAAATTATATGAGGAGTTGTTTTTATTGTTTCTTTACCACTATTCAACGCTTTAATTTCATAACCCTCTACATCTAGATGGATTAAGTACATACTTTTATCTTTACATATTTCATCGAGCCTAACGAACCGACCATCGTTCACAGTGTTTTTACTTGGTTCTAAAGTCCAAGCACCACTATTTATATTGTTTTTATTTATTGAATAAGTACCTTTTACGTCACTAATAGCATTACATTTTAATTGAATATTATTAATATGATTCAACTGAATAATATCTTGTATAAAAGAAACCTTTTCTTCATCGGGTTCTATACCTATTACTTTTACTTTTGTTAATTGTTTCTTTTTTAGATACAATGAAATCATAAACAATGTATCTCCTATATGACTACCTGCATCTAAAATATATAATTCTTTTTTAATATCTATACTATCAATTAATGACAAAATTTTTTTATTTGTTTTATATTCGTGATATGCCCACCTTTGTTTTAATTCATTACTAAATTTATTTTTAGGAATCTTCAATTGATCTTTTGAAACAAAATGTTGAATAGTTTCTTTATATGTTATATGTTGCTTTTTACATATGATTATATCATATCTATAATCTATTTTTTTGTAATATATCTCATAATCATCTAAATTACAATCTAATATATTATGTTTCCATTTGAATGTATCCTTACCACTATTTCCTATAAGCATTAATGCTTTAGATTTATTTCCTTCTTCGTCTACGTAAAATAACTGAGTAATACCATTTATATTTTTCTTTATTATTGAATCATTCTGTTTATCAGTACCAACAATACAATAGTCTTTAGTATCATCAGCTTCTTCAACTATTTTACAATGTACATCTTGACTATAATTATTTAAAAATGAGTTATGGTTATACTGTTCTTTTTCTTGTGCACCTACACCGTGTTGTATATTTAAACTAGAATATGGTGTACCTTCATATATTTCAAATGCATTGAAAATTGATAATGCTCTTTCAGTATATCCTCCAATACTTCCAAAATGCGTTTCATACGGCGGTTGATTAGACCAAGGATAGATTTCATCTATAAGTTTCTCGAACCATCCACATAACTTTTCATAAATTTTTACTGGGTAAATATTAGTTTGCCACAAACTTAAAGGTTTATTTTCTAATTCTTTTATTGTATATGACTTTTTAAAATGATTATTATAACTTTTGATCAAAAAATCCAAGTTACGAATTCTTGGAAACATTAATGAGTTCCATTTCCCATTCTTAACTATTGGGTTATTAGTATTTAACAAATATATAGTTTTTTTGTCTAAATTGTTATATATTTGATTATGCTTCATATCATATTGTGAAAAACCTATCATATCTTTGTTTTTATATAACTTGTTCCAATATACGTGTAAATATACACTTGATTCCATATAACCTCTTTTTTGTAGAAATGGATTATATTTATTTAATTCATATTCTAAAATATTATTACATGTTTTTTCTTTGGAATATACTTCATTAACACCAAAAAATGTAAAATAAAAGTTATCTTCTCTAAAATAATATTTTTTGTGATAAACACAAAACATTTCCAGATTAGAATTTAAATTATTAAATAATATTTTACTACTATTAGCTAATATTTTAACCTTATTTAATGATATTTTATCTTGAATAAAATTGTAATCTTCATCATTTATATAACATATTTCAATATCTCTATCATAATCGCAAATATCTCCTTTTATTAATGTAATTCTATCTTGATATGGTATTATATTTTCTTCACATAAATTAAGAGTATTTGGATTACATCCAAAAGAATATATTTTTGCATTTGGAAATGTCTTATAAAATTCAATACTTTTCTTACAATCTTTAGAACCTATATCAAAAATTACAAAATCTTTATTTTTATTATTTATATAATTAACAAAATTTTCAACCATAATATTAATATTTATATATTAATATTTATATATTAATAGTTAAATATTAATAATTAATATTATTTAACTATTAATTATTAATATTAATATAAATGTTAATTATTAAATTAATGGGTGGTCTGGGTAACCAATTATTTCAAATATTCTCTCTTATTTCTTATTCTATTGATAACAATATTGATTATAAAATATTAGAATTTAAAGATGATAAAGTTTCACCATGTCAAAAATCACTTAGAAACACATATTGGAATAATTTATTAAAAAATATTTATAATAAAACTATTAAAAATATAAATGAACATATTTATCAATATAATGAACCGTGTTTTGAATATAAACAATTACCATTAATACCCGATAAATCTAAAAATTATATGTTTGTTGGTTATTTTCAATCACATAAATATTTTCAAAACAATTTAGATAAAATTTTAGATTTAATAAAATGGAATGATATAAAGCAACCTTATAAAAATAATTATGATTATGAAAATACAATATCATTACATTTTAGAATAGGAGATTATATTAATTTACAATCACATCACCC
>Ga0209632_10000405_pt1 | contig 45299 bp, 41 predicted proteins | sample COG_10_FD_184754 | JGI IMG/M metagenome (GOLD analysis project Ga0209632, IMG submission 184754) | Pelagic Microbial community sample from North Sea - COGITO 998_met_10 (SPAdes) (version 2) | ecosystem: Environmental > Aquatic > Marine > Neritic zone/Coastal water | place: Helgoland, sampling... | reverse complement strand
CAGGGTAGCTAAGTATGGAAGAGATAACTGCTGAAAGCATCTAAGCGGGAAACTCACCTCAAAACTAGTTCTTCCTATAGAGCCGTGGTAGACCACCACGTTGATAGGCTGGATGTGGAAGCGCAGCAATGCGTGTAGCTGACCAGTACTAATAGCTCAATTGGCTTGATTTATGCACTGAAAAAAATTTTTATAGAAGTAATAAAGATAAAGATATTGCAAACTCTAAATATTTTAATAAATAATTTAGTGACGTTTTTGTATAATATTTAGAACAATTACCCTCAGACGATCCTAATTATTATCAATAAAAAATTTTATGTTTAAAAACATATTTTTTTAAATACCAAAGAAATTATATGCTGTGTTAATGTTAAAAAAAACAGATATAGTAAAATATGAAAAAACTATTTTGGTCAGGGAAAAATGGACCAATGTTGATTGCTGAAATTGGCGGAAACCATGAAGGCAATTTCAGCTATGCTAAAAAACTTGTAAAACTTGCCATTAAATCTGGTGTTGATGTTGTTAAATTACAAATTTATAAAGGAGATGAGCTTGTTAGTTCTTTTGAGTCAAAAAAAAGAAATAAGCATTTTAAGAAGTTTGAGTTAACTAAAGACCAACATATTCACCTTGCAAATATTTGCAAAAAAAACAAAGTAATATATGCGGCTTCAGTTTGGGATAATGAGTCTATTAAATGGATTGACAAGTACTTAAAATTTTACAAAATTGGTTCTGGTGATCTTACAGCATTTCCAATTATTGAAAGTATAATCAAAAAAAAAAAACCTATTATATTATCAACTGGCCTCTCAACGCTTCAGGAGATTAAAGAAACAATTAATTTTATTCAGTCTAAAAACAAAAGATACAAAAGTTCTAATATGTTGTCTTTACTACAGTGCACCTCATCATACCCAACACTTGATAGTGAAGTTAACTTAAATGTTATAAAAGCTCTTAAAGAAAAAACTAATTTAACTGTTGGATATTCTCATCATAATAAGGGGTCGTTAGCGTTATTAGCCGCATATGCTTTAGGAGCAGAAATTTTAGAGTTTCACTTTACAGATGACAGGAGAGGAAAAAAGTTTAGAGATCATAAAATTTCCTTAAATTATAATGAAACAAAAAATTTGATAATAGATATTAAAAAAATGGGTAAGTTATTTGGAAATTTTGAAAAAAAACCAACAAAATCAGAAATATCTAGTGGCCATGTTACATCTTTCAGAAGAGCAGTATATTCAACAAAATTTTTAAAATCAGGAGAAAGGTTGTCAAATAATACTTTGGTATGTTTGAGGCCAAATTTAGGACTAGACCCAAGAAACTTAAAAAAAAATTTAGGAAAAAAAGTGAAAAAAAATATATTCCCATTTCAAAGAATTTTGCTTAAATAAAATGATTAAAGACCCACACTGGTGAGCATTTATATTACCAATCATAATTATGGTAAGTATATTGCAAAAAGTATTAAAAGTGCGGTAAATCAAAACTATAAAAATATTAGAAATATTAAGTTAATTTTTAGTTCTAAAAAAATTGCTCAATTGACTTGATTTATGCACTGAAATTTTTTTTTATGAAAATTTGATATTTTATTTTACAAGCCCCAACAATATAATTGTTAGGTTTTTTTATATGTTTATTGTGAAATTATCTTAAAAATATCTTCACCATTTATTTTAACTGGATTATTTCCAAGTCTTAATAAATTAATGCCTTTAATTATTTTTTCTGAACTTTGTTTAATATTTATATCAAGTGCATGGAGATTGTCTTCCAAGTTGGCTTTTTTTTTTATTAATTTTATCTTTGAGCTAAAATCATTAATATTTTTTACATTAAAAAGATTAAATATTAATTCAAATCTTTTTTGCAAATCAAAAGACGTGTCTGATTTATCTAAATTATTAAAATTAAATTTAAAAAAACTTTCAAAAAATAGAGCAACAGCATGACCATGACTAATATTAAATAAAGATGTAAATGGATAGGATACAGCATGTGGTGCAGTTGTTTTGGATATATTAATAGCTTTGCCTGCTAAATTAGAGGAAATACTCATTTCTGATGCATTTTTATAATTTGGATTATTTAAAAAAGAGATGTAGCTATTAATTGATATTTTTAAAGATTTTGAAGCATAGTCTACACTTTGAGCGTTAGATTTTTTTGAAACCAAAGACTCTAAGGCTTGAGCAATAGAATCAAATCCTGCCGAAGCTTTAATTTTATTTGGTGCTGAAATCAAAAATTCAGGTATGAGAAAAAAATTATCAGGTATCAATAGCTCACTTTCAAAGGAGTGTTTGATGCCATTTACATAAATAACAGCATTAGAAGTAACCTCAGCCCCTGAGCCAGCAGTTGTTGGTATGACAGCCAAGTGTGAATATTTTTTTTTAAAAGGGTAAGAATAGTTTATAATTAAATCTTCAAGATCAGGTCTTACATTAACTATATTAGCTATTTTTGCATAATCTATTATAGCTCCACCGCCTACAGCTAGAATTAAATCAGGTTCAAAATTTCTAATTTTTTTTATAATAATGATTAATTCTTCAAGAACAGGTATCTCTGAGTTTTTATAAGAAAGTTTAATCTCTTTTTTATATAATAGTCTTTTAAATAAAGTTTCTGCACCTGAGTTTGCAAAAGATTTTTTTCCACACAAAATAAAAATTTTTTTAAAACTTTTATCCTCAATAAATTTTCCAATATCTTCCAAAGAACTAATCATTTATTTCATAAATTGGTTTTTTATTTTAATTAAATCGCTAGGCCTTGGTAGTTTTTTTATCTTACTGTTTGCTACCCTAACCTCTAAAAAGCTTAAACTCTTTTCGGAAAGAAAATTAATTATATTTTTTTTTAAATTTTTTTCATTTTTGATGGAATAGAATTTTTTAAAACCTAGACTTTTTGAAAGTTTTTCAAAATTAACATCATCTGCATAGGTGCTTTGACCACCAACAGAGTCATGAGAATTATTATTTAACATTATATATTTAAAGTTTTTATTAGCAAAAGTTCCAGCTGTTTTAATTGAACCCAGATGCATTAATAATGAACCATCACCATCAATACAAACTGTATTATTTATACTTGATAATGAGTATCCAAGAGCAACTGATGACGCATGACCCATGCCACCAACCATATAAAAATCTCTACTATCTTTTAATTTATATTTATTTCTGACAAGCATTAGCTCTCTTGAATTATATCCAGTACTTGAAATAATTTTTGTTTTTTTTTTTAAATTTTCTAATAAAGTTTTTAAAAAAAATTCTTTGTCTAATTTGTAATAATCTATTTTTTTAGTTGATTTATTATTTTTTTCTAAGGTACCTTGTTCTATTAAACAAGCCACAATAGATTTATTTTTTTTAGCAATTTTAATTTGTTTTTCAAATTTATGAAAATCAGCATTTGATCTTAAGATAGTATATTTTATATTCAAAAGTTTTAAAATCTGTTCGGTGATTTTGCCTTTTACATTATGTTGAGGCTCATCACTAAATCTAGGCGAACCTCTCCAGCCAATAATTAATATTAATGGGATAGAATAAACCTTCTTATGTGCTATTGAAATTAATGGATTAAGTGCATTTGATAAGCCTGAATTTTGCATATAAATGCAGGGCACATTCTTTGTTGCTAAATAGTGACCAATACCAAGCGAAACTGCAGAACCTTCATTTGTTGACACAATATGGTTATTTTTACCTTTATTCTGTAATGCAGAAGAAAGCTCTTTAAGAACACTATCAGGAACACCTGTAAAAAAATTACTTTTATTTTTTTTTAATATATTAATTAAAGTGTTAACTTTAATCATTTTTAATTAAATTAATAATCTCTTTTATTGAAATAATTTTTTTATCAACTTCAAAAGCACGTCTCTTTTCTAGTATTAATTTTGCTGCTTTCTGCATAGCTGGGTATGCGGCTCTTAAAAGTTGATTTGCATAAATAACCAATTTAAAACCATTTTTTATTAAATCTTTTTCATAAACTTTTGGATACGTAGATGGAACAGAAACTAGGGGTATAAAATTTTTACTTTTTTTAAATTCTTTTGCAAAAGCAAATATTTCTTTTGGAGTTTTTTCTTTGCTATGAATTAAAATTGCATCAGCTCCTGCTTTTGAATATATCTCAGCTCTTTTTAAGGCATCATTTAACCCCTTACCAACAATAAAACTTTCAATTCTTGCAATTACCATAAAATCTTTTGATTGCCTTGAGTTACAAATTTTTTTGATTTTTTTTGCAAAAATTTGAGGCTTATCTTGTTTTGTGCCAGTTTGATTGTTAAATAAAGAATTTTTTTTTAGCCCTATTTTATCTTCCATAATCATTGCTGAGACACCAGATCTTTCTAACGATCTAACTAAAAAGGGTAAATGTTCTAATTGACCTCCATTGTCAGCATCAAAAACTAATGGTTTTGTTGTTACATCCATCATGTCATTTAAAGAAGATATCCTAGCAGAAAAATCTAAAGATGAGTTATCGGGCTTACCTTTGGTCGCTGAATCAGTTAAGCTTGAAGACCACATACCATCAAATTCTATATTTTTATTTTTATTAATAACTTTAAGTTTTTCAATTATTAAACCAGTCAAAGAGTTGTGAGACTCAAGTATTCTAACTATATTTTTTGTTGACATAAGCCTTTTTAGCTTATCAACCCTTTGTTGAGGTAAAGCACTAAGTTCTAAGATTTTATTTTTTATAATAGTAGAAGAAATATTTTTAGTATATTTTGGCTCTATTAACTTACCTGACCATTTTTTTAAAGTTTTTATTACCCTGTCTCTTGTTTTTTTTTGAACACCTTTTTTCCAGTCATCTCCATGAACAACAAAATCAGGTTTAATTAGGATTAAATTTGGAACATAATCTAAGGTATTTTGAGGTATTACTTTTTTAACATATTTTATATTTTGAATGATAATTTTTCTCCTTTTATAATTTAAATGAGGAATATTTTTGTAGGATGCTATAGCTTCGTCTGTTAAAAGGCCTACAGTTACTTCACCGTAGCTATTTGCAATTTTTAAAATATTAATATGACCTTCATGAACAATGTCTACAGCCAAACCAACATAAACTTTTTTTTTAATATTCATTGAATTATTCTTAGAATGAAGTTGTTTTATACACAAGCTTTAAATTAAACTTAAAATTATTTAAGAATTTTAATCTATAATAATAAGTTACTTTTTTCCACTAAAGCTTTTGAATCATTTTTACTTTTATCTTTATCTTTAAAATACTTCTTATATTTAGACCCATATTTTTTTTTTGTATATGTATAATATATTATTCTTCTATTTTTTTTAGAGTTATTTATATTTGACCTATGTGGACATGTATGTAAAAAGAAAAGCATATCTCCAACTTCTAAATTTACTAATTTAAATACAGTTTCATCCTCTATTGTTTTTTTTATTGCTGGCGTACCGTCATTTTTAGTATTTTTTAATAGATCATCAAAACTACCTTTGTGAGCATTTGCAATTTCAATAGTACCATTTTTTTTATCACACTTATCAAGAGCCACAAGAACGTTTATAAAAAAATTTCCATATTCATACCACCCCCTTTTTTTTTCATTATTATGATTTATAAATTTAAAAATGCCATCATAGTGAGCAAAAAAACCATCTCCCCCTGGTGGCTTAACATTAAATTTGTCTTTAAAAATTGTGTATTCTTCACCTAATAAATTTTTTAGTATCATTAGTATTTTTTTGTTTAAAAGTTTTAAGGCTTCGCTTTTGTCATAAATTTTTTCTATTCTTCTTAGATTTTTCTTACTATCAAAATATTTAATAGTACCTTTAGCAGATTTTATATCTTTTTTGATATCTGTAATGAATTTTTTATCAAATATTCTTTCATATTTAAAAAAACCTTCAGTTAAAATTTTTTTCTTAAAATTTTTATTTTCAATAATCATACTTTTTTTTTATAATAATATTCTTAATCTTATTTTGTAATTCCAGTTCATAAAAAGTTAAATGCTTATTAAATGTATTGTATATTGTAATATCTGGATTTTTTGGAAATTGGGGTTTTATATTTACACCAACAATATTTTTTTTATTCTTATAAATTTTTTTTTTCTTACCTTTTGATATTATCTTTTGAACGTCTGATTTAATAAAAATTTCTATATACTTTTCTATATGTTTTCTATTCCACGCCCTAGGTTTATTCATTAGACCAACTATAGAAAATACCACATTAACACCCTGATCTGTAAAAAGTTTTGCTAGGCTTACGAATTTTTTTGAATTAGATATCCTTTCCTTAAATGTATAGCCATATAACTCTAAAATGCCTCTTAGTGTATCACCATCCAGGTGTATTGTTGCCCCATATTTTTTATTAATAAAAGGTAAAATTTTTCTGGCTAAATTAGTTTTACCAGATCCTGACAAACCAGTTATCCAAAATAAAATACCTTTTTTTCTATTTTTATTCATCGTGATTAATAAATGTAATTATTTAATAAATATACTTTCTATTAGAAAAAAAAATAAGTTTTTAATGCCTCTTGTAAAAATTTTATTTTCATATAATTGTAAAATGATGAAGTTTATTTCAGAAATTGCTTTAAATTATAACAATAACTCTAATCTTTGTTATGAGTTAATAAAACAGTCAAAACTTTCTGGGGCTGATATTGTTAAATTTCAATTAGGTTGGAGGGGAAAGCAAAATGAAATAAATTATCTAGATTACGAAAGGCTTTAGAACATAATATTTTTACAAAATTTCCTTAAAAAATATTAAAAAATGAAATTTCTAAATGTAAAAATTTAATAGAAAAAGTAAGACATCCTATCCAGAAAGAAAATACAATACTAATATGATTAAGATTTTAAAAGGATTTAATATTTTAACTTGTCCAATAGCAAGTGGACAAAAGAATGCAAAAAAAAAGATACATATAAGATAAAAAGAATTATGGTAGGATTTAATGATAAAAAATTTCCAAAATTTTAAATTTAAATTAACCTTCGTATAAAATATTATAATCTATTGTTTGTGAATAAGAAATATCAAAAAGAAATTTCCAAAATAAATAGTTTACCGATTTTAGCATTGGGAGCCAATGCGCATAATGGACTAGATTGGGTTCATAGTCTAATTGATGGTCACGCAGAGGTTGGAATATTACCTGCTTTTAGTTTTTTTAGGTTTACAGTTAGAGAGAAAATAAATCAAAATATGTTTGATAATAAAAAAAAATTGATCCTAAGAATAGGCAACATACTTTATAAAAATAAATCATATAATGTTCCAAGAAGAAAATTCTTTTCAAACTATAAAGAAAAAAAAATTTTTGAAAATTATTTAAAAATTTATTTAACAATCGAAAAAAAAATTTCTTTTAGATCTTTATTTTTTGCAATCCATTTAGCATATTTCAAAATAAAAAAAGAAAACATTATGTCAAAAAAAATTATCGTCAGTCATGAACATATGTGCTGGAATCATCATAAATATTCAATTTTTAAGAATGTTAGGTTTTGTTTTGTGATTAGAGATCCTAGAGCAGCTTTTGCAGGCAGCATACTTCAAATGAAAAAGGTAAATAAATATTTTTTTTTAGAAAGCTCAGCAATGAATAAAATTTTATTAAATTATATTACTGGATGGAAATTTATTAAAAGAGAAAAACTAAATAATCCAAGTAATATTTTTTTTCTTATAAATGAAAAAATGAATAAAGATTTAAAAAATGAAATGATTAAGTTTTGTGAATGGAGTAAAATTAATTTTAAAACAAGTATGTTAAAAAGTACTTTTAATAAAAAACCCTGGAAAGGTGAGTCTTCCTATTTAATGAAAAAAAAAATTGATCTAAATAAAAAAGCCCCAAAAAATTTTTATAATTTAAAAAAAGTAAAAAAAAGATGGATGTCCATATTAAATCCCCAAGAAATTCAAATAATAGAAGCTTTTTCTTGCGATTATATGAAAGTATTTGGTTATAAAAAAATTTATGTTAAAAAATTTTATCAAATTTATATTAATAAGTTTTTTATTTTATTTTTTTATATACTGCCTAAAATTAATAAAGATAAGAACTTTTTATATCAATTAATAAAAAATATGATCAAAAGACTTTTAATTTTAATCTTACCTTTAAAATCACTAAATATATTGTCAATAAAATAGATTATGAAAATATTAATTACAGGAGGTGCAGGATTTATTGGTTTTCATCTATCATTAAATTTACTTAAACAGGGTTATTCAATTATAAGTGTTGATAATCTGAATGAGTACTATGATATTAATTTAAAAAAAGACCGTATTAAAATACTTAATAATAAATTCAGTAAACAAAAACAATTTCAATTTAAAAAAATTGATATCACAAACTCAGTAAAACTTAATAGCTTGGGTAAATTTAAATTTGATATAGTTATCAATTTAGCAGCACAGGCTGGCGTTAGGTATTCAATAGAAAATCCAAAAGCATATATTAATTCTAATTTGGTTGGTTTTTTTAATGTTTTAGAATTTTCTAAGATTAATAAAATCAAACACTTTTTATACGCAAGTTCAAGTAGCGTATATGGAGCTAATGAAAATTTTCCTTATAAAGAAAAAAATTCAGCAGATAATCCAATACAATTATATGCCGCAACAAAACGATCAAATGAATTATTGGCTCATAGCTATAGTCACTTATACAATCTACCCACAACTGGATTAAGATTTTTTACCGTTTATGGTCCATATGGCAGACCGGATATGGCACTATTTAAATTTACAAAAAATATAATTGCAGGCAAAGAAATCGAGGTATTTAATTATGGAAATCACTATAGAGACTTTACTTATGTCGATGATTTAGTTGATACAATAAAGGTTCTTATAAATAAAATTCCAAAATTATCAAAATGGAATAAAAAAAAACCTGATCCTTCATCAAGTACAGCTCCGTTTGAAATATATAATATAGGGAACAATGATCCTATTAAGCTCACTAAATATATTGAAATTTTAGAGAAAGTTTTGAATAAAAAAGCAAAAAAGAAATATATGAAACTACAAGCAGGGGACATTAAAAAAACATTTGCAGACAACTCAAAGATTAAAAAGTTTTATAAAAAAAAACCAACTCAAGTGACAAAAGGAATTCAAAATTTTGTTGAATGGTACAAAAAATATTATAATGAATAATTTTAAACAAAAAATTGGAATTGTTGGATTGGGATATGTAGGTTTACCTTTGGCAATTGAGTTTGGAAAATTTTTTGATGTAGCGGGATATGATATAGATAAAAAAAGAGTCTATGAAATAAATCAAAAAAAAGATCGTAACAATGAAGTTAAAAAAAAAGAATTTGTAAATTCAAAAAATTTATCAGTTTATGATAAAATTTCACAGTTAAATAATTGTAATATAATAATAATCACAACACCCACACCAATTAACAAAAAAAATATTCCAGATTTAAGAATGTTGAAAAATTCTACGACAAAAGTTTCGTCAATATTAAAAAAAAATATGATTATAGTTTTTGAGTCAACTGTCTATCCAGGTTGTACCGAAGAAGTTTGTATTCCAATCTTAGAAAAAAAATCAAAATTAAAATTTAATAAAGACTTTTTTTGTGGTTATTCACCAGAGAGAATAAATGTTGGAGATAAAAACCACAAACTAACTAATATTAAAAAGATAATTAGTGGTTCAAATTACAAAACTTTGAATTATTTAGACAAAGTATATTCTAAAATAATCAAGGCTGGGGTATTTAAAGCAAGTTCAATTAAGGTGGCAGAAGCAGCAAAAGTAATTGAAAATGTTCAAAGAGATTTAAATATTGCATTGATGAATGAAATTTCAATTATTTTTAATAAATTAAATTTAGATACAAAGGATGTAATAAAAGCTGCTTCAACAAAATGGAATTTTCATGAATACCAACCAGGTCTAGTAGGTGGTCATTGCATAGGAGTTGACCCCTATTACTTAACTTACAAATCAAAAATGATTGGTTATGAACCCAAGGTAATCTTATCGGGTAGACAAACTAATGATTCGATGTACTTAGAAATTATTTCAAGGATAAAGAGTAATAATAAATTCAAATTAATGAAAAATAAAAAAAAATTTTTAATTTTAGGATTGGCCTTTAAAGAAAATTGTAACGATATAAGAAATTCTAAAATTTTTGATTTAGCAAAACATTTTATTAAAGAGGGTCATGAAGTGCATGGCTTTGATCCATTAGTAAATACTAGCATACCAATAAAAAAAATGATTTTTCATAAAACAATGACTAAAAAAAATTTTTTTGATATTATAATAATTTCAACTCCTCATAGAGACTTTATAAGACTAGGTATTAATAAAATTAAAAGTTTTGGAAAAAAAAATTCAATTATATTTGATGTTAAAAGTGTTTTTAATAAAGATGTAAATGTTGATGAGAAGCTTTAGGAATTAAATTAATGATTTCAAATAAAAAAAAAATACTAGCCGTTATACTTGCAAGAGGTGGCTCCAAAGGGATTAAATTAAAAAATATAACTGATCTAGCGGGCAATCCACTAATTAGCTATACAATAGAAGCTGCAAAAAGATCAAAATACATTGATAATATCATTGTATCCACTGATAGTAAAAAAATTGCTAAGGTGGCCTCTGACTTTGGTGCAGAAGTACCTTTTTTTAGAAATAAAAAATTAAGTGGTGATAAAGTGAGCTCAGTTGATGCACTACATGATGCTGTAGTCAGATATCAAAATATCAAAAATACTTTTTTTGATTATATAATAGAACTTCCATGTGTCAGTCCATTAAGAGGTCATAAACATATAGATGAAGTTATAACACTATTAGATAAAAAATTCAAAAATGACGTTGATAGTGTTACTGCATACGTAAATACTGGAGAAAAACATCCAACCAGATTAAAGAGAATCAAGAATAATTTGATTACTGAGTTTTGTAAAGAGTATCCTGAAAAAAATAATATGTCCAGAAGGCAAGATTTTGAACCTTGCTATATTAGAAATGGATCAATATATGCGATGACAAATAAATGTCTTGTTAAATATAAAAGTAGACATGGAAAAAAAATGTTACCCTACATTATGTCATCAATAAACTCAATTAATATTGATGAAAAATCAGATTTAGTGCTAGCTGAATCATTAATTAAAAACGGTTATTCTGTAAACTTTCCAAAAAAAAATTTTCGTTCAGAAATATTTTACTCAAAGAAGAAAAATAAAATAAAATTATTGATAACTACAGACTTAGATTTTGTTCCATTAATAAGAAAAAAACTTGAAAATGAATTTGAGTGTGTATTTATTAAAAATATAACTAATATAAATATTATTAAAAATGAAATTAAAAAAGTAGATGGTTGGATATGTTCTCCATGTCCAAATTACAAAATTGATAAGAGTCTAATTCCAGACACAAATAGATTAAAGTTTATTTTAACACCTTCAACGGGGGTAAGTCATATTGATGTAAAATTCTTTGAAGAAAGAGGAGTTATTGTAAAAAGTCTAAAAAACACAAAGTTAATAAATAGAATTTATGCTTCATCAGAATTTACATTCTTGATGCTTTTAAATTCATTTAAAAATTTTGTTAAAGGAGTTTCTAGTGTTAAAATTGGATATTGGAGAGAAAATGAGAGAAAATTAAGAGGAAATGAAATTTTTGATAAAACTTTAGGCATTGTAGGTTTTGGAAGAATAGGCTCAAATGTTGCAAAATATGCTCTTTCAATGGGAATGAAGATTTTAGTTTTTGATCCATATCTAAAAACTAAAAACCAAAAAATTTTTCAATTTAATAACTTATATCAAATGTTAAGAAAATGTGATGCGGTAATTGTTTCAGTCCACCTTGATAAAAAGACAAAAAATTTGATTAATAAAAAATTCTTAGATAATCTTAAAAATGGAACAATATTGATAAATTCATCTAGAGGAGAAATATTAGACGATAAAGAGCTAATAAAATTTTTAAGAAAAAATTCAAAATCAAAAGTAATTATTGACGTAATTAAAGATGAACAAAAAAAAATGCTTAAGGACAACATTCTGTACAAGTTTTCAAAGACAAATGAACGTTTGCTCATTACACCTCATATGGCAGGATTAACCTATGAGTCCGAGTCTAAAGCGGCTATACAAACATATAATAGCCTAACAAAAATAATAGGTAGAATAAATTTTGAATAAAATCTTTTTTCCAGATATTAGTGTTATTGTATGTACGTATAATCATGAAAAATGGATTGAGAGATGCATAAGAAGTATTATTAACCAAACAAATATAAAAAGAAATAAATGGGAATTAATTATTGTAGATGATTTTTCAAAAGATAGTACAAAAGAAATTCTAAAACCTTATAAAAAAATAGAAAATATTAATTTTATTCATAATAGAAAAAACTTAGGTCTACCAAAGTCTTTAAATATTGCCTTAAAAAAAGCCAAGGGAAGATATGTTGTTAGAGTAGACTCTGACGATTACATAGCAAGAAACTATCTCTTTGTCTCAAGTTTGTTTTTGGAGATGAATCCAGAGTATCAAGCTGTAGCTACAGATTATGTTGAAGTTAACAACCACGAGCAAAAAATTAAAAAAGTAAACTGTTTAAAAAAACAAATTGCATGTGGAGTGATGTTTAGAAAAGAATGTTTGTTCGATATTGGTATGTATAATGAAAAATTTAAAATGAGAGAAGGCCATGAATTAAGAACTAGATTTGAAAAAAAATTTCAAATAGGGAGAATTGAATTTCCCATGTATAAATATAGAAAACATGAGAATAATCGTACAAAAAATAAAAAAGAAATTAAACGATATGAAAATTATTTAAAAGAAAATACGAAATAATAATGAGTTCAAAACATAATGCAGGAATAGTAATTCTTTTAGCAAGAGTAAAAGTTTTAGAAAAAACTTTAGAAAATTTTTATGAAAATTTTAATTCAAAATATGATTATCCAATTTATTTACATACTTTTGGAAAATTAACAAATGATGGTTATTTAGAAAACCTTAGAAAAAAATTTTCAGAAAATATTTTTTTAAAAGAAATTGACTATGAAATTCCTAAACAAGTAGATGAGAAAGAATTATTTTATAATAGATCATATAACAGATATGTAAAAAAAAATTTTCCAAAAAAGAGAATAGGGTATCTTCACATGCTAAGATTTTCAACTAACCTAACATCATTTGGTAAAATTGGCTGTATGTGTAAAGATATGGAAAAGTATGAAAAGTTAATGAAATTTGATGACGAGTCATGGTTTAAAAAAAAAATTAATTTTGATCTTTTTGACATACTTAATGAGTATCCAACAGCCTCAGCTTACGCTGATGGAGATAATATCTCAATTCAAACAAGGCGCGAGACTACAGAAAATTTATGGAATTTTTATAAATATTATTTAAAAAAATATAATTACGAGCCCTTATGCCCAAAACTAAAAAATGCCCTTAAAAATAATGATGAAGATATAGTCAATACACTAATTTTTAAATGCGGGAATATGGAATTATATAATATTGATATGATAAAGAAATCACCATGGAATGAATATATTGAAGAAGTTAATCAATATGCGGGCGATTACAAATATAGATGGGGTGATAATGAAGTGATAGGACTTTTTTTCTTAACTCATTTTGAAAAACCTTTTTTTGATTTCAAGTTAAAGCAAAAAGGAATTTATTTTCCATCAATACCAAGTGAATATACCGAAGGATATGCGCCATCTCCAAATAGCATATTAAATATTCATAGTAAAAATTTTATATTATCAAATATTTATAGGCTAATTTTAACTATAAAAAAAAAATTATTTCCATTTAGATGAAAGAAATTTGTACTCATCAAATATTTTTTCAAGCCCCAAATATCCTTTTTTAGATAAATGATCATAGAAAATTTTTGCCGCTGAAGTTTTACTTTTATATTTTGTTTCACCGTCTAAAAATTCTTTAAGTTGTAAAAATAAATCATCTTCATTATTCAAATCAAATTCGTTAACAAATTCTGCGTATTTATCGTCTAATACGTCTTTTGAATAAAAAACTGGAAGATTAAAATAAAAAGCCTCAAGCAAGGGTAGAGTTGATCTTGCTACGTATGTTGGCATAAGTAGGGCGTCGGAATTCATATATAGTGATATAATTTGATCTTCATTTAAGAAATTGTAAAATTTAACATAGTTTTCTAAATTATATTCAGTGACCTTTTTTTTTAAAAATTCTAAGTTACCTTTGTTTCCACCAGTCAAAATTAATATGAAATCGCTATTTACTTTTTTAAGTTTTTTTATAACATTAAATAAATAAATGTGATTTTTATGAGGCCAATATTGAGCAGGATAAAAAAAAATTTTATTTTTTTTGTCTATTTCAAAATTATCAAAAATTTCATTATAAAATTCTTTATTATTATTTTTTGATATATTAGGTAAGGGAGTATTAAATGGGATTATTGAAATTTTTTTTTGATTACAATTGTAAAATTTCTCTATATCCTCAGATGCTTTTTTACTATTTACAATTATTTTAAAAGAATTATTTACAACTTTTTTTAAAACTTTTTCTTTTTGATTAAATGTTTCTATAGATTTAAATTCAGGGAAGTAGTTATCTAATTTATGATTAATATCCCAAATATTTACTATAAAATTGGAATATTCAGTATTTTTAACTAAATCAATTAGAGTTGAGGGTCCAAGAAAAAAAAATAGATCAATTTTATTTTTTTCTGAAATTTTATGAATTGAGTTTCTATATCTTAATTTTTTTAAAATTTTAGAAAAAAAAATTTTTTGATCAATTATATTAATAAATCTTTCAAAATAGCCAATTTTTAAAATTTTACTTTTTATATTATGTTTGAAAAGTACTTTTTGAACATTTTCTGATGTACAAAAAAAAACTATTTTAAGATTGGGATTTTTGAAGTCATTAATTATTTTAACAGTAGAAAGAGATTGATAAAATCCACCACCACCATTTGTTTCAGTGTCAAAAATTACAGCTAAGTTAATTGTCATATTTTAATTACTAATCACACATTTATTCACTAGTTAAAATAGACTTTTACATATATTAATATATTAATACAGCCTTTAATGATTCAATTAATAAAAAAGTATAAAAAAACTTCCATATTACTGGTTGTCATCTTAACGATTACTTCTTTAACCTCTTATTATTTTGGGGCCTTATCTTATCATTATAAATTTTTTCCATTCAATTCTAAAATTAAAAAAGTAGAGGAACAAATTAGTTTTATTGAAACAGCTAAGAATAATCTTAAATTATTAGAATATAATTTGCCCACTTATAAAAAATATGGAGCGATAGATAATTTTAAAGATAAGATAATTTTTGTAGATAATGACGGTTTTCTCTATTTATTTGATACAAAAAATAAATCATTTGTTAAAATTAAATCACCAATACTTATAAATAATAAAAAAAAATTTATTAAAAAATATGAAAATGAATTAGGCACAGTTAGATTAGAAAATTTATTTGGTACTAGAGATATTCTAATAGAAATTATAAATGGTCAAAATCAAATTTTTCTGTCCTCTTTAGACTATAATGTTCAAAATGATTGTTATGTAATTTCAGTTTATAACAGTCAAATTAAAGATAAAGACAACGAAATTTTAATTAATGATTGGAAAAAAATATTTAGTTCCAATCCTTGTTTAAAAACTGATTTAACTCCTAATGATTTATTTGCATCGTCATCATCAGGGGGAAGAATTGCAAAATTAGATGAGTCTAATATTTTAATTACCTTGGGAGATTTTTATGCTGATGGAGTGAATGGTCCAATATTAAGTCAAAAATTAGATAATGACTATGGAAAAATTGTTCAATTAAATATTAACACAAAACAAAAAAAGTTTTTTTCTGTTGGTCATAGAAACCCACAGGGTCTCTTTGTAAATAAAAATAAAGAAATTTTTTCAACTGAACATGGGCCTGAAGGTGGCGATGAATTAAATTTAATTTTAGAAAATAAAAATTATGGATGGCCCTATGAAACGTTTGGTACAGATTATAATAGTAAAATTTGGCCCTTAACTAAAAAAAATAGAATCATCGATAATTATGAGAAACCATTATTTTCTTGGGGTCCAGGGCTAGGGATTTCTAATCTTATAGTTTATGGCTCAAATTATTTTTTTGAATGGGAGGACAATATACTTGTAACATCATTAATAGGAAATAAAATTATTAGACTTGTGTACGATAAAGAAAACAATAAGATTGGCTATATTGAATATATAAAATTAAATCATAGAATAAGAGATATCATTGAATTAAAAAATGGTAGAATAGCTATTTTAACTGATATTTTAGATGCAAATGCATATGGAAGTATTCCAAAACTTCTCATTTTGGAAAAAAATCTATAGGCGATGTTGCCAAAATATAATTTAATAACTACTGCATTAAAAACTAAAAAAAGTAAGTACGATAAATTTTATCTTGGAGATTGGTGTATAAAATACAATAACAAAAACACTAGCTTAGATGCAAGCAAACACCCATATCATTGGAATGATAAAAAAAAATTAATTAAAGATTATAAATATTTAAAAAGCCTTCATCCAATAATATTAGATACAATATATAAAAAATTAAATAAAGAACTTGGAATAAATTATAAAAAAATTTTTTGGGAAATTTATTTGGGTCCTTGGTTGAATTATTATTTACAAGTCATGTTTGATAGATGGGAAATAATAGACTCTTTTTTAAAAATACATGGAGACAATTTTTTAACTGATAAATTTGATTATGATGAAAATGATTTTATCTGTAAAAATCTTGAAGAGTTTGTGTATAGTTTATATTCAGATGAATATAACCACATTATATTTAATGAGATACTAGCATATAGATTAAACACAAAAAATATTTTCTTCAATAATGGAATTAAAATAAAACCACTTATAAAAAAAAAATATAAGATAGGTAGAAATATAAAAATTTTAAGAACATTTGAAAAAATATTTTCATCAATTATAAAAAAACAAAATTTTCTTTTATTTGACACATACTTGTCCAGATATGAAGAAACTTTATTAAACTTAAAATTAAAACAAATACCAACTGTACATTCTCCCAATTTATCTCTTGAAAACTGGATTATAGACAGAAAGTTTAGAAGAGAAGTTTTTAAATATGAAAATAAAAGTAATAGTTTTGAGGATTTTTTATTAAAAAAGTTAAATTTATTTATACCATCAGAGTTTTTAGAAAATTTTTCCAACTTAAAAGATCAATCAAATAACTTATGTTGGCCAAAAAATCCCAAAATAATTTTTACATCACACGCGCTAAATAATTATTCACTATCAAAATTCTATATTGCCGATAAGGTAAACCATGGCTGTAAGCTAATTCATGGACAACATGGAGGTGTTTATGGTTTAGATGAATTCACTACTCATGAAGATTATGAATTAAATGTTTCAAATTATTTTATTTCTTGGGGTTGGTCACATAAGGAAAAAATTAAACCTATTGGAATTTTAAAGCCTATTAAAAATATTAGCAGAAAAAACAATTTTAAAAATAATGATAAGGATAAACTACTTTATGTTTTAAGATCTCGATCACGTTATTCGGTCAACTTATTGCATTCAGATATAAGAAGCTCTCAAATGATCACTTACTATAATGAAAATATTAATTTATTATCAAATATTGATGACAAAATACAAAAAAAAACAATTTTAAGACTTCATTCTAGAAAATATGGATGGGACGAAAAAAAGAGATTTAGTGACTGTTTTAATACTATAAAAATTGATGAGGGACATAAAAAAATTTCCGATTTAATTAAAAAATCACGTTTAGTGATACATACTTATAATGCAACAGGGTTTCTAGAAACTTTAGCAGCTAATGTTCCAACAATTATTTATTTTAACTCCAAAAATAATTTGATAAGAAATGATGCAAAAGTAATATTTAAAGAATTACAAAAAAATAAAATTTATTTTAGTGATGCAAAAGAAGCATCGGATCATATTAACAATGTTTGGAATAATATCGATTTATGGTGGAACAACAAAGAAACACAAAGCACAAGAAAATTATTTTGTACAAAATATGCAAAAATAAATGATAATAAGTTGAATGAAATAAAAAATTTAATTATTGAATCTACTTATGAAAAATAAAATTTTACAATTGATTTCTAATAAAGAAAAAAAGAAAGTTTTTATAATCATTATTGGATTATTTATTATTGCATTTCTAGAAATGATAAGTATAGGTTCTATTCCTGCATTTGTTTATTTATTTCTAGATGTAGATAGAGTTTATGATGTAATTAATCAGTATAATTTAAATTACGAATTTATTGTAAATCTAAATACATCAAAGTTATTAATTTTTTCAAGCCTTATCTTAATATTTATTTTTTTAATAAAGAATATAATAATTTTATTTTTTAATTTTTTTCATTTTAAATTTAATTATGAAATTAAGAAAAACCTCTGTCTAAAGTTTTTTTCGAAATACATTGATGAAGACTATGAAATAATTAAAACAAAAAGTAATTCAAAAATTACTAGAGACATTCTCGTTGAAACATCCCAATTTGTTGACATAATTGATAATTCTATAATATTTATAAGAGAAATTTTAATTTTAACTGGAATAATAATATTACTAATCATTACTGATCCAATTATTACTTTTACAATTGGAATTACATTGAGCCTAATTTTAATTTTTTTTTATTTGTTCTTTAGAAAAAAAATAGCCTCTAAAGGAAAAATAGTTCAACTTGAAAGAGAAAGACTTTTTCAGTGGATTAATCAAACTATGGGTTCAATTATTGACATAAAAATTTTTAACAGGAAATTGTTTTTCTTTAAATTGTTCTCCTCATCTATCAAGAGATATGAAAAGCAAAACCTTTATATGAATTTTATATCAACTTTACCAAGAGTTATACTTGAAATAGTAAGTGTTAGTATGATCTTGTTATTTATGGTTATTTATATTATATCAAATGAAGATTTAGCTTCATTTTTGCCATTTCTAACATTATTAGTTGTTGCATTATTGAAGATGATACCATCTTTTAATAATTTAATTCTTTCAGTTAATACCTTAAAATTTAGAAAACCTTCTTTAGATTTAATCTATGAGAATCTAGCAAATTACAAAACTACTACACAAAAAATAAATCAAGATAAAAATTTAGAAATTAAAGAAGGATTAAAAATAATAGATTTAACTTACTCATACCCAGATAATAAAATAGAAATTTTAAAAAATATTAATTTAGTAATTAAAAAAGGTGAATTTACAGCAATAATTGGAAAAAGTGGATCAGGAAAAACAACACTGATGTTAATTTTATTGGGTTTACTTCAGCCGAAGAAAGGAAAAATTTTAATTGATGGAAAATGTATACACAAAGGATTGATAAATTTTTGGCAATCTAAGATTAGTTTTGTTTCACAGAACCCTTATTTAATAAATGATACTATCAAATCAAATATAATGTTTGGGGATGCAGAAAATAAAAAAAACATTAAATTGCTAGAAGTAGTTTGTAAAATATCAAAATTAGATGAATTTATTTATAAAAATAAAAATGGATTAGAGTCAATTATTGAAGATAATGGAACCAATTTATCTGGTGGCCAGAAACAAAGAATAAGTATTGCAAGAGCATTATATAAAAATTCAGAATTCATATTTTTTGATGAAGCAACTAACGCATTGGATGAAAAATTAGAAAAAGAAATATTTGAACTCATTCATTTATATTTCCCTAAAAAAACAATAATAGTGATTACACATAGATTAAATTCTATTAAGGATGCAGACAATATTATTTATATTGAAAAAGGAAAGCATATTGATAATGGAAAGTATGATTTTATAAAATCAAAATACATTGATGTATAATAGAAGATAATATAAATTAATTTTATTAAAATTTAACTATATGAAAAAAATATCTTACCCTCTTTTAAAGGATGCCTTTTCCAAGTCTGATTTGATGGCAGCACAAAAAGTAATAAAAACCGGACAATTAACAATGTCAAAAATAACAAAAAATTTTGAATTAGAATTTGCTAAAAAAATTGGCTCAAAATATGCATTAATGGTAAACTCAGGATCTTCTGCAAATTTATTGGCAACTTTTGCTGCATGCAATCCTTATAGAAAAAATATCTTTCGAAAAGGTGATGAGGCAATTATCCCTTCCCTGTGCTGGTCAACATCACTATGGCCACTAGTTCAAGCCGGATTAAAACCAGTGTTCGTTGATGTAGATCCTAAGACTTTAAATTTAGGTATAGAAGATATTATTAAAAGTATTACAAAAAAAACCAAACTAATCATGGCGGTACATGTTTTGGGAGGCTGCACTGATATGAAAAAATTAACGCAGATTACTAAAAAAAAAAAAATTATATTAATAGAGGATACTTGTGAAAGCTTAGGATCTACATTTAATAAAAAAAAACTAGGAACCTTCGGTGATTTTGGAACGTATTCTTTTTATTATTCTCACCAAATAAGCTCAGCGGAGGGGGGAATGGTAGTTTGTAACAATTATAATGATTATTCAATTTTACATTCATTAAGATCCCATGGGTGGACTAGGGATTTAAAAGTGGAAAAAAAATTTAATAAATCTGATAAAAGATTTATTTTTTACAATATGGGGTTTAATTTAAGACCAACAGATATTACAGCATCAATTGGACATAATCAGCTAAAAAGAATTAAAACTTTTCAAATACAAAGAAGCTGGAATAGAAAAAAGATTATAGACACAATCAAACAATCAAAGTTATGGAAAAATCAATTTTCATTTCAGGAAATCCATGAAAAATGTGACCCTAGTTGGTTTGGTTTGCCAATAATGATTAATAAAAAATACAGTAAGTATAAAAATAAATTTATAGAGTATTTAGAAAAATCAGGAATCGAAACAAGGCCAATTATAAGTGGTAATTTTGCCAATCAACCGGCTATAAAAAAATTTAACCTTAATAAAAAAAATAAAAAGTTTCCTAATGCTCAAATCATTGAAGACTCAGGTTTTTTTATTGGCTTACATACAAAAAAAATTACTACTAAAGAGGTTAATTATTTAACTTCAAGGTTATTTAAAATTGAAGAATTTAATTAGAACAAGAAAAGTGGTCGGTATTACTGGTGGAAGTGGAGTACTAGGTAAGTTTTTTATTGAAAAATATAAAAATATTTTTAATTTTAAAATGTTTCAAGGTGATATTACCAACTATAAAGTTTTAAAAAGGTGGTACATTGAAAGCAAACCAGATTATTTCCTACATTTTGCTGCTAAAGTTCCTGTTAAATTTGTTGAAAAAAACTATAAAAAATCAAAAAAAATTAACGTTGGGGGAGTAAGCAATATAATAAAAATTATTGAAAATGATAAAAATTTATTATGGTTCTTTCTAGCGTCTACATCCCATGTTTATAAAAAAACTAATTTTCCTTTATCAGAAAATTCAAGAACAGTACCTGCAAACAAATATGGAAAGACTAAATTATTTGCTGAAAATAAATTAAAAAAAATTTACAAAAAAAAAACTATCTGTATTGGTAGAATTTTCAGTTTTACTGACAAAAGTCAATCTAAAGATTTTGTAATACCATCAATTTTTAAAAAGATAAAAGAATCCAGAAATAAGAAGTTTATAATAAATGAAGCTACACGAGATTTCATTCATATAGATGACATATGTTCAGCAATATATTTTTTGCTTAGAAATAATGCAAAAGGTATTTATAATATTGGCACTGGTCATATATCTAAAATAACTGATGTTATAAAATTTTTTTCAAAAAGATTAAAAAAAAAAATATCTATTATTTTAAAAAAAAATAAAGTTAGCGATGTTTTAATCTCTAATAACAATAAAATTAAATCATTAGGCTGGTATCCCAAAAAAAGTTTTTTAGACATTTTAAATGATTATTATTTATCAAATAGATAAATTTAACACTTTTTTATATAGTTCGATTAATTCTTTTGTATTCTTATCAAGATCAAAATTTTTAACAGTTTTCATGGTTTCTAACTTGGTTATAGATATTTGATTTTTTGAAATTTTATCAATAACATTAACGTACTTTTTATAATTAAAGCTATTAATTAAAAAACCATTTTTATTGTTTACAATCAGTTCGTCAATTCCTTTAGTATTAAACGATAAAATTGGTAAGTTCGAAGCTAAGGCCTCAATAAAAGTAATACCAAAAGATTCAATTCTTGATAAATTTAAGTAAATATCAGACGATTTGTAGTGCTTAATCAGTTCTTCATTTGGAAAATATAATTCATTGATATTTTGTATATCTTCAATTATTTCAAAATCATCTATATTTTTTTTTAATTCTTTATATTTTAAAACTTTATTTGTACCTTTTCCAATAATTTTCCATTTAAATTTTATTTTCTTTTTATTTAAAATAGGTACAATTTTTTTAATTAAATCGAATCCCTTTTTTTTTTCTGCAAATCTTCCAACAGTTATAAATTTTATATAATAAGATTTTTTTTTTTTAATTTGTGTTTTTTTAAATTTTTTTAAATAAACACTATTTGGAATTAAAAAAATTCTATTTTTTTTTACACCTAATTTTATAAGATCTTTTTCTATGTTTTTTGAAATTGCTGTGAATGCATCTATATATTTGATTGTAGATATTAATAAATCATTATATTTTTTATTTAATCTATAACCATAATTAATCTTAGTCAAAATTTGAACATCGATACCTTGAAATGTAACTATTACTTTTTGATCTAATTTTTTTAAGCAATTAATCAAAATTAAACTTTTAAAGTTTAAAAAACAAAAATGCCAAATATCATATTTTTTTTTTTTAATTTTTCTTCTTAAAAAAAATGTAATAATAAAATTTAAATTAATCCCAAGATGATAAAAAAAAAAATATACTATAGAGGTTAAAAAATAATTAATTTTTATAATATTATAATTTGTGTTCTTAATATTTGCCTTTCTGTAAATTAAGCAATCTACTTTTAAGCCATTTTCTATAAGTTTATTTGCAAAGTTATTTACCTGTACTTGAGCACCACCTGGTTGGGGGAAAAATACCCCTGGAATAAATGCGATATTCATTTTTTATTAATAAAAAACATAATTGCTTTATGTGTTATAATGGTAAAAAAAAGAAAAAATAAATAAATTTTGCTTTGCTTGTTATTAGCTCTTATTCTTATTTCTTCAATTAATCTTGTGTAATACGGTAATCTTGAAGAAAGACCATCTACTGCAAATTTACCAAATATCTCATTTTTATTAGTTGCCATACCAATAAATTTAGACCTAATTAATCTGTATAATAAATCTCTGTCTGATGAGAATCTAAAATTTGTATTATATAATCCTATTTTTTGTTGAACTGTTCTCTTTATAAAAAAACCAACAGAATGTGAGGGATAAATATTTAATTTGTACCAGATTTTTTTTGGATAAAAACCATGATAAAGTTTTTTGTGCTGAACACTGCCAAATAAAAAGTCTATTTTATGTTTTAAGAAATAATTATTTACAATATTAAATGTATTTGGATAATAATAATCATCAGAATTTAATATTCCTATAATTTCTCCACTACAGAGTTTAATACCTTTATTCATTGCATAATAAATACCTTTATCCTTATGGCTCTCCCAGTGTTTAATTTTATTATTATATTTTTTAATTATATTAACAGTGTTATCTGAAGATTTACCGTCAATTATTATATGTTCAATTTTATTTTTAGTATAATTCTGATTTATTACACTTTTGATAGATCTCTCTATCTTACTCCCTGAATTCAAACTAACAGTTATAATTGATATTTTTAATCTTTTTTTCATTTAACCAATTAACTTTAAATATTGATTTGAATTATTGATTGAGTATTTTTTTAAATTTTTATGAGTTAGTTTTAATTTATTAACTGACAAATCATAGTCATTAATAATGCTTTTTAATTTTTTTTCTAAATCACAATAATCATTTATTTTAAAAATGTGTTTTGTATCATTTTGCAAAATATCAGTTACACCACTACAGTTACTTGCTAAGACAGGCGTACTATTGTTGATAGCATCAAGGAGAACATTTGGAGACCCTTCATATAGAGACGTTAGTATAAATAAGTTTGCATTTTCGTAATATTTTTTTAAGTTTTTTTTCCAACTCTTAATTTTAATAAATCTACTATTTTTAATTAATTTTTCTAATGAATTTTTTTTATAGCCACTTCCTATAATTAATAAATTTATTTTAATATTTTCAGCGGCTATTTTTTTAATGACATTTATTAACATTTCAAAGTTTTTTTGTTTTACAAGCCTACCAGTAGAAATTATATTAAATTTTTCATTTTTATTATATTTTTTTTGGTAAAATTTCTCTTTTTTTTTCAAATAAGGATTGTAAATTATTTTTATTTTTTTTTTATTAAAAACTATTTTTTTTAATGATTTTTTAGATAATCTCGAAAGTGCTATTATTTTATATGTAAATTGATAAAATATTATCTTGGCAATAAATACAAGACAAGCATTTACAATGTTATCCGAGTATTTAGTAGCTCCAATAATTTCTTCAGAATTTCTTATTATTATTTTATTTTTTTTTATTAGAGAAACAAATATTGAAAATAAATGATTTTGCATTGATAAAATTTTGTCATTTTTTTTTAAATTGTTAAATAATAAAATTGCAGAAAAAAAAGAACTTAATAAATTTGAAAAAAAATTGTTTTTATTACTTTTATAATTGATAATTTTTAAATATTTTGATTTTATTAATAATTTTTTATTAATATTGTTTGTAATTAGAACAACTTTTCTTTTTTTATAAACAAAAAAGTTAATTAGATTCAAAGCAATTTTTGAGACACCACCTCGATCAAAACTTGGAAGATAAATACAAATTCTTGAAGATTTATTATTAAGTTTATTCATTTAAAATATAATACTGATTAAATTATAAATAAGTTTAAAAATATTATTTACTATTAATTTGATTTTTTCAGTTTTTACTATAGTTTGGTGGCAATTTGATGATTAATTTTCTAGCTAGAATTATACTAAAATTATTAAAGATATTAGATTTTATTTTAAAAAAAATGAATAAAACTCTATTATCTCATTCATTATATGAAAACCTTAGAAATACTTATACTATTCACCAAATAAATTTTGAAAAAGTGGCCTTTCAAACATTTAATTCTCAATTATATTTCAGGTCCAAAACATTGTTCACTAAAGAGCCGGAAACAATTGACTGGATTAATAAATTTGAAAACAAAAATGATAGTATATTTTGGGATATAGGTTCTAATATTGGCCTATATTCAGTTTATGCATCAAAAGCAAAAGATAAAATAAAGGTATTTTCATTTGAACCTTCAACAAAAAATTTAAATATTTTAAGTAATAATATCTCAAAAAATAAATTGGAAGAAAGAGTCAAAATTATTCAATTACCTTTAACAGAAATTAAAAATCAAATTTTAAAAATGTCTGAAAAAAACTCAATTGAAGGTTCAGCGTCAAATAGTTTTGGTGTTGATTATACTTTTGGAGGAAAAAAATTTGATTTTCAAAATAATTATTACTTATTTGGTACCTCAATAGATAATTTAATAGAAGAAAAAATATTAGAAGTTCCTGATTATATAAAAATTGATGTTGATGGTATTGAACATTTAATATTAAATGGTGCAAAAAATACACTACAAAATCAGAAAATTAAGTCAATATTAATCGAAGTACAAGAAGATTTTGAAGAACAATTTGAAGGAATTAAAAAAATTTTAAATGAGAATAAATTTCATTTATCATCAAAAAATCAAAGTGAAAGATATAGAAATCATCCTAAATTTAAATATTCATACAACTATATTTATTACAGATGATAGATGTTATTGAATATAATAATTAATATTAATTGATTTTCTTAAAGCATTTTTTTCTAAAATTTTTTCAATTTTATGAAATGAATTATTTGTTTTTAAAAAACCTATAAGCTTATTTCCTGTAAAAGGAGACTGATAAAATTTTTCCATGTGTTCTAAAAATTTTGAAGACATTTCTTCATTCATAAATTTTGAATCCCATAAATCAACCTTTTGATTTTTATCTTTAAATTTAAAGAAACAAGTCCCCCAATTATCAGAGTTATTTATTTTTTTTAGGTCTGGCAAATAAACCATCAAAGAAATAAGTTTGTTTTTTTTATCAGTATGTAAGGGTATATAACAATTACTTTTTATTATTGAGAATTCAAAGCCAAGTTTAACAATTTTAATATTAAATAAGCCCATAAAATATTTTAAAACTTTAATTATAAATTTATTGTTAATTGTAACTAAAAAAAATTTATTAAAATTTTTTCTCTCATCAATTTTGTTTATTTCAGTTTTTAATAAATTGTAAATTTTTTTGAATATTTCAGGGTTATTTAAATAATTATATAATTTATTATAACTATCTTTTTTTTTTAAAAATTTGAAAAAATCTATACTTTCATTATTCAAATAATTTTTTTTACCAATTTCAAAAGCATTTTTAAATTCACTTTCAGGAGGAAATTCAGATATTAAATTATCATAAAATTTTGTATCAAAAATATTGTTTATCTCAAAAATACAAAATGGTTCAGCTATATATATATCTGAATCCTCGATTCTATTTGGAAGTTTAAATAAAGAATTTTTCATTTAAGCTTATACATTTTTTTTTTTAAAAATTTAGGACAATTATAATCAAGGGCATTTTTATGAAGAACATAAAAGGGTATTTTTTGTGAAATAAAATCATAGGCCATAGTTGAGTATTTAGAAATAAAAACCTGTTTGTATGTTAAAAAGTCGAGTTTATTGAAAATTTTAACATTATTTGGTAATTTTTGTTGAATTTTTGAAATATCAACTTTTGGGTGTATTTTTAATATAAATTTTTTGTTTGAAGAATTTATCAATACATAATTTATAATTAATTTAATTGTTTCTTTATAATCATGCAGACCTAGGATTATTAGATAAACATTTGAAGACTTAGAAATTTTTATAACATTCTTTTCTTTATTGTTAGTATTAAATATATTTATTATATTATTGTTCTTAAAATATTTTAAATAATCAATTCTACTTTTTTTATATTTACAACAAACTAAATCAGGAAGATATTCTTTAAAATGCTTTCTAAGCTTAATGATATCTAGCCACATTAGATTTTCATTAAAAATACCGTGTTGAAAACCAAAAAATTTAATTTTTTTGTTCAACCTAAAAAAATTTTTTTTAACATAGAACCCAAAATGATATTCAAAAAGGTAATAATTAATTACTTTTGGAGATAAGGTTGTGTTAGCTCTTTCAATAGCTGATTCTGTAGTAGATAGTTTAAAAAAATTTAACAAAGAAATTTCAAAATAATCTAAAAGTGATTCATTGATCTTAATGTTTTCATAATTAATATCTGCTTTAAAATTTTTTGTAAGAATATTGTTATATTTAAAAAAATATTTTATTTGTCGCAATATATCTCTTAATTTAACAAAATATTCTATATTGATCATATCATTTTGTATTGATTGAAAAATCTTTTTCATTGTTTTGAAATAATTGTCAGAAAAATGAGTGTCATCTGTGTGAATAAAGTTCAAGTTATTTTTATCATGTGATGATTTAAAAAATAATTTTGGAAAAATTGAGATATTTAATATTTTTTTTTTTTTTATTAGTTTTTTAGAAGTAAATATTTTGCAAAGTAAAGATGTTACATATAACTTAAACATAAATTTTAATAAAGTTACAGATTTAAAATTTGGAAATATTTTATTATTTACTTTACTGGAGATTAAAATTAGTTTTTTTTTAGTAAATAAATTTGAATATATATTTTTAAGTCTAAAATCATCATAATATATCAATATTTTTTGGTATTTATTAAAATCTAATTCATTTTTTAAAATTGCAAGTATGATTATTTTTTCAAAAATAGGATTTTTATCATTTCGTAAATTATTAAACTCTAAAAAATTTTGATCTATATAAAAATTTTTGAATATTTTATCAAATTCTTTATTAATTTTTTGAGCAAATTTTTTTCTATACGAGGGAAAAAATTTCTTAACATATTTTTCAAAATATATTTTTTTAAAATTTAAGTTTTTGCTAATAAAGCTATTTCCAATGTTGATTAGATCAAAATTAGAATATTTAATATTAATATTAATGTTTGTATCAACAATAATTAATGTTTTGTTAAACATTATAACTAGAAATTTTTGTTTTTATTTTTTTTTCTTTTATATGAGTTTTAATTTTTGAGATAATATTATTATTAAATTTATTTTTAGCCAAACCATAAATATTAATATTTAAAAAGTTCCTGCTTATAAAATAAGCAACTGCATACACAAGTGCTAGATTTAGATTGAACGTGCAATAATTTTGTTTTATTGATAATTTTTTTGAAAATAACATATCGTATATAATTATTTGTTTGTTTTTTAAATTATTATCAATTCTTGCTTTTTGTGGCACTACTAATTTATTTTTAAAATTTTTTAAATATTGATTTTCAGTTACTAATCGAAATGGATTACATAAAAAAAGATAATCAATGTTACTATTTTTGATGTGCTTTGAATAGTTAAGTAAGGCATATATGTCACTTTTTTTCTTTCGAGTTAATATGGTCTCAATTTCCCTTGTGCTGTTAAGAATTATATTTGCACTAGTTTTGTTTTGAATTACAATTTTTTCTTTTGAAATATTAATTGTTTTATTTTTTATATTATGATTTTTTTTATAAAAAAGATTATCAAATATATTCAAATCATATTTAGATGCTTTTTGTTTCTTTAAAAAATTAAGGATATTTTGTATTTGTTTATAATTGAATTTTTTATCTTCCAATAATCTCTGAACGTATGTTGGATGTATAGTGTTTTTAGCCGCATATTGATAATACTTATTTGAACCCCAGTTGTATTTTTTTTTTAATTTTATAAAATTTTTTTTTATAAAATTTTTTAAATTTTTCTCTCCGGCGTCATCTCTTTTGACATGAGTCAGAAAATCTTCCAGTTTAAGATTCCCCGCTCCTCTTCCCATACCTAGTACAGATGTATCAATTATACCAAATCCTAATTCTTTTGCTTTTAAAGAATTTTTAAGCGCATTATTCATATTATCATGAGCATGGAACCCCAGCTTATTTATATCAATTTTTTTTTTTAAGAGTTTTGCTGATAAATTTTCAATAATCTTTGGATTACAATTCCCATAACTGTCTGCAAGATAGTAATAATCAATTAATTTTGAATCCAATTGATTAAAAAAATTATATATTTGTTTAGGATTAAGTGAAGTAAATTTCATTAAATTTACTGCAATTTTATATCCTAACAAGTTTAATTCTATTATTATTTTGGAAAGATATCTAAGGTCATCAAAACTTACCGCAATTCTAACCAAGTCAATATTTGTATACATCTTGTTTTTGAATAATTCATTAATTTTTAAATCTTTTTTAAAATCTGCCAGGTCAATCATGACTGAAATTTTAAAATTATGTTTATTTGTTAATTTAAAAATATCTTTATCTGTTATTGAAAAAAATTTTCCAAATTTTTTTTCTTTATCAATTTTTCTGAAACCTATTTCGACATAGTCAACCTTCAAGATTTCCATTAAATTAAGATATTTTCTAACTAAACTATCATTAAAATCCCATTGATTATAGTATCCACCATCTCTAAATGTACAATCTAATATTTTATTAGCCATGTTTAAGGATTACCTATATTAATTAAATTGTAAATGAAAAAATTAGTCATCGTAATTCCTTGTAGATTAAATTCAAAACGATTATCAAAAAAACTTATCAGAAAAGTGGCCGGAAAAGAAATTTTTTTGCATACTTATAAAAAGTGTTGTTCAGCAATTTCAAAAAAAAATATTTTTATAGCAACAGATAGCTATAAGATTATTAATATATGTAAAAATAATAAAATTAACGTAGTTAAAACTTCATCAAAACATTTAACAGGTTCAGATAGAATTTATGAGTTTTCAAAGAAAGTTAAGGCAAAAAATTATATAAATGTACAAGGTGATGAGCCAATTATTGATCCAAAAAATATTAAAAAAATAATAAACTCTACAAAAAAGAATAATGCTAGAGTATACAATTGTTACACTGAAATTAGCCAAGAAGAAGCTTTAAAAAGTAGCATTCCGAAAGTTATTATAAATAATAGAAATGAGCTAGTTTATATGTCAAGATCAACTATACCGTTTAATCAATCAAAACTTAAAATAAACTATTATAAGCAAGTTTGTATTTATTCTTATCCAAGAAATATTTTAAAAAATTTTAATAATAAAAAAAGCAAAGTTGAAAAAAATGAGGATATAGAAATTTTAAGGTTAATTGAAAATGGCATAAAAATAAAAATGATAAAAGTTAATACAAGCAGTTTTGCAATAGATACAAAAGATGATCTAATTAACTTTAAAAAGCTGATTTGATTAACTTATTATAAATTTAATAATTCATTCTCAAAATCTTTTTCAATTCTATCAAAACTAAATTTATTAAGAGCATTATGTGCATTTAATGCAAAATTTTCATACTTTTTTTTATTCTTTTTAAAATTTAATATTTTTTGTGATAAAGCTTTTGAATTATTTGTTTCAAAAAATACCCCTGAAAAGTTATTTTGGATGATTTCATTTATGCCACCAAATGATTTTGAGGTGATAATTGGTAAACTATTATTTATAGCCTGAATGACAGAATTTGGAAAACTTTCATACAGAGAAGTACTTATATATAAATTTGTAGAATTAAAATATTTAGTTAAATTTTTTTTATAACCACAAAATACAAATCTTTTGGTTAATTTTAATTTATTTATTTTTTTTAAATAATCTCTCTTATTTATATCATTTGATAAAATAAATACTTTTATTTCATCATCGTTTATAATTTTAATGGCATCAATTAACGTATCTAAAGATTTTTCTTTTGAAAATCTCCCAATCCACAAAATATTAATTTTATTTTTAAATTTTTTTTTAAAGGGTTTTATTTTCTTAATACTTTTTGAATAAATGGTAATTACTTTTTGTTTTGTCAATTTAGATAAGTCAAAACTGGTTGTTTTAGAGTTAGCTATTATTTTGTCTGAAAACCTATATGTTAAAAACATAAGAAACTTAATAGTTTTATTCTTAATTTTTCTATAAAAACTTCCATAATCAAAATCAAGTTCCTGAATTGGCGTTCTCTCATATAAAATGATTTTTAAATTTTTTAAAGAACGAAAAAAGATTATGCTTAAAATATTGGCATAATTAATGTTAGAAATTAAAGTAATTTTTTTTTTATGAATTATAAAACTATTAATTAAACCTCTTATTTTAAGCATTGAAAATAAAGTTTTATTAGAAAAAATTTCAAAAATCTTAATATCATATTTTGTTAATTGTTTTTTATAAAAACATTTATTCAAACAAATTAATACACACTCGTATTTTTTTTTTGCTAAATATATCATTAACTTACTAATTGATTCTGCAGCACCACCCTGAGAAAAATTAGGTAAAAAGAAAATAAAAGTTTTTTTTTTCAAAGCAAAAATGATTGTTAATTCAAACATTTTTATATTATAAAAAACATAATGAAAGTTTTAATTTGGAGCCCTTTTATATCAAGTGACATAGGCACTGTAGGAACAGTTTTAAATACAGCTAAATGCATCAATAAATTTTCAAATCAAAAGTATAATCTATCATTAATAAATGTTGCTGGAGAATGGCAAAAATTCAACAAATTTCTTTCAGAAAATGAAATAAAATCAATTAATCTTAACATTAGATTAAGTTTTAAAAATTTACCAAAAGGATCATATTTTAAAAGTAGGCTCACTTATATTTTGATTTCTTTATTTTCATTATTCAAGTTACATAAGCTACTCAAAAAAGAAAAACCCGAATTTTTTTTTGTACATTTGTTAACTTTTACCCCCTTGTTGTTAATGATCTTATTTAAGTATAAGACAAAATTTATATTAAGAATTTCAGGTTACCCTAAAATAAATTTTTTAAGAAAATTTTTTTGGAAATTATCTAATAAAAAGATAAATAAAATTTTATGTCCAACATATCAGACAAAAAAACAGTTGATGCGAGAAAATATTTTTGATGAATCGAAATTATATGTTGTGCATGAACCAATATTAGACCTGAAAAAAATCAGAATATATAAAGAAATTAAAGACCACTTTAATTATAAACAATATGGTAAATATGTTGTGTCAATAGGAAGATTAACTAAACAAAAAAATCATAGATTTTTAATAAAATGTTTTAATGAAATATTAAGAAAGGATCCAGATTTAAAATTGTTAATTTGTGGTGAGGGTGAGGAAAGAAATAATTTAAAAAAACTAATAATTGATATTAAAAGAGAGAATAATATATATTTATTAGGGTATGTAGAAAATATCATACCTGTTCTTAAAAACTCACTTTTCTTTATTTTGACTTCTGAATGGGAAGACCCAGGGTTTGTAATAATTGAGTCTATGTTTTCGAATACTATTGTTTATTCAAGTGACTGTAAAAATGGCCCAATAGACTTGATTAAAAACTATAATAATGGTTTTTTATATAAGAAAAATAATAAAATAGAATTTATAGAGAATTTTTTTTCGATACATAAGTTAATTCTTCAAAAAGATCAATTAATCAAAAAAATAAAATTTAATGCAAAATATAAAACTAGATTATATACTTTATTCAATCATTATAAAAAATTAAAAGAAATTTTAAAATAGGAAACAATAAATTAGAAAAATATGTTTGATATATTGTTGCTAATGTTTTTGACTTTCATTATAGCTTTTTTAAACTTTGTCTTTAAAAAAAATAATTTTCTTTTAAGTTTTACAGGAGAAAAACATCAGATATTTGCATCTAAAGAAAAAATACCCTTGTCAGGTGGAATAATAATCTTAATTAGCTATTTCATTTTTTTTACTACTTATTCAAAGTTATTATCAATTTTTATAATTTTAATATTTGCCATAGGAATAATATCAGATGTAAAAGTCAATTTTTCTCCTAATATAAGATTATCACTTCAATTTTTGATTATAATTTTATTTTTATTGCTTTATGATCTTAAAATTGAAAATACAAGAATCATAATTTTAGATAACCTTTTAAAAAACCAATACTTAAATTATTTTTTTGTTTCATTTTGTTTATTGATTTTGATAAATGGATCTAATCTTATAGATGGCTTAAATACGAATGTTATTGGATATTACTTAATTATTTCAATATTACTTCTTCAAACGAATTTTATTAGTGATCTTGCATTTAGTAAAATGCAATGGATTTTATGGACTATTTCACTATCAATTGTTTATATATTTAATTTTTTAAAGAAAATTTTTTTAGGTGATAATGGGTCTTATATTTTAGCTTTTATTTATGGTATTTTTTTAATTGAATTTTATTCAAATAATAATTATGTCTCACCTTTTTTCATAATTGCTATACTTTGGTACCCGTGTTTTGAATTGTTATTTTCAATATCAAGAAAATTATTAACAAAAAAATCGCCATTTTCAGCAGATACAAGACACTTGCATCAACTTTTGTTTTCTAAAATTTTAAAATCTAAAATAAAAATAACTGACAAATATAAGAATAGTATTGCTGGAACATTCTTAAATATCTATAATTTTTTTTTTATACATTTCAGTTTTACAGAAATTAGCAATAGCTCATATCAAATAACTTTAATAATAATCAATACAGCCATTTATTCTTATTCTTATTTTTATCTAATAAAAAATAATTAGTTTGTGTTATTTGAATAAATTTAAAATATAGAATTTAATACCAATTTTATTTAAAACACGTCCTACAAATCTTCTTATTAGTCTTTTTAAAATCAAAAAGTTACCAAATTTTAAATATTTTTTTTCTATATTTTGAATTTCTTCTATTGTTTCATTATAGTGATATTTAATTTCTTCACTCACCATTGAAACCTTACACAATGCTTGAATTTTTTTATTTATTTTGAGTATACATAAATTGTTTTTTATACAGAAATTTTTAAATGAATTTAAAGAAAAATGATAGCAATGAGCAATATGTAGATATTTTAAAAAATCTGAGTCATACATATTATCAATCATGTGAATTGAAGGAACCTCAATATAAAATAATGTATTTTTATGAGCATAATTTTTTATTATATCTATTTCGATTTCGGGATTTTTCATATGCTCAAGGACATGTGATATGATGATAAGATCAAATTTATAATCACTTTCAAAACTAAATTTATTTATTAAATTAAGTTTTTGATTTTTCCCATAATTTAGATGTTCCTCGTCAAGGTCTAAGCCTGTTACAGAAAATCCTTTATTTTTAAAATATTTTAAAATACCCCCTGGTCCACATCCAATTTCCAATATTCTAAATTTTTTTTTATCATTAATATTTTTTAGATAATCACATAGAAAAATAAATTTATCATTTGCTAATTTAAATTGAGATTCAAATCTCTTTTTTGGATCAATAAAATTAAAATATATTTTATTATAAAAAGATTTGTAGAAATGATTTAGCGCATCTTCAGAGTAATATTCTATTTGTTGTAAATTACCACATTCCCTACATATGCCGGTAGTGTAAGATAATCCATATCTATCCTTTTCTGAAATAACCTCAAATTTATAATTTTTACAGATTAGACATGATAATTTCTCTGAAGGTTTAAATCTATTTTTGTTAAGATCATCTACAAATCTATCAATATTCTCTTTTTGAGTTTTATTAAGTTTTACATGTGGTTTAAAATTTTGCTTGTATCTTTTACTTAATAACATCTATTCTTTTTATATTAGATTTTATTTGAATTAAATTCTTTTTATTGCACTAACATTTGTTAGTGTATAATAAATCATAAAATGATAAATAAAATCAAATTATCTGATTACGGATTTACTATTCTACAAATCGAAAGTACTGCTGCTTGCAACATGGCGTGTAGTTTTTGTCCATACCCACTTAAAGAGGATAAATCTTCAAAAATGAGCATTGAAGATATAAAAAATATTATTAACCAATTAAACCCGGATGATGAAAAATTTAAGTATGTAACTTTTTCACAATTTAATGAGCCATTATTAGACAAAAGAATATTTGAGCTAATAGAATATGTTCAATCACAAGGATTTAAAGTATTAATGATTACAAATGGCTTATTGTTAAATAAAGAAAAAAATATTCAAGAATTATTGAGATTAAAACCAGATTTAAAAATATCTCTTCAAGTTATAGAAGAATCTACACTAAAAGAAAGAGGCCTGAATTTAGAAATGGAGGCATATGCAAAAACTATTTTTGATTTTTGTAATAGAATTAAAGGAACAAAATTAAACACAGTATTAGATATTGGAAATCAATATAATAATTCAAAAATAAAGTTTTATTTAAAAAAATTACTAGGGATTTCAACTGGTGATCCTGCTGCACCCAAAAGTACAAATGAAACTTTGGATAAATTTAAAATATTTTTAAGAAAACTTAATAAAATTGATAGCAATTATATAGATGCCTCAAAATTAGATGAATTAAATAAAAAACAAAATGAGTCTGCTTTTGAGTTTGCACCAAATGATCACAATGCGGAAAAAGGGTTTAAGTTAGCTGAAAATATTGAATTAAAGTTAAAACATTTTTGGTATGGGAGAAAAATTAAGGATTTTTATCCAGCTTTAGATAGATCTTTTTCTTGTCATAATCCAATTTTAGGAATTCAGGCTGATGGAAATGTGGCACCTTGTTGTTTGGCTTATGATGACTCAATTTCTCAAGGAAATATAAAAAATAAGAGTTTGAAAAGTATGTTAGAAAATAATGTATTTTTAAAAAATTTAAGATCCAAAAATGGAAAAAAACATATTACATGCAGGAAGTGTATGGGGGAAAAAACAAGAAGAGGAGTAATATTTCAATACCTAAGAAGAAGATTTAATAGCATTTTTAGTTAGCTGTAGACAATTATCACAAAGTAAAACAATAAATAATTTATTTAAGATTATGGACCTAATCAGTATAATTTTGCCATATTACAAGAAAAAAAAATTTATTGATCAAACTATAAAATCAATATTATCCCAGTCTTATAAAAAATTTGAATTAATAATAATTTATGATGACTCTGATAAAACTGACCTCTTTTTTTTAAAAAAATTAATTAAAAATAATTCAAAAATAAAGATTGTTATTAATAAGAATAACAAAGGAGCGGGCAGATCAAGAAATATAGGACTATCAATGTCAAAGGGTAGCTATATCTGTTTTATAGACGCAGATGATATTTGGACTAAAAATAAGTTAAGAATACAGATAAATTTTATGAAAAAAAATAAACTACCAATATCATGCACCTCATATAAGGTTATCAACGAACAAAATAAAATAATTAGTCATCGAAAATCTTATAAATCATTAAATTATTCTACTCTCCTCAAGGATTGCAATATAGGGCTTTCTACAGTTATGTTAGATTCTTCAATATTAAAAAATAAACTCAATTTCCCCAATTTAAAAACTAAAGAAGATTTTGTGTTATGGCTCAAAATCTCAAAAACTACAAATATAGCTGGTATTAGTCAATTTTTATCATACTGGCGTGATACCAAAAATTCACTATCTAAAAATATAGTTCAAAAGATTTTTGATGGATATAGAGTTTACAGAATTCATATGGATATGAGTATTGCAAAATCAATTTATTTCTTAGTTTTTCTGTGTATGAAGCACTTAATAAAAAAATTAAATTAATAATTTAACTAAAAAATTATTGAAATATTTTTTTTATAATAATTATTTTTAGTAATTTTTCTTGTGGTGTAAAAATTTAGAATAATTTCTAATGTAATCATTCTTAAAGTACTCTGTATTAGTTAATACTAATAATTGGTCATCGTCTTTGTTAAAAAAAATCTCAGTCCAATTGTTTTCAGGCACAAATAAGGCAGTTTTATTTTTTTTTTCAAGATAAAAAGTTTTTTTTTTGTTAACTAAAATCTTAATTTTTCCTTTAAGAGGTATGTAAATTTGTTTTGATTTAATATGAGCATGTTTACTTCTGACATGATTTTTTTTACCAAATATTATGAAAAGTCTTTTTATAGATAAGGGTAAATCTTTTTTAAATGAAATTGGCAAAAGAGAACCACTGCTATCTTTGAAAATTTGTAATTTGATTAATTTGACTTGCATGATTAAATATTTATAAATTAAATAATGAGAATTAAATTCAATAACTTATATAAAAATTTCAATAAAAGCAAAAAAATCTTTAAAAATTTCAATTCATTATTAAAAAATAATGAATTAATGGGTGGCAAATATCTAGAGTCTTTTGAAAGAAAAATTTCAAAGTATTTTGGTACTAAATATTGTATTTCTGTTGGTAATGGAACAGATGCTATTGAAATTGCACTAGAGTCTTTAAATCTAAAAAAAAACTCTGAAGTAATAGTTCCTGCAAATACATGGATATCAACCGCTTCAGCAGTTATAAGGCAAAATTTGAATTTAGTTTTTTGTGATATCGACCTTCAAGATTTTAATCTTTGTTTGAAAGATTTAAAAAATAAAATTAATAAAAAAACATCTGCGATAATAGTTGTCCATTTATTTGGTAAGGCTGCAAAAATGAATGATATTTTAAAACTAGTAAAAAAAAAGAATATTAAGATTGTAGAAGACTGTGCTCAATCAAGTGGCACAAAAATAAACAATAAACATGTAGGTACATTTGGTGATATTGGAGCAATAAGCTTCTACCCAACAAAAAATTTAGGAGCTTATGGAGACGGTGGATGTATTTTGACTAATAGCAACAAGATAAATTTAAAATGTAGAAGAATTAAAAACCATGGAAGTTTGTTAAGACATGATCATCAATTAATTGGAAGAAATTCAAGACTTGATAATTTCCAGGCATTGGTAATTACTGAAAAACTAAAAAAATTAAATTTTGATATTAAAAAAAAAAATTATATTGCTCAAAAATATATTGATAAATTATCGATTTTGAAGGATTTTATTTTATTGCCCAAACTTTACAATCATGAAGTACATTCTTTTCATCAATTTGTTATAATATGTAAACATAGAAATAAATTGAAAGAATTTCTTATAAAGAATAAAATAGAAACATTAATTCATTATCCAAAAATGCTAAGTGATCTAAATATTTTTAGACATAATATTAGTAAAAATAAAATTACTAATGCTAAAGGATTGGGTGGAAAGCTTCTTAGCTTACCTATATCCTCTGAACATAAACTTAAAGAAATTAATTATATATGTAAAAAAATAATATTTTTTTATGAAAAAAAAATATTTTTAAGAAAAATATAATTTAATTAAACTCACTAAGATATATAAGCCATCCTTAAAAGCATTAACTTTTTTTTTACCAGCTATTCTAGGCCGCTCATAAGATGGGCTTGAAATTATAATGTTTTTTCCCCTTTTAGCTTTAATTGGTAGTTCAACACAAAAACTAAAGTCTTTCTTATTTAGATTTAACAACTTCGCTTTTTTTGTATCAGCCAGTACGTAAGTGTAAAGGATATCAGATATATTTAATGAAAAGAAAAAATTTCCAAAAAAAGTAAATATTTTATTACCTATGTAAGTAATTATTGTATCATCTTTACTTCCAGAATTTTTCATATACCTAGATCCAAAAATAAAATCAGCTTTTTTTAAAACAGCAAGATTATACATGTTTGTAAGTTCTTTAGGATCAAAGGAGCCATCAGCATTAAAAATACAAAAATATTTTGTTTTGCACTGCTTGATTCCTTGTATTAAAGCATCACCATATCCCAAGTTTTCTTGATAAATTATATTTAGGTCATATTTTTTAATTGCTTGAATTGTTTCTAAGTCAGTGATGTGTAAAATAATGTTTATTTTACAATTATATTTTTTTAATTCATCCAAGACAATTGGAAGACTTTCTGCTTCATTTTTTGCAGGTATTAATAAGGTTAGTTCATTCATTTATGTTAATTATTTAGACAAATGTTAATTTAAATTTTATAAACAATTTTAACATATCAATAAAATATAAGTTAATAACAATACTAATATAATGTACAATTTTTTTGTATTTACCACATATTACTTTCTAATTCTTACATCAATAGTTGGCTATGGCCTATATTCTCTAAAATTACTAAAAATTAAATTTAATTTTGTTAACTTTGGATATTCAGGCTTATTTGGAATATATATATTAATTGTATATTCGTATTTTAGTAATCTTTTTATTGCCCACACTGAAATTCATAATCTTATAATACTCTTTATTGGATTAATTTTATTTATTTATTTAGTAAAGCAAAAATATTCTTTATATAAAAGTGAAATTATTTTTTCTTTTATAGTTTTTATTTTGTTATTTTGTGCTGTATTTCAATTTAAAAATCACGATGATTTTCCATATTATCATTTTCCTTATACATATTATCTAACACAACAAAGTTTACATATAGGAATTGGCCAATTTAATCATGGCTTTAGAACACCATCATCTTTATTTTATATAAATTCTTTATTTTATTTACCATATGCAAAATTTTATTTATTTAATTTTACTTCTTTATTTATCTTAGGATTTACAAATATTATTCTTCTAAAGAAAATCCATAATTATTTTAAATTTATATTTATTAAAGTTGAGCAATTAAATTTAATTCATTTTTTAAGCCTACTATCATTTGTTTTTATAAATATATTTTTTTATAGGATGTCTGAATATGGAACTGATCGTGCTGCAATGATATTAATATTTTTATTTATAATTGAATTGTTAAATTTTGTTAATTTAAAAACTATTAAAACCTTAAATTTATTTAATATATATTTGCTTGGTGCATTGATTGTTTCTTTTAAAACTTTTTATATTTTGTATATAATCTTTGTTATTCCATTATTTTTTTATATTTTAAAAAAAAATAAAAATTATATTCAAACCTCATATTTTTTATTTTTTAATAAATATTTTGTGTTATTTTTAGTTTTATTTTTATTTATTTTACTTACATATTTTATTAATACAGGCTGTTTAGTTTATCCATTAAGTTTAACATGTTTTAATGGGATCGAATGGGGCATAACATTGGCACAAGTTCAACAAATGAACGACTGGTATGAATTGTGGTCGAAGGGAGGTGCAGCTCCAAATTTTAGGATAGACAATCCTGAAGAATATATAAAAAATTTTAATTGGGTAAGTAATTGGATTAATATTTATTTTTTTAATAAAGTAAGTGATTTTATATTAGGTATAATATTGCTAATTAGCATATTCCTATTTTTTTTTAGAAAAAGTTTTTTTAAAAAAGTAATAATCAAAATAGATCATCATGTGTATTTAGTTTATTTGTTAATTTTGATCTTAGGTATTGAATGGTTTTATAATCACCCAGCATTAAGATATGGTGGTTACCATATAATAGCTTTATTGCTATTTATTCCAATATCAATAAAACTTGGATTATCTCAAATTGACCTAAAAAAATATTCAAAAATTTCTATTGTGCTAATTTCTTTAACAATAATTATTTTTTTATCGAGGAATATAAGTAGAATAGTTAATGAAGTAGAGCAGTATAGCTATAAACCAATCAGGCAAACCTACTATTTTCTTGATGATAATCATTTTAGAATACAAAAAAAAATGGATCAATTAATTGAACAATATAACAACTGTAAAAATAAAAATTTTAAGTGCAATAAAGATGTTAAAATAAAAAAAGTAATGGGTAAGATTATATTTATAAATCAATGATTCAAAAAATAATACTATGGGGACTCAGTTTATTTGATTATTCCTATCAAAAAAAGTGGATTAAATTTTTAAAAAAAAATAAGTATAATAATTTTAAACTCCTTATAGATATTGGTGCACATAAGGGAGAGTCAATTGAATTATTCTCAAAAAACTTTATTATAAAAAAGATTATTTCTTTTGAAGCAAGTCCAATTAATTTTGAATATTTAAAAAAAAAAATAGAAAAAAATAAACAAAGACATCATAATACAGAGATAGTTTTAGAAAATAAAGCTCTTGGTGCAGAAGATAAGATTATTGAATTTAACCAGTTTAATGAAAGTTCATCATCTACAATTAAAGAAATAGATAAAGAGTCCAAATACTATAAAAGAAAATTTAGATTAATTAATTTTTTAAATAATAAAGAAACCTACCAAAAAATAAAAATAAAAATATCCAAATTAAAAGATTACATTGAAAAAAATAATATAAAAAAAATAGATTTTATGAAAATAGATACGGAAGGATATGAATTTGAAGTATTATTAGGTTTAAAAAATAAGATTAATTTAGTTAATATCATTATGTTTGAACATCATTATGATAACATGATTAAAAAAGGGTATACATTCAGAGACATTAATAAGTTACTAATTAAAAACAATTTTAATAAAATGTATAAATCTAGAATGCCTTTTAGAAAAACATTTGAGTATATTTATAAAAGAAAAGAGATCATTAATTGAAAGATATTAAAGTATCAGTACTAATTGCTAACTATAATAATGAAAAGTATTTAAATGAATGTATCGATTCAATAAAAAAACAAACTTATCAAAATGTTGAAATAATAATTCACGACGACTCATCATCAGATAATTCCATTAAAAGAATCAACAAATATAAAAATATTACTATTATAAGGAATAGAAAAAGAGGCAAATATGGCTCTTATAACCAAATGAACGGGTATTATAGGGCTTTTAAAAAAAGCAAAGGAAAAATTATTTTTTTATTAGATAGTGACGACCTATTTAAAAAAAATAAGATAAAAACTGTAGTTAATAAATTTTCAAAAAATAAAAAAATATCCTCACTATTTGATCTACCCATTTATAAATATAGTAATAAATTAAAATTTATCAAAAACAAAAAAAAAATTATTTCTAACTTTTGGCCATTTATTCCACCTCAAAGTTGTATTGTTATGAAAAGAGAAAAGTTTAAAGAAATAATTAAGAAGATAAATTTTAATTTGTTTCCAGATATATGGATGGACTTCAGGATTGGAATGTATTTAAAGTATATTAAAAAAGATTTTTATATTTTAGATCAAAACCTTACTTATTATAGACAATCTCAAGAAATGATTTCAGCAAACTTTAAATTTTTATCATTTGCTTGGTGGAAAAGACGTAAGCAAGCTCACCATTATGTAAAATATTTTTTTTTTAAAAATAATATACGATATAAAAAAAATTTAGATTATTTGATAACAAATTTTGTTAATTATTTTATAAGATGAATAAAAAGATACTTATTATTGGTCTAAAAGGACTTATAGGTAGCAACTTATTTAATTATTTTAAGATTAAAAAATTAAATGTTTATCAACTTAGTTTTGAAAACTTTATAAAAAATAAAAATATACATGTTGATAAGTTTGACGTAATCATTAATTGTACATCCAATCAAAAATTTATTAAAAATCAATATCAAGATAAAAATGATAATGATCTAAGAATTGCAAAAAAAATTCTACATTCTAAAACAAAATTAGTTATGCTAAGCACTAGAAAAGTTTATAAAGCCAAATTTAATATTGATGAATTAGATAAGGAAAAACCGAATTGTAATTATTCAAAAAATAAAATTAAATCTGAAATTAATATAAAAAAAATCCTTACTAATAGAGTTTTAATTTTAAGAATTTCAAACATTATATGTTATCCAAATAGTAATAAAAGAAAGTTGCACAAAACTTTTTCTGATATTTTTTTTGAAATGGCAAAAAAAGGCTTTATTTATAAAAACAATAAAACATACAAAGACTTCATTTCTATTAAAAAATTTAATCAAATAGTTCTTGAATTAATAAAGAAAAATTCTTTTGGATTATATAATGTATCTTTAGGTAAGAAAATTTACCTAAATCAACTTATTACTTGGTTAAATTTTTATAATTCAGCACAAATAAAGATTATTAAACTAAAAAATAGTTTCAATAATGATAGTTTTACTTTAAATAACAAGAAACTTATGCAAGAGATTAAAATTAAGAATAATACTTTGGAACTTAAAAATGAATGCTTAAGAATAAGTAAGAATTTTTTTACTAAAAAATGAAAAAAAAAATTGCTTTAATTTTTGGTATTACTGGACAAGATGGTTCTTACCTTGCTAAATTATTAATTGATAAAGGTTATATTGTTCATGGTGTAAAAAGAAGGTCATCATCATTTAACACAGGAAGAATAGATCATTTATATCAAGAGCCTCAAGTAAAAAGTAGAAATTTTATTTTGCATTATGGGGATATCACAGATTCTCTGTCTGTTTCAACAATGATTAAAAATATTAAACCAAATGAAATTTATAATCTAGCTGCACAATCACACGTAGCAGTCTCATTTGAAGTTCCAGAATACACAGCAAATGCAGATGCTGTTGGTGCATTAAGAATATTAGAGGCTATTAAGTTTCATGGGTTTCAAAAAAAAACAAAATTTTATCAAGCAGGAACTTCAGAGATGTTTGGTAAAGTTCAGCAGACTCCACAATCTGAAAAGACACCTTTTTACCCAAGAAGCCCGTATGGTGTTGCTAAAGTGTATGCACACTGGATAACAGTAAACTACAGAGAAGCTTACAATATATTTGCATGTAATGGAATTTTATTTAATCACGAAAGTCCTGTAAGAGGCGAAACTTTTGTTACAAGAAAAATTGTTGTGGCGTTATGTAAAATAAAATTAGGATTACAAAATAAATTATATCTTGGAAATTTAGATGCGAAACGTGATTGGGGACATGCTAGAGACTATGTGGAGGCTATGTGGAAAATGATGCAAAAAAAAAATCCATCTGATTATGTAATTGCGACTGGAAATCAATATACAGTGAAACAATTTGTAGACCTTACCTTAAATCAGTTGGGTATAAAGTATTATTGGAAAGGATCTGGAATTAAAAAGAAATGCTTTGATATAAAAGGAAAATGTATAGTTGAATGTGATAAAGAATATTTTAGACCTTTAGAAGTTGATACACTACTAGGAGACTCATCTAAAGCAAAAAAAGAACTTAATTGGAGGCCAAAGATTAAAATAAAAATGCTTGTAAAAGAAATGGTTGAAGCCGAGTTGTCAAAGCTAGGGAATGATTAGTTTTAAATCAAAAATATATGTTGCTGGTCATAAAGGTTTAGTTGGGAGTGCAATTGTAAGAAAACTTAGACAAAAAGGGTATAAAAATATTATTTTTAGATCTAGAAAACAATTAGATCTAAAAAATCAAAAAAAAGTTTATAGTTTTTTAAAGAAAAATAAACCTGATTTTATTTTTATTGCTGCAGCAAAAGTAGGTGGAATTTATTCAAATGACAAATATAGAGCAGAATTTATTTTTGATAACTTATCTATCCAAGTTAATTTAATTCATTCAGCATACTTATGTGGAATAAAAAACTTGATTTTTCTTGGCTCTAGTTGTGTTTATCCTAGAGCTTGTAAGCAACCGATTAAAGAAAGATATTTATTAACTGGAGAATTAGAAAAAACGAATGAGGCATACGCAATTGCTAAAATTGCAGGAATTAAAATGTGTGAGAATTACAATATTCAGTATAAAACAAACTATAAGTGTTTAATGCCAACAAATACATTTGGACCAAATGATAATTATGATGCTTTAAATTCACATTTTTTACCTGCACTCATTAAGAAAGTGCATGATCTAAGATTAAACAATAAAAAAGAACTAATACTATGGGGAAATGGCCTAGCAAAAAGAGAGGTTGTTTATGTTGATGATTTGGCAGATGCCTGCATCTTTTTTATGAAAAAAAAATTTTTTGGAACAACCATTAACATTGGTTCAGGAAAAGACTTTTCAATCAAAGAATACGCAAAAAAAATACTTAATATAATTATACCAAAAAAAAAAATTAAGATTAAATACGACCTATCAAAACCAAATGGCACACCAAGAAAAGTTTTGGACATTAAATTGGCAAATAAATATGGCTGGAGACCTAAGACTAAATTAGATGTAGCA
>Ga0209632_10000403_pt1 | contig 45430 bp, 33 predicted proteins | sample COG_10_FD_184754 | JGI IMG/M metagenome (GOLD analysis project Ga0209632, IMG submission 184754) | Pelagic Microbial community sample from North Sea - COGITO 998_met_10 (SPAdes) (version 2) | ecosystem: Environmental > Aquatic > Marine > Neritic zone/Coastal water | place: Helgoland, sampling... | reverse complement strand
CACTTTCTGCCGTTAAGCTGATTCTCTATTTTTTGGAGCAATCACACCACTGATTTTTTAGTGGAATTTCCACACTGTTATGGACAACTTCGAGAATTCTCATGAATATCTTGGCTTAGGTAAGTGCATTTCCGATGCGAATGGAATGTAGAATGGGTAGTGACTGTGGCGAATTGGTAGTTTAGCCTGTATAAGGTCAGAATAACTTGAACCTATTCCATTTTCCAAGCTAGCCTGACTGAAACTCATGGATACCCAACAATCCAATAACAAGCCAGTTCTGACGCCAACCGCGATTCTCAGATTTGTTCTCCCTTCAATACTCAGCTTGATTCTGTTTCTCGTGCCTTTTTCTATCGATGGAAACAACACAATATTAGTTGCTGTGTTGGCGCAATTTCTCAATGAGCAGCTGGCCCCATTCCTTCCTGTGCTGATAGTACTGATTGCTACCAGTTCGGCAACGCTAGCAATTATCTGCACTTTGCGACGTACCGATACGGGACTTTTAGGCGAGCTATTCGCAGTCAGCTGGCCGTGGCTATGCTTGCGCCTTGTTGGAGCAGTAATTGCCATACTGGTATTCTTTGAAGTCGGTCCGGAAGCAGTCTGGGGCGCGAGTACGGGCCAGACCATGGTTGGGCAATTGGTGCCAACTGTGATGACACTATTTCTAGCGGTGATTTTCCTCCTGCCCCTGATGACAGAGTACGGCATCATGGAATTTGCTGGCGTACTTTTGTCGCGCTTCTTTCGCTTACTGTTCCGTTTGCCGGGACGGGGTGCCATTGATGCGATGGCTTCATGGCTTGGGGCAGCACCCTTGGGTGCGCTGGTCACTACACAGCAGTATGAGCGTGGCCACTACAATCAACGCGAGGCGCTTAGCATCATCTCGTGCTTCTCACTGGCCTCGGTTGCCTTTTGCCTGCTAATCGCCAGCATTCTTGACATAACCCATATCTTCCTGCAGTTCTATGGGGCCGTAGTCGTTGTCTCTATCGTTCTCGCCATTATAGTTTGCAGAATTCCACCTCTAAGTAGGATACCTGCCACCTACAATTGCGATGCGCAAACTAGCGAGCTTGTGCCCGCGGGTCACTCGGTATGGAATTGGGCTTTGCAGCAGGCGGTGCGCAAGGCAATAGAGGCAGATCCCTGGCCAACTCAACTGCGTCGCAGTGGAATAAAGTTGCTAGATCTATGGTTTGGTCTTATTCCAACAGTAATCGCCATTGGCACTGTTTCTCTACTAGTGGCGGAATACACCCCACTGTTTAACTGGATAGCTTATCCCTTCAGCCTTTATCTTGAACTGCTACGTGTACCGGAAGCCTTCTCTGCCGCTCCGTCCATGGTTGTGGGATTTGCTGACATGATTCTCCCGGCTGTATTAGGCAGCGACATTGATTCTGAATTTACGCGCTTTATTATTGCCGGCATTTCGGTCACGCAGGTCATTTACATGTCAGAAATCGGCACGCTCATTCTGAGATCAAAAATCAACACGACCATCTGGCATCTCGCCGGTATATTTCTGGTGCGCACTGTCCTTGCCATTCCCTTGTTTGTCCTGATGGGACACCTTTTGCTGGATTGAAGTATGAAGAAGATCAACCTTTCGAACCCTCATATAGAAGCATTAGAACCTTATATGTCGGCACGCCGCATTGGTGGCAAGGGTGAGGTCTGGCTGAATGCAAATGAGCTGCCTTTTCCCCGCCAGCCCATGTCATTAGATGTATCCGATTATCATCGCTACCCCGATGAGGGGCCTGACCTAGTGCAGGCAGCTTACGCTGCGTATGCCGGCTTGCAGCCGAATCAGGTGCTAGCACTGCGCGGCGCAGACGAGGCCATAGACCTTTTGTTGCGCGCCTACTGCCAGTCTGGAACTGACGGCATAATCATCAGCAGCCCGACCTATGGTATGTATCAGGTATGTGCCAACATCCAAAACGCCGCTGTGATTGATGTACCGTTGACGGAAGATTATCAACTCGATGTGCCCGCCATTCTCGCTCAGGAGGGTATAAAGTTGGTGTTCATCTGCAACCCTAACAACCCCACTGGAAACAGTTTTAATCGCGAAGACATTCTTACTATTCTGCGATTTTTCGAGGGACGGGCGCTGGTAGTCATTGACGAAGCCTATATTGAATTTTGTCCCTTAGAGAGTCTGGTGTCCGAAATGGCGAATTTCGAAAACCTGGTGCTTGTACGAACAATGTCAAAGGCATTCGGTCTGGCTGGCGTTCATGTCGGTTACTTGCTGGCCAACGAGACAGTTATGGCAATCATGCGCAAAGTGTCAGCACCCTATCCTTTGGCTGATCCTTGTGCGCAAATTGCACTGCAATCCTTAAATGAAAACGCCACACAGTTGATGAATAAGCAAGTGAATCAGATTAGCCAGATTCGAGATTCCTTCTGCGAAGCGCTGGCTGACATGCAAGGCGTCACCAACGTGGTGCCCAGCGTAACCAATTTTGTGTTGGTATTTTTCACAGATAATGAAGCGACCTGGGAAGCGCTCATCGAAGCCGGTGTGGTGGCCCGCCGAATTCCTCACTCCCGGCTATCAGAAGCTATCCGCTTCACAATCGGAACGATCGAAGAAATGGCAATGGTGATTCAGGTGCTCAAACGCTTGTCTTAAAAACGCTGCGGATAGAAACCGAATGAAGCTGCTGATTATTCAGCGTTCTGTGAAGGTCAGTGGCTAATGAATACTTGTGTCATCTTTATATCCAGTGCTGTGGAAATGGCAGTGTTCTCGCCAGTATCCAGGCTGGGGTGAGCGTCGGCCAATCGGCGAAGCGCCTTATAGAGAGAAATGCCGGATATTTGGCCGTTACTCAGATGATGAGTTGAGTCATTGCGAATGAGTTGATAGTACCAGGTATCTACATCTGCATACCCGGCAAGTAAACCGGTTGCACCTTGTGCCGTAAGATCGAGTACGAAGCGCGCATCGCGAATAAGCTGTGTTGATGGCACGTTCAAATTCTGCCAGGGAATGATCAGGTCAGGGATAGGCTCGGTAATCAATTTTGAATCAACAATCTTCGCATTAATCTGCCGAATCAGCTTCTGGCCCCAACGGGTATCAACTCGTTGTGTGCCCCCTGGTACAATCTTTGAGCCAGTCGCATCTGTCAGCAGACGATCTAAACCGCGATAAACCGAGACAGTGACGCTATCGTCGTTTTCAAGATCATCCACCTCGGTGAGCTCGATCATCAGTCGGTTGTATCGTTCATCGGCAATGGCCTTGTTTTGGAAAATATATTCCACACCGTCAGGTCCCCTGAATCCGATAATACAACCCACTGCACGGTACAGTTCATTATCGATGCCAGGTGTTCCGTCCGGGTGGACAAAGTCGTTCAGTCCAACCTCACCGTCCAGGTTCACGCCCCAGGAAATTTCTCCTTCTACTTGGAAAAACTCAAATCCATCAGATTCGGTGGTTGGGTGCCAGGTTTCTATTTCCTGCCGCAGCTGCGTTTCTTCAACAGTTAGGGCTTGGTGATAAGGAAACAGTTGTTCGAATTGTTCGCGAGGACCATCATTGAAACCTTGAGGGCATTCTTGAATCGCTCCGGGGGTTTGATAAACAGACCAAAATAAATCGGTCATCACATAAGCAATCGCGCGATTGCGTAGCATGCTTTGGTCTGCATGCACGCCGCCACTGATCATTGCCGATGCTACCAACAAGTTACTGGCCAATCGCTGGAGAGTGTTCATCAGAGTATCCCGTTCATGTAGTCGTCTCTCAGCCAGAAGGCCTTCAAGCCATTACGCTGGCCCCGCCATTCGCCTGTGCCACCACCGTTAACATCACCCGGCTGATTGTCACCTTCAAATGTAGTCACAGGTCGATCGCGATAAGACCAAACCCGGATTGCTCCCTCTTGATCTGGCGCCGCAAAGCGCCCAGTTAGAGGATCGATCAACACAATGCGCCACGTACGATTTGTGCTGATTTCGTCATCTTTGGCGATTAGGTAAGGCCAGTGTTGGAGGCATTTCAGTGCATCACCTGCTCCGCACATAGCCAGTCGGTATACCTGGGTATCGTCAGGATGATCACAAGCAAGCTGGTCGGCAGTGTCCTCTCCGCAGTTGTAGCGGTAGATTGTTTTGCCGCTGGAATCAGCCAACACATTACCCGCTAAACTGGCCTGCTGGGTAAAGCTTTCTGGATAAGATGGCGCATCTTGGGTGAACACGTTGTGCCAGCCTGGACTATCGCTGCCTTCTAGCGACCAGGAAGATTGATCTAGTAAATGGATGTAGAGCGGCTTTCCACGAAATACCCATTGAAGCACACCCGGCGAACGCTCAAATAGTTTCCATTCACCCTGATCTCGTGCCAATGCCGGTGCGACAACTGGACGCCAGTTCGCCAGACATTTGCTTTCACAAGCACTGGAGGTAGCCGTGTCGCCCTCAAAGCTATACACCGATTCATTTTTGTCGCTGGTCAACATTCTACCAATCGATGTGGACTTAATTGCAAAACCAGGAGGCAGCAGCGATGGAGGCCCGACTGGAACTCGCATGGCAGGGGAGTCCCCGCCATATCGGCGTCGGCTTCCTCCCTGAACATCGCCAGGCTGTTGATCCCGAATTGAGAGGTACAGGGGCTGTTCGTCATAGGCCCACTGCAAGGTAGCATCCCTGCGCTCGATCACAGTCCATTTACCTATTTCTTCAGCGTCTGCTTCGGCCAGTACTGGTGGCCAAAGGTCTGTGCAACTAAGCCGTGAATCAATCTCCGGAAGCTTGATCCCCGCCGGATACGGACTCATCAGGCCTGCTGTCACCGTGAGAACTTCATCGTAACAAGCCGGTGTGCCTTTAGCTTCTCCGCTGTAGCCATTGCGTAGCTTATGCTGCGGCCAGCTGTAGAGCGTCTTGCCATTAGCATCGGCGAAGACAGGTCCCTCAGGTGTTGCCTCCACGCGGAACTCGAGAGGCATTGGGACATCTCGATAGGCCTCAGTAAATAATTCAGAGTCCTCAGCTGCTAGTGACGAATCAGATTCGTCAGCTGCTAGTGACAACGTAGGCGCCTGCATTACCAAAGCTAGAAAGGGCAGGGCTGATGCGTAATTAAATTTAAACCAGGATTTCACTGATTGCACTCGATGTGTTGTTGCTTTTGTCGCCCCATGACTGAATATCAAGGCCCATTAACTGCTGAGCAGTAAAGCCAAGTCGACATCCTGGAGTACCACCACCGTCGATATGCAGCCCGGTTTTTATCCGCCCGCCGGCCGTTCCGGCACTGAACATTGGAATACCGTCGATGGCGTGAATTTTTGCGAATGATTGGTCTGTAGTCGCGTAGATGAACGCGTTGTCCAGCAAGGTTCCGTCACCCTCTTTGAAGTCTGCCAGCGCTTGCACATAGTAAGCCCATTCCTCCATGGCGCGACGGGTATACCAAGAGGTATTTGGTTGATATCCCAATTCTGGGTCGACAGCTTCCTCGTGGGTAGCCGTGTGATGCGGCTTGTCATAGCCAGGTTTGGTCGTTGCCGAGAAAGCCGATGCATAAAACATGTTAAACACGCGGGTCTGATCGCATGCCACCGCCATTAACATCAGGTCAGTCATCATTCGATGTCGGGTTGATAGCAAGCCAGCATCGAGTCCAATGGGCAGATCCTGTGGTGCCTGCGTAACTATGCAAGCCTCTCGCGGATCTGGTTTTTTGAGTTGCAGATCGAAACGTCGTTCCAAGTCTCGCAAGCCCGTGAAATACTGATCGAGTCGCGCGCGGTCGTCAGCACCAACTGAGTTTCCGAGTTTGCGCGCTTCTTCTTGCACGGCGGAGAGTGCACTCTTCCTAATCATTACGGCGGGGTCCGGCGTAAAAGTTGAGGCATTGGGATTCTGAAAATTATCGCCGAACAATCGCTGATAAAATCGCAGTGGCGACCACTCAGGTGTATTGACAGAATTGCCATTCTCATAACTAAAACTATCGCGCACATCGCCGGTTGCAGTTGCGCTCAACGATCTGAAACGTGTCGCATTGCCAAGTTGGCGGGCCACGGCCACATCGATGGTTTCACCTGGGCGATTTTCTCGGGTCAGGGGCGCTATGCCCGAGCGCAGCACGACCCAACCGGAGTGGTGACAAAGATTTGGCGCGTCATCTTGAAACACATGAAAGTTGGTATACAAATTAATATGTTTTTTAACCGACGCCAGCGCAGCGATTTCTTCGGGCAGATCAAAATCAGGACCGGTCTTTTTTGGAACAAAAATTGACTTGCTCATGCCAAGGCCCCAGGACCAGGTGCCAAACCGAGTTGGGATAGGCATGCCATCGGCAAAAGCTGTGCCGTTGTCATTAAGAAAGATATCCAGAAGTGGTAACGCAATGGTGACAACGCCACCGTCGAGTGCACCCTTGAGGAATCTGCGGCGACTTAGTTTTCTCATCAGAAATTCCCTGTTTTGGCTAGAGATGGACTAGTCTCAGCAGTGTGAATAGGTGATCCAATAGTATCGTCTGCGGCAATACTAGCATTTTCTGACGATTCGGCAGGTCTTACTGAAGAGAATGCCTGGCTCAGAGTCAATTCTCGGAGCAGCGCGGGTAGCTGATAATTCTTATCAACAAACCTATTTTCGAGCCACTTCAAGCTATCTCTGTCATAGCGAAGTGACACTGGCCCGCCGGTACCATAGGCGTACAAGCGGTTCACCAGACATGCAGAAAGTTTAGGGTGATTTCGCATTGCAGTGGCTAAGCCGTCGACGTCGTCGTAGAAGATGCCATCAAGCTCGCCGCTGATGTCTAGCGTGGCACCGTTCTCTATTCCTCTGAAAATACCAGCGCCATCGAAATTTTCTAGCGTTAGTCCCATAGGGTCAGTAATCAGGTGACAACCCGCACAAGAAGGATTGCTGTTGTGCGCATCGAGCCTTTCTCGTGCGGTAGTGGCATTTTCGTTTTCTTCTAGGGTTGAGAAGTCTACATCAGGGGGCGGATCGGGTACTTTTTGACAAAGAAAGCGCTCTCGAAGCGCCTTACCTCGAAGGGTAGGCGAGCTGCGCACTGCATGGGAATTTGCTGCCAAAAAGCTCACATGTGTTAGCAGGCCAATTCGTGGGCTATCATCATCAAACACGTAGGAGGTCCAGCCATCAGCCGCCGCGGCACCGTACAAGGCTGCCAAAGGCATGGACATGAAAGTTTTGCGCGTGGTGAACAGGTCGCGATAATCGGCTTCGTCTACCAGTAGATGACCGATGATCGTGCGCAGCGTTTGTTCGCGAGCGTGCTCCAGCGTGGTGCCAGTGACCATGGGGTATACCAGTGGGTCTTTTGCGAGGCTGTTGAATTCATCAAACGCTAACATATCGTCGAAGAAGGTACGCATGCCTTCTTCGAGCCGAGTGCTGGCAAGGAGTCGGTCGACGGCACGTGCCAGTCCTTGGGGTGTGTGCAGCTCGCCATTTTCGGCTGCTTGCAACAAGGCATCATCTGGCGCTGCATTCCACAGGAAGAAGCTCAATCGCGATGCTAGGGAATAGCTATCCAAACGCTGCTGTGCCGGCCGTTCTGGATCAGGCTCCACACTGTCTACGATAAAAACAAATTCGGGGCTGATGAGAATTGCTTCAAGAGCTAGGGCTAAGCCATCGTAGAAGTCCTCAGTTTGTTCCGCCGCATAGCTGGCAACGTCAACCAGCTGGGCAAGTCGTGTTTCGTCCATTGATCCTCGTAGCAGCAATCGGCCCGTTTCTGCTAGAAACAGTCCAGCACATACTGGATCAGCGGCGATAGCTGACTCAGGACTACAGGGGATGAGAAAGTCGCGATGCTCTTCGTCCACGACTTTCTGGGCCACAGTAGCGGCGGCCAGTTGGATTTGCGAAATCTGATCGGATGTCACACCTACGGATGCCGCGCCTGAAGCGAGAAGACCATCGGTCCTCTCAATCGGAGGAATCGGTGGCAACACACTTTCACTGATATCGGCGCCGAATACTTGCGTGATGGTATTTACATACTGCTTGTCGGTGAGCAATCGGGTTCTTATTGGCGATGCACTTTGTGGCGGTTCTGCGGACACTGCCGATTGCCGTTCACAGCCGGTCAGAAGCAAGCACGCTCCTAAGATTAGCAGGCAATTAAGTGTTCGCTGATGGCTGGGTTTTGGGGAGTACACGATGTGGCTCTTCTGTTGTATGCCTTTTGTTTGTAATTTACAGGACTTGCGAGGCCGGTCAAGCCTAACCTTTACAAGGCCTTAGAATTAGATGAGTCTACCTCTGGCGAGCGACCTGATCCGCAGTGACCAATCCAGCGGAGTTCTCCCAAGAGTTGCGGATATAGCTGGCTGCGGCTGCAACTTCCTCGTCATCCAGCAAATATTGAAATTCCTGCATGGGTTCGCGCCATTTTTTTGAGAGACTATGGTTTGGAAGCTGCGGACCATAAAGAATGGCATTGATCATCGATGCGGGGTTAGCAGACTGAACCACCAGAGATCCGCCATTTAGTCTGGGAGCCATTTTAGAATCTCCCCGCCCGGTAGGTAAGTGACAAGTACCGCAATGTAGATTGTAAACTGTTCGGCCACGCCCCATTACCTGGGAATCTGCTTCTACAGCGGCGGCCTCCTCAATGGCTGGCAGGCTCTTGAGGTACGTGGCTATGGAAGCAATATCCCCTTCAGATAGATGCGCAGTACTGTTTAGAATGACCTCGTTCATTGGCCCATAGGACTCTAAAAAATCATTGCGCGTAGTTTTCAAATAATCTTCCACATCCTGTTGCGACCACAGTCCAAGACCGCGTGAGCTGGAGGTGAGATTGGGCGCGGACCAGGGGTAGTAACTTCCGTCGGCGACTCGATCCAGGTACTCACCTCCGCTCATGGCAAGGTGGCGTTGCTGCGCACCCAATGAATTTCTAGGCGTGTGACAGGCACTGCAATGCGCCAAAGCTTCAACGAGGTAAGCGCCTCGATTGAACTGCTCAGATTTAGCGGGGTCTGACTCGAAAGCACCTGCATCAAAGTACAAGGCTTTCCAGAACCCTAGGAGTGCTCGCTGATTAAACGGAAAACGCAGTGCATTTTCGCCAGTAGCCTGACGCACAGCCGGGATGCTCTTGAGATAGGCGAACATCGCAGCAATGTCTTCATTCAACACATTGGTGTAGGTCGTGTACGGAAATACCGGGTAGAGATGTTCCCCGTTTGGTCGCACACCGTGACGTAGCGAGTTTAAAAAATCCCACTCAGTCCAGTTACCAATTCCTGTCTCTGTATCTGGTGAAATATTGGTTGAATAAACTCTGCCGAATGGCGTTTCGAATGGGAGTCCCCCGGCCATGAATTCGCCGCCGGGGGTAGTGTGGCAGCTTACGCAATTTCCGGCGGTGGTCAGATATTCGCCACGAGTGATTAACTCGGACTCGCTAATACCGCTTACTATTGGGCCATGGCCAGTAGTCATATTTGCTGGAAGCAAGATCACAGCAATGACAACGCCTAGCAATAGCACAGCCAACAGAGCAAGATAGCGGACAGATACGGGTAATTTGATCATTAGGTCAGAAAAGTGTGCAATGAAAAGACAGCCATAAACTTGGTTTTATTTTGCCTGACAAGAGTCAAATTAGGCGTGATTCCCAAGGCGCTGTCAATAGCCATCAATTCATAGTGGTATCGTCCACAAATCAACAACAAATGAAGTTTGGCTTTCAGCTTTGGCGTCCGCTTTGAAATAGACTTCACTGACGCCAACCGCGGTAATGTGTTGAGCTTGAGAATTGAAGCAATTGCTACTAGTGTTGGTGCAACACATAAGGATGCAAACATGAAAACGATGAAAACCTCGGACATTGGCAACAGTTTCCTGTTGTTATTGCTAGTTGTACTTTCAACAACAGCCCAAGCACAGACCAATTCAACACTTACTGCTCAGCAGGAGTTAGAATTTGCTAGTCAATTAGCCGCCAATCGGCCTATTGAAGCTGGCCAGTCTTATTGGATTGAAGAATTGACCTGGATGGAAATCCGCGACCTGATTGCCGATGGCACGACGACTATTATCATCCCAACCGGTGGTATTGAGGAGAACGGACCTTACCTGACAACCGGTAAGCACAATTTTATTCTGCAAGCGACGTGTCCTGAAATTGCCAAAAACCTCGGCAACGCCTTGTGCGCACCTATAGTGAAATTTGTTCCGGAGGGTAATATCAACCCACCTAGTGGCTCAATGTTATTCCCCGGCACCATTAGTCTCACTCAAGCAACTTATGAAGCGCTACTGACGGACATTGCCAGTAGCCTTAAGCAGTCTGGGTTTACCGATATAGTTTTAATTGGTGACAGTGGTGGCAATCAAACAGGCATGGCCAATGTTGCCGCAACTCTTAGTGAACTTTGGAGCGACGAAATCACTGGCATACACTTTGTCAGAGAATTTTACGATCCAGGTTGGGAGGCCACTGAGCAATATACGGAACGGGAACTCGGCATCGCCGAATCCCGTCATGACGGCTATCACGATGATATCTGGGTGACGGCAATGATGATGGTCACCGACCCGGAACAGGTGCGTTATAGACAGCGTGTCGAAGCCGGTTTGGCGTCTATAAACGGTATTGCGATTGAACCGGTAGACGAGGCAGTGCAGCTTGGCAGGAAGATGATCGAGTTTCGTTCTGGATTCGCAGCAAATGCAATTCGTGATGTAGTGTCGAACTAGACCAAAAGGGAGCGTTATCGATGTGTCCGTTTGCGGTGGCACAACTACCAACAGCAATGCGTTTGGCTATCTAGAAAGCCTCATACGCTAAGAGGACACCTTTTTTGGGGTGTCTGTTAAGAAAACAAAATTATGCAAAGGATTACTTCGTGAAACATTTACTAATTGCCGCTTGGGCCATGATGCCGCTGCTTGCCTGTTCACCACAGCCTGTTGCGACATCTGCTGCACCGATGGAACAAACCACCGAGAAACCAAATTATAGGCCGCAGGGCTGGATTGCTAAAACGCTGCCTGAAATAGCAGCAGGTGTTAAAGCGGGCGAGGTAACCTCAGAAGAATTGGTGCAGGCTTATATTGATCGTATTAACCGCGTGGATAGAGATGGGCCAACACTACAAGCCGTGCTTTCACTCAATCCAAATGTGCTTGCCGACGCGCGTGCCGCTGATGCAAAACGAGCTGCAGGTGACACGCTCGGTTTGCTGCACGGTGTACCGATTCTATTGAAAGACAATATCGAGACGAAAGACCCTCTTGCTACAACGGCAGGCGCGCTTGCATTGAAAGACAATATCACCGGCCGAGACAGCCCGCTGGTGGCAGGTTTGCGCGATGCGGGTGCGATCATTCTTGGCAAAGCTAACCTTAGTCAGTGGGCGAATTTTCGTTCCAACGATTCGATGAGCGGTTGGACAGCTCTTGGTGGGCAAGTGCGTAACCCGCACATGCTAGATCGCAACCCTTGTGGTTCAAGCTCTGGTTCTGGTGCGGGTGCAGCGTCGTCTATGGCGGCAGGTACCGTGGGTACCGAAACAAATGGCTCTGTTATTTGCCCGTCTAATGCAAACGGTGTTGTTGGTTTTAAACCGACAGTAGGCTTGGTTTCTCAACAGTATATTGTGCCGATTTCTTCGACGCAGGACACAGCAGGGCCAATGACAAAATCAGTAATGGGTGCGGCCATGATGATGAACGCAATGGCAACGGGGAGTGCGAAGACGAATTATGTCGCCGCCCTGGACCAAGATATGTTGCGCGGGAAGCGTGTTGGCGTGCTGCGTTACTCGACTGGCTCTAATAAAGACATCAATGCGCTATTTGAAGAATCGCTAAATGTACTAGTAGAGGCAGGTGCAGAGCTTGTTGAAATCACTGAAAACCCTATCCAGCTTAGTGAGTTTGGACAGTATTCGCTTGATGTGTTGCTGTATGAATTTAAGGCGACATTGAATGCGTACCTGGCCGCAACACCAGACACAGTTAAAACACGCTCGCTGGCTGAAGTGATCGCGTTTAACATTGAAAACGCTGGTATTGAACTGGCGCTGTTTGATCAGAGTATTTTTGACGCAGCGGAAATAACCAGCAATTTGGATGATCCAAGATATATCGCAGCGCGTGATACCGTGCTGAAAGCAACGCGCGAAGAGGGTATCGATAAGTTGCTAGCTGAACATAATGTCGATGTTCTGGTAGCACCTTCAGGCCCTACCGTACCGCGAGTTGATCCGATAAACGGCGACGTTTGGCCGCCGTTCCCGGGCAGTGGTTCGATGGCCGCAATAGCAGGTTATCCGCACATCACTGTGCCAATGGGCACTATTCACAGCCTGTCAGTTGGCTTCTCCTTTATGGGTGCCAAAGACGATGATGCTAAAGTTCTGTCATACGGATATGCGTTCGAGCAGTTGACGAACGAACGTGCAGAACCTCAATATTATACAAATGCTGAGGATTTGCCGGACATTGCTGCGGCAATGCGGGGCCAAAAAAGAAACTAGTAGTTTACTTGCGCTAAGCTAACTCTTCTGTGCGCACACAGCAGTTCGTGTTTCTTAACCCGAGCAGTAATTGAAGCTAGGCTACACTACAAATAATTAATAGTATCTCTTAAGCCCGCCCCCAAAATTATTTTGTCTCTTTTAAAGGAAAAACTGGAATGACTTTTCGACCTTCTCACTACGTTACTGCGTTTCTTTTGCTGGTAGTTGCCACATCTGCCGTGTCACAAACCTTGTATTTGCGCGCAGATCGCCTAATCGATGGTTTGTCGGATACAGTTATCTCCAACCCTGTGGTGCTCATAGAGGGAGATCGCATTTCTCGAGTGGGCGATGCTGATTCCATTCGCATTCCTGCAGGGGCTAATGTTCTCGAACTGCAAGGAGCGACACTGCTGCCTGGTTTATTGGACGCGCATGTTCATTTGCTTAGCAATCATGACGACAAGGGGTTTCGGCGTCTCGAGGTAACCGCCAATCGTTCAGTTATCAATGGTGTAGTGAATGCCGAGAAAACCTTAATGGCAGGCTTCACCACAGTACGGGTAGTGGGTTCTGGCGGCTATGGTGATGTAGCCTTAAGAGCCGCGATAGCAGAAGGCGATATTGCTGGTCCAAGAATTCTCGCAGCCGGGCCCTGACTAGGTGTTACCGGCGGTCATTGTGACAATAATCTATTAACAGAGGACTATGATTTTTCGGCTGCTGCAGTTGCCGATGGCCCTTGGGCTGTTAGAGAGCAGGTGCGGCGTAATATCAAATACGGTGTTGATCTTATTAAATTTTGTGCAACCGGTGGCGTATTCTCTAAAGGGACTACCGTAGGCGCCCAGCAATATACTCAGGAAGAAATGGATGCCATCGTGGCGGAAGCACATATGCGTGGCAAAGCCGTAGCTGCTCATGCCCATGGCACGGCAGGAATTAAGGCCGCTATTCGAGCCGGCGTAGACTCCGTTGAACATGCCAGTTTTATGGACGATGAGGCGATACAGATGGCCATCGCTGCGGGTACTTTTCTGTCCATGGATATCTACAATACCGAATACACGTTGGAAACTGGCGAAGCAACCGGAGCGCTACCGGAGAACATTGAAAAAGAACGGCAGGTAGGCAGCGAGCAACGCAATAGTTTCCGTCAAGCGGTGGCAGCGGGAGCAAAAGTGGTTCTGGGAACCGATGCTTCGATTTATCCTCACGGTTTAAATGCTCGGCAACTGTCGAGAATGGTGCAATTTGGGATGACACCAATGCAGGCATTAAAAGCGGCCACCTCGCTTAATGCTCAATTGTTTGACAGGCCCGATGTGGGAGCGATTCAGGCTGGGCGTATGGCCGATATTATTGCCGTAACTGGCGATCCGCTGCAAGATATAAGCCTTCTTGAAGAAGTGGAATTCGTGATGAAGGCAGGGGTGGTTTACAAGCGCTGAGTCTTAAGGTTTTGGCTAACGGCTAAACTCGCTGCCAAGTGCAATGCTTGGTGTGGGTGATAATGTATGCCGCTTGCAGGAGTGGCATTCATCAGCTTCACTTTTGCACATGAAGTTGGCCTCGATGAAATTATCGTGACGGCGATAAAGCGGGAAGGCACGGTACAAGACGTACCAAGCAATATCGCCGCGCTAGATGGTCAACGTATCGATCAACAAGGCTTTATTAATAAGGCGCTCGTAACACAGTTAGTTTGTTGCATCGTCGCCGGTAGTATTTATAATACACGCCTGAGCCCGAAAGCGTAATTTGGCTTCAAAATACAAAACCATGAAACATAGTGAGAACCCACATGAAGACTAAAACCCTCCGCCAACATATAAATATAAGTGCTGTAGTTCTATTAACCGCCACCACATTGCCGTTGTCGAGCTTTGTCGTTGCTCAAAGTGATGATCAGATCGAAGAAGTTGTTGTCACTGGTTCGAGAATAGCAAGGGATTCTAACTTGACCGGCGCCCTACCTGTTCAATCCGTGTCAGCTGCAGATATTAAAGCATCAGGTGAATTTTCACTTTCTGATGTCATTAATGACATCCCAGCATTACTGGGGTCAGTCACATCAGAACAGTCTATTGATAGTGGGTTTGCTAATGGCGCAAATGTGCTAAATCTTCGTGGCCTAGGCGCAGAACGGACGTTGGTCTTGGTTGACGGTCGGCGCCATGTGGGTGGTTTGCAAGGTGCTTCATCAGTTGACATCGGTTCAATTCCGCAGGCACTAGTTGAAAGGGTGGAGGTCCTTACTGGTGGCGCTTCAGCCGTTTATGGAGCTGACGCGGTTACCGGCGTAGTGAACTTCATTCTTAAAGATGATTATGAAGGTTTAGAGATCGACGCTAGTTATGGCCTTAGCCAAGAAGGTGACGGTGGACAACGTGCACTTTCAGTATTATTCGGGCGTAATTTTGACAATGGCCGCGGTAACTTCACTGTATCGGCAGACATTCGACAAGACGATGGTTTGCAAGTCTCTGACCGACGCAATGGTCTAGCGGCGGGCTCTTCTAGGGATTGGGTTAATCCAGCCTTGCGTTTCCAGCAAGGTGATATTGGCAGCTCAACACCAAACTTTAATCAGTATTACAACTACGCCAACACCGGGTTAACCAATTTTGGTCTGCCTATTCCAACAGCTGCTGAATTCGCGACCAATTATTCCGATACATTCGGCAATGCGCCGACCCTAACTGCCGCTGAATCAGCACTAATCGCCCAAGCGGGCAGCGCACCTCAAAGGGCTGTGCTGCCTTTTAGAACATTTCCGTTTACCTCCGGCTATGGTTATATCATCCCGGGCAACCCGTTCACATTTGCGGGTTTTGATCCTGAAACACCGATTGACCTAAACGGGAATGGAACACCTGATTGCCTAGATTCATTCACCGGTTATAACTCTGTATTCGGCGCTGAATCATTTGGTGTTGTTGGGGGGTGCTGGAATGTATCAGAGAATGGGCAATACGCTCCGGTCAATGATGGCCTCGTTGCCGGCAACTTTCAAGGGTTTGGAGGCGACTCGTTTAATACAATTCAGAACCAACGTGGTGATATCCTTCTTCCTGATGACAAGGTTTCACTCAACTTTTTGGGTCACTACGATTTAAATGATCAGGCAACGTTATTTGGTGAAGTAAAGTATGTCACACAGGAAACCGAGACTGATGCCAGGCCTAACTCGTTTTGGGACCTATTGTTTGGTGCCCCTGACAATCCTTATCTACCCGACTTCATTAGGCCAACAGCGCAGGCAACTGGCGGCGTGGCCATCACACTAGATCCGCTGCTGTTCAATCAGAGAAGCTCAACTGAGCGTGATACAGCTCGAGTTGTATTGGGCTTAGAAGGCTCTTTTGATAATGGTTGGACTTATGAATTTAGCACTAACTACGGGCGCTTTGAACAGGATATCAATCGTCCCCGTAATGTTATCAATGACCGTTTTTTCGCGGCAATCGATGCGACTACTGATGCTGGCGGTTCCCCCGCCTGTAGATCGAGTGTGGATCCAAGTGCGCCAGCCCTAAATACACCGTTCTCGATTCCCTCTTACCAAGCAGGTTACTTTTCCTTCACTCCAGGGGATAATTCTTGTGTGCCGCTGAATATATGGGCCGGGCAGCCCGGCGTAACTCAGTCTGCGGCAGACTGGGTAACCACACCGACTTGGGACAATTTAGTAATCAAGCAGCTTTCATTTGCTGCAACAATTGGTGGAGACTTTAGCGAGTGGTTTGAACTCCCCGCTGGCGCGGTTAGCTTCGCTACCGGCTTGGAATTGAGATCTGAAGAATCGGAAGCGACATTTGATGATTTTCAGCTAGGTGTTCTGCCACAAGGTACTCCGTTCACACCGGGACAGTTACTAGAAGAAGTATCCGATAATGCTAACTTGGTGTTCAGGCCACAGCTTACTAATCGAAACGAAAGCGGTAGATACCATACGAAAGATGCCTTTATTGAACTCTCGGTTCCTCTACTTTCGGATGTAATAGCAGCAAATGAACTTACTGTTGATTTGGCAGCACGTTATTCGGACTATTCAACAATTGGTGAAGCCACTTCATGGAAAGTGGGTGTGGTTTGGGCGCCAATCGAAGATTTAGCCTTTCGAGGCGGAATTTCCGAGGCGGTACGTGCTCCTAACATCACAGAGTTGTTTGGGCCTGAGACGGGTGCAACGTTCAGACCCTCAGACCCTTGTGATGCAGCACAAATCAATGCATTGGCAGTAGATCAGCCAGGCTTAGCGGCGAACTATCAATCCAACTGTGTTGCGCAGCTGCAAGCATTCGGCGTGGACCCATTCAATGCCAATGGTACTTATGATTTTGCTGACCCTCTATCCGCTTCCTTCGGCGGTGTTACAGGTGGTAACAAAAACTTGACTGAAGAGACAGCAGAGACAATTACTTACGGCTTTGTGTACCAACCTTCTTTCTTGACTGGTTTCAACCTAACGGCTGACTATTGGGAGATCAGGATCGATGATGCGATTGAATCAGTAGGTGCTCAGGATATTGTTGACGGCTGCTATCAAGGTGCTGCACTGAACAGTACATTCTGTAACTCGTTTACTCGAAACACAAATCCAGGTTCAGCGCAGTTTGGAGGCTTTAACTTCTTACGTTCTGGTGATGTCAACTTTGCGAAGTTAGAAACCAGCGGCATCGATATCAGTGCAAGTTACACTTTTGATTTTAGGGATCACAATTTCGAGGTTTCTGTTACTGGCACTGAGGTTAATGAAATTGATTTCTTTACCAATCCAACTGACGCCAGCGAAGTGAATCCTGAGCTTGGTGAAGTTAATCGTCCTGAAACAGCAGGAAATGTTGGGATGAGATGGAATTGGGGAAATTTAAGTGTTGGTTGGCAGTCTCAGTATTTAGGCGAAATGTTAGTTAGTTTCGTTGAAATTGAAACAGCGCAAACCCTCTATGGCTCTGATGTATTTATGGAAGAAACGTGGATACATGACATCAATGCGACTTACATCTGGAATGATTCTTTAACCATTCGTGGTGGCATTAACAATATATCTGAAGAAGACCCGTTCGGAACTAACCGCGCTTTTCCAGCTAGTCCGCGCGGCCGTATGATGTTTCTTGGCGGTACATACAAGATATAAAAAACAGCTACGATGAAAAAGGGCTCATCTTGATGAGCCCTTTTTTTTGTCTTTCGTAAAGTGATATCAAAAATACAGCCAACAGTGAAAAGTTTTTTCTAGTCTTTCAGTCTTTATGAGCTTGGTTGATTAATCATCGATACACGAAACATAGCCTTACGGCATGATCAGTTTCATCTGTTCTCTGCCAATCGTGGTGACTAGGTAACTATGACTATGCCACTTTTCAGTTACTCCCTGTCTGTCAGCACGGCCATCATTGCTCTATTTTTATGCAGAACCTGCAGTAAAAAGAGCCAAAAGGTCACAGTTGCTGGATTCTGCTTAGATTCCACTCGACGCCACAATCAGCCGGTCGGCTCAGTTGCGTAATTAGGCAAATGTCTTCTACTCCTTCGCTGTTGTCATCAAGGAAGAGGCAATCTGCGCCGTCTCGCGCTCATGCCAATAGCTAGGATTCACTGAGATCGATGCAGTGACTCGCCCGCCTCTCATGGCTAACCAGACTCCGATGTAGATGACCTGCTGTGACACGAGTTACGCAAGGGGCAGCGTTAAAGAGAAGTGCCCGGTGCTAAACGTTGACGTCATTCTCCGGCTATCGATAAACGGATTCTGACTCCTGAGCAATAAAAAAGGCGAAAGGATTAATTATCCTTTCGCCTTTTTTATTTCGAAATTACTATCTGTCGATCAACATGGACCGACTGACAGTTTAGTGAGCAGCGCCACCTGTGGCTTGTGCGCCAGGCATTGCCATTGCTGTTAGCTTGGAGCCTGTCTGCAGGATGATGTATTGATGTCCATCGTGCATCCAAGAGCTCATGCCATAGCGGCTCTGAGCTGGCACTTCGATTTTACCAATTTCTTCGCCGGTTTTCTTATCGATGCCGTAAAGCAGCGCCGTCGTGCCGTCGGAGTCCATGTCTGAGTAGATCAGCATGTTCGCGGTAGTAACCATTGTAATTGCATTACCAGTTCCAGTGTCCCCAATATCAATGCCTTCTAGAGCGGGATTGTTGCGGAAGCGGTCAGGAGTCTCACCTGTTGGAATCTGGAATGCGATCTCGCCTGTGTTCATGTCGTACGCAGTAATCGTGCTGTACGGAGGCTTGAAGTAAGGCAAGCCTGAAGCAAGACGAGGTGTGCGAGGACGGGCACCATTGGCATAGGCAGCGAAGGTAGATCCCGTTGGTGCATCGATGCGAGCATCAGCCTCTTCACCAGGGATAATTCGTTGCCAGCTACACGCTTTCCTAGAAGTCACATAGAGGAAGCCTGAAGTAGGGTCTGCTACGGGTGGGTTATTGATATTTGCACCACCACCGTCGCCTGGACACATAGCAGAAGCTATTTTGCCAGCAGGATCATCAGAATGGATTGGTGGATTAAACAAAGGCCCCATATCGTAGTTAGCCATCACTTCAAGTGCTTCGCGGCGCAGTGCAGGCGTGAAGTCGATAAGATCGCCTTCAGTCAAGCCCTGCATTTCGAAAGCCGGTGGCTTAGATGGGAAAGGCTGTGTTGTTGAAAGCTTTTCGCCAGGAACCATGGATGCTGGAACAGCTCGCTCTTCCATCGGCCAGATTGGCTCACCGGTCATACGGTCGAAAGAGTAGACAAAGCCCTGTTTTGTAACTTGGGATACAGAAGGAACTATTCCTCTGCCAGGAATATTCAGGTCTAGTTGAATCGGAGCAGCTGGGTTGTCGTAGTTCCATACATCGTGATGAACTGTCTGGAAGTGCCAGCGTCGTTCGCCAGTTTCCGTGTCCAGTGCAATCAGGCTAGTACCAAACAGGCCATCACCAGGACGGAAGCCGCCGTAGTAATCAATTGTGGGTGGATTAGTTGGCACATAGACAATGTTGTTCTCAGGATCGGCTGTAAGCGGCGCCCAAGAAGATACATCACCTGTCCACTGCCATGCATCGTTTTCCCAAGTCTCATGGCCGTATTCGCCCGGCTGTGGGATTACGTTGAACTTCCATTTGAACGCACCAGTCGTCTTATCGTAAGCGAGGATATCACCAGGCACGTTCTCGACTCTCGCCTGCAGATATCCCTGCTCAGCTGAGTTGCCAACGACGATAGTGTCGTTAACCACAATCGGTGGCGACGAAGTAGTGATGTAACCAGTCTCTAGTGGGATGCCCTCATACGGATCATAGGGATGGCCCAGATCAGCGAGCATGTCCACGACGCCAGTAGCAGGGAAGCCATCTACAGGCACCTGTCCACCGAAGCCCTCAAGAGGGGCACCAGTATCAGCATCTAGTGCTACCAGAAAGAAGCCAGGTGTGGAGATATAAACGACTCCCTTGCCATCTATTCTAGAATAGCCAATGCCTTTGCCGTATGAGGCGCGCATGGAATATTCCCAGCGACCAGTATTTGGCAGACGGTAGGACCAAAGGGTCTCACCAGTCTTAGGATCGATCGCAACCACATTACGGCGAGCACCAGATACGGTGAATAACTTGCCATCTACGTAAGTAGGGGTTGAACGACCTGTTTGGCCGTTAAAGCTGGAGCCATCCCATTCCCAAGCGACTTCGAGTTCATCGAAGTTTTCAGCCGTAATCTCATCGGCGGGGGTATAGCGGGTGTGGGCGTAGTCGCCACCGAGAGTAAACCACTCGGCGGTATCGTCTGTGACTAGATTCTGGCTCATGCCAATTTGTGGCAATATGCCCAAAACGGCGGCCAGACAGCTCAAAGCTACAAGCTTCTTGGCCTTCGAGCCGGATGTTATTGAAGGACTTAATTTCATTTTTAGAGCCTCATTTAGATGCAAAACCTAGCAGAGGATACCATAGAGAATAGAAGTAGTGATCCATGGACTGTAATAAAGTGTGATAAAAAGCGCTCTAAAGGCGCGGTAATTTCTTATCCAATTTCCCCTGAATGAGGGGCAGCGCTAGCGCTTTTTCATCGGGGAACCACGTTAATCGCGGGAAGCACCATATTCCTTCCACTTGCCTGTCGCCCCTGCTAGTCTTTGGCACCAGTGTTGAAAATGCCTAGGAGAATTAGCGTGTCGTTGAAGTACCTGAAATCACACCCTTTGCGCGGATATAACTCTATCAAATTCGCGTTCGTTTCTCTGCTTGTCTCAGTGTCACTGACAAATGCAGCTACAGCTCAGCCCAGTGAGCCCGAGTTGCCGCGTCAGATGGCGTGGACGGCTTATAATCTGGGCTCTACGGGTTATAACCAAGCAGTAGCCATCGGCGCTATGCTGCGCGACAAATACAACGTCACCCTGCGTGTTATTCCCGGGCAGAACGATGTCTCCCGACTGCTGCCGCTAAAGACGGGCCGAGTCGATTTCACTGCCAACGGTGTGGCCACCTATTTTGCTCAGGAAGGCATGTTTCAGTTTGCCAATCCGGAGTGGGGGCCGCAGCCGCTGCGTCTATTGATGACCTCGAATGGATTGAGTAATCAGGGCGTAGCAGTAGCCGCAGATACGGGCGTTACCACCTTCGCGGAACTGCGTGGTCGTCGAGTACCTTATGTACGCGCAGCCCCAGCGTTGAATGTTTCTATGGAGGCCTATCTGGCTTGCGGCGGACTGACTTGGGATGACGTTGTTCGCGTCGATTTCCCCGGTTACGACGCAAAATGGAATGGCGTGATCAACGGTGACGTAGATGTCGCCTTTGGGACTACTGTATCGGGCCCACCTTTCAGGCTCGAGGCGTCGCCACGTGGCATTCGCTGGTTGCCAGCACCGCATGACGACGAAGGTTGCTGGGAGCGGATGCAAGCTGTTGGTCCGTATTTCACCAAACACATCGCAACGCGCGGAGCTTCTATTGATGATGAAAATACACATGAGGCAGGCACATACCCGTATCCCTTGTTAACTACGCTTGCTACCCAAGATAACGACTTCGTTTATTCACTCACTCGGGTAATCAATGAAAATTACGACGAGTTCAAAGACGCCGATCCCGGGGCTATTGGCTGGGCGATTGAGTCGCAGGTTTTTGACTGGGTCGTGCCCTATCACGAAGGCGCCGTTAGCTACTGGCGCGAAGTCGGCGTATGGACTGACCAGATTGAGGCACATAATCAAGCGCTTATCCAGCGACAGGAAGTGTTAGCTACAGCCTGGGTCGAAATGCAGACACGAGATATCCGTGATGAGGATGCCTTTGTTGAATCTTGGCAGGCGCTGCGCGCGGAGCGTTTGGAGGCAGCCGGCTTTGATCCGGTCTGGCGCTAGTGGCAACACTACCGAGAGAATTACCGAAGTTACTCCGCTGGTTGACAGGCTTTGTTGCCATCGCTAGCGCCTTCCTAGCGATGGATTCGCTGCGCATGTTTTCCCAGAGTCCGCTGCTTGATTTTGTCATCACTGTGCAGAATCATTACTACTATGCGTTGATGGGTTTGCTGTTACCGCTCTGTTTTCTAATCTATCCCTCGTTTCGCGGCCCCAAAAGTTACTGGCTCGATGGCGTTCTTGCTCTGGCAACATTCGCAGCCTGCTGTTTCTTCTTTTTCAACGCAGAAACCATGCTGGACTATGGTTGGGAATTTTTAGCACCGTCCTATGCAGTGTGGGTAAGCTATCTGCTGTGGGCGCTGATCATGGAGGGCGTGCGTCGCAGCGGTGGTTGGGTGCTGTTCTTTCTCGTGCTGGTGTTCTCTTTCTACCCGGTAGTGGCTGACAAATTGCCTGGACCTATCTCCGGCATGTCGTCGACATTATCCGAGACGGCGTCTTATCACGTCATGAGTATCGAGAGTATTCTCGGCCTGCCATTCCGTGCATATGCGCAGTTGGTCATTGGCTTCCTCATTTTTGGTGTCGCACTGCAGCATACCGGCGGTGGGCGTTTCTTTATCAATCTAGCGTTTGCGACGTTCGGTCATGTGCGCGGTGGCTCGGCTAAGGTAGCAATTGTTTCCAGCGGTCTGATGGGCTCCATGAGTGGGAGTGTGATTACCAATGTGCTGACGACGGGGCAGATGACGATTCCAGCCATGAAGAAGAATGGTATGGAGAAGGAGTATGCAGCGGGCGTGGAAGCCTGCGCTTCTACCGGTGGAGTGTTGCTACCACCTATTATGGGTTCGACCGCGTTTGTCATGGCGACCTTCCTCAATGTTGCCTATACCACTGTGGCTTTAGCCGCGGCGATTCCCGCCTTGTTGTATTTTTTTGGTTTGTTCGTTCAAGTAGATGCCTACGCGGCACGTAAAGGATTGGTAGGTACGCCGCGCGAAGAATTGCCTAGCGTGGTTGAGACGATGCGGCAGGGTTGGTTCTACCTAGCAGCATTCGCGGTATTGATATTCCTGCTCGTCTATCTGCAGCGCGAAGCGGTAGCTCCCTTTTATGCCACGGGCATGCTCCTGGTGCTGAACCAGCTGTTCCCGGCTCATCGCTGGGACATGAAAGAGGCAGGTGCATTCCTTGTAGCAACTGGCAAGTTGCTAATGGAATTGCTGGCGATTATGGCTGGTGTCGGCTTAATAGTAGGTGCGCTGTCAGTGTCCGGTTTATCAGGAACCTTGGTCAATGATTTGCTGTATCTCGCCGGTGATTCCACGCTACTGCTTCTATTGATGGGGGCCTTTACTAGCTTCTTCCTCGGCATCGGCATGACTGTGACGGCCGCCTATATTTTTCTCGCGATTGTACTTGCACCTGCTCTAATTCAGGGAGGTCTCGATCCGATGAGCGTGCATCTATTTATTCTCTACTGGGGAATGCTGTCTTTCATTACGCCGCCTGTCGCGCTCGGGGCCTTTGCTGCGGCGAGCATAGCTGGCGCATCGGCACTTTCTACCGGATTCAAGGCAATGCGACTCGGTAGTGTGATCTATTTCATTCCGTTCTTTTTCGTATTGGAGCCTGCACTGATCATGTCCGGTACCTGGTGGGAGACGCTGTTTGCAACAGCAAAAGTTGCGATAGGCATAGTGCTGATTGCCGGCACTTTGCAGCGTTATTTACTGGGCGTGGGGTTTCTCGATCGTAGCGGACCGCTGGGTGTGGGCGGGCGTGCACTGGCGCTCGTTGGTGGTGGCTTGATCGCCTTGCCGACAACTGAAGTTATTGGTATTAATGTGAGTGATGCGACTCTTCTAATTAGTGGCGGTACGATGGCGATCATAGGCGTGTTGCTCAGTCGCAGTGAAACTCCTGATTTAGATGTGCAGACACCGTTGGTATCTGGCGCCCAAAATTGAGAATGGCATTATGTTAGTCGTCGATCCAATCGACGCTCCTTGCGGGGCAACAGTTAGCAATCTTGATCTTTCTTCGGATATTTCTGAAGAGTCTGTGGCAAAACTACGTCAGGCTTGGTTGCAATACCATGTGTTGGTGTTTCCCAATCAAGTGCTCAGTCCTGCTGATCTCGAGCGCTTTACCCTAAGCTTTGGCAATTTTGGTGATGATCCCTTCTTCAGTCCAATTGAGGAAAACAGTCACATTGCGGCGATAAGTCGTGGCGCCAATGAGACGACTCCTCTTTTTGCCGAGAACTGGCATACGGATTGGAGCTTTCAAGCGAAGCCGCCGATTGGTACTTGCTTATACGGTATTCAAATCCCTCCTGTGGGCGGCGACACACTTTTTTCAAATCAGCATAAAGCCTATGACGAATTACCTTCTGCACTTAAGAAAAAAATTGCGCACTTAACGGCGATACATTCGGCTGAGTCTGCCTATTCGCCTGATGGTGTTTATAGTGACAAGCACGAGGGGAATGTTGGGCGTAGCATGAATATAGTTGTATCGGATGAGGCAAGAAAAACACAAAGCCATCCGTTTATTCGGCCGCACACAGAAACTGGTGCGCTGGCTCTTTATTCCACTGCGGGTTATATCCAAGGTTTTTCTGGCATGGAGGTGCAAGAGAGTAAAAAATTATTGCAAGAGTTGCATCAGTATCAGGGCTCACCGCAATTTGTGTATCGCCATAAATGGCAAGCGAATATGTTAGTGATGTGGGATAACCGCAGTGTCTTGCACAAAGCAACCGGTGGTTATGATGGCTATGACCGCCTGCTGCATCGCACTACGATTTCTCAATTCAAATAGAGGGGTAATGCTAATGAAAATTACTGGATTACAGGTTTTATATGGTGTTCTGGCGATCGTCGGGGTATGCGTTACTTGGTACTACAATTTGCAGCCGATGGAGATTAGCTATATTGAAGGTCTGTATGCAAATCCTGCTGCATCTTCTTTTACTAATGATCTGATCGTTGTTGTTTCTGCATTTCTTGTTTGGTCGTTCGTAGAGACAAGGCGCCTAAAGATGTCTTATGTATTATGGGTAGTGGGATTTGTTCTTACATTCGTTATTGCTGCCGCAATGACTGTGCCTTTATTCATGCTGCTGCGAGAGCGCCATTTGACTGCAATGGCGGAATAGTCTCCTGCAGAAGTGTGCTAATTTAACTTCTCTCTATGTGATGTCATTCATGTGCGCGAGGTAACTCTAAAAGTCCACCAATGATCAAACCGCTCCTGGCCTGGGGGCGGTCGCGGCGTAACCATGGTTTCGAGATCTGTAGTTTGTAGCTTAGCTACTCGAGCTCGAAACGCTCTGTCCATAGTTTCAGGATCGGTTTCGCGATTCAACAGTACTGGGTAGACAAGACTGCCCAGCCGGAGAACAGCTCGCTCATCGCTGCTTACTCTCGCCGCCCAGTATTTCCGATCACACACTGAACAACTCAGAAACAATTCGCCCTCGGGCGTGGCCATGCAATTAAGATTGATGGAGTGCGGGCGGATGCCCGCCCAAATCTGCAATTGGCAGAGGTTCTCTTGATTGGCCGTCGTCGTGTTCCAGTCGTCAACGGGTGTCTCTACCCGTTCACCAAACAACAGCCCGCCAGGAGTCAGCGTGCAGGGACAGATACTAGAGAAGATCATAAATCCGACTACTGTAGTCAGCAGTAGTGCAAACACTACGCCGCTAAGCCAATGTTTCAGGTTTCTATTGCTGCCGGCTACCGTTTCGTTCACCGTTTAGTTCTCCTGTAGTTAACTATCGAGTCTGGGTACACCACGCACTCTGAGCCTAGTTAGAATAAAAGCTATATCCTGCTGGTGGTTAATTAATTTTCACTAAACCTATTTGATTCGAGCTGCTCTGATGAATCAGTAGGTTTCCCGCTTCTGTTTTCCATACGTTTCGTACGATACCAACACCCGATGGAATCGCCCAGCTCTGAAATGATTCACTCTCAGGATTAAAGCGCACTAGCGCGTCGGGCCGCATGCCGGATTCGTTGTACCATATAACATCATCAATGACAGCGAGAGCATAAGGATGCGAAGAGGCTCCACTAGGCGAATCCCATTGCTTGATCGCGCCGGTACTAGGGTCGAGCCTGCCTATCTTGCCAAGGGTGGAGTTGACGAACCAAACCCTGCCCTGACTATCTAAATCGAGCCGGCGCACTCGGCTTCTCTCATTCGGTATTTCAAAATACTTTACTGCCATAGTACCTGGATGCATGGCGCCGATCTTGTTCGTGCCGTTGTAGGCGACCCATAGCGAGCCATCTTTTGCCGCCTTGATACCGTAGGGCCGAGGTTCTGTTTCGATTTCCTTTAGCTCGCCAGTAGTAGGATTCAAGCGACCGAGCATGGCTGCTCCTTGGGCGGTGAAGTAAAGATTGCCGTTAGGATGAAACGTGGCCGAGTGGGGGTCGCGAGCCTGGGTCTTGTATTCGGTTACTTCGCCGCTAATTGGGTCGAGTTTGCCTATGCTGGCATTGCTGTTGCCCGTGTACCAGATGTTCCCATCGTCATCGGGCAGTATTGTATGCGGCCTGGAGGTAGGAGGCAGCCGATATTCCTCCATGACTCCAGTCTCAGGATCTAAACGACCGGTTAAGCTAGCCCACATACCGGTCCACCAAATAGACCCGTCCGGTGCCTCAATTGGGTCGCGCACGCGCTGCCCGAGCGTAGGTGCTGTCCACTCAATAATGTCTATTTCCACGTCCCCAGCAATCAAGTTTGGGCGGCGTGTGGTGTCTTCTGGGAAATGCTCGGCAAGGTAGGTGGAAATGGTATTAGCTTGGGCGGAAGGCAGCTCTATCATGGTCGAGAACAAGTCATGCCACTGCTGTGCCGTGCTGTAACCGACGGCCCGAGTGATGGTGGCGACGCTGTGGCAGCTAGAGCAGACATTCTCCACCAGCGCCTTGCCGGGTCCGTCTGGCAGGGGCTGGCTTGCACGCACTTGCGCCAACGCGGAAGTTGAAAAAGGTAAAACACAAAGAATAGATACGACGGTCAGCAGTTTTTTCATAATGACTACTCCGATTAGGCGTACGACAGGCGACTGGCAAGATACTCCACCCTACCTCCTATAATTCGAGTGGGCAACTCGATTTTTCTGGATTAGTGTTCCTACTATCTCTTTCTGCAAGACCGAGTAGAAGACAATTGGGAGTAAAATAGCTTAACGTTAGCAAAGGACTCGCTATAGACGGTTATAATCAGGCAATGACGAGAAAGATTCTGGTGGTGGCACTTCAGATAATCGTGGCAATGATTACGATTCCGGCAGTGGCGCTGGCTACCATGAGCTTCGAGAACCGCAATAATGATGGGCCTTCAATTGTTTTTCCCGGAGGTGAGCTAGTATCCAGAGAGCTGTATTCCGGTCCAGAACTCGGCTGGGACTTCACGAATGAAGTGTCCACTATTCACCTGCAGTTGGACAATCCGCTCAGCTCTAGGCTCATCTGGATCGAAGAGAGCGATGGCAAGGTCTATATCACCTCGACTATATGGGTCCTGGTTAGGTCGTCGTTGGAAACACTGGGCAGTTCAGGCCTACGAGGGTGATGGTCTTGCCGTTGTACGCATAAATGGCATACGCTATGAACGAAAGCTCGTTAGAGTTTTCTACAGCCCTCTACTTGACGGAGTCATCGATAAGAAAATAGCAAAGTATCGATCAAGAATAACAACAGAGGCGATTGAGTCGGGTGAGACTTGGGTGTTTGAGTTGGCGCCGCGAGAGGGAGTGTAAACTGATGAGGTACCCTTATTATATCGCTCTTCTAGTTTCGATTTCTCTCCTAGTATCTCTGGTAATTCTCTTCGTGCCCGGTCTTTCAGAATCAATAGAAAGCTGGATGCTTGGTTTTTTAGCTAGAAATGCCGCTGTCTAACGCCTAGCTAAGAATTTTTCAATTAAACGCGTTAGCTGCTCCTAAAACCTAAACGTAGAGCGAAACTTTACGCCTAGGTTTGAGGATGCCGTATTCAAGGTATTGTCCTGATTTCAGTCTTGAAGATTGTAATTCAGCACGACAAAAGCTGCTTGCCCCGCTAAGGGAACCTACTGTAGACGCGTCTTAATGCCAATCTCTTCAGAGATGCTGCCGGTCTGCTGCAGACTGATCCAGTAGAGCTTAGGCGAGAACGCGACTTGGGAATTTACGCTGCTTAGTCCAGTGGTGAAATCGCCTTGCGGAAGTTCAATACCGTTCCTATTCTAGCGCATAGACATCGAGAACTAGCGCGACTGATTCCATTTGAAACTGATGTTGATGTTGACGCGCTCGCCATTGGAAAAACCGCCAGTACAATAATTCACGCTGCAGGAATACTTTCGCTCCCCTGCAGTGTTAAAGCCACTGCGTTCCGCCAAAGTTTTTACTCCCTGGTTGAATAAATATTTCATTGCCGGTCTGCCGAAATAGGGCGAAGCGATTGCGTACTATTTCTTTGCATTCAAAACGGTTCAGCGTTAACCGGTCTCGTGATGTGGTTTCGAGTTGTAGGAGGCGGCAGCTAACACTTCAGTTTGTAGGCCGCAATCGATGACTTTGACGCGCTGCATGTTGATGCCAACGAACCAGTTTGAAACAGACCGCTATCGGCCATGCGCGCACCAACATAGAGCACGTGCGCTGTATAAAGCACATAAAGCTCTGTTAGCCTAAATTGCGGGGCATGATCAGCTGAACGGCTTTGGTGGAAGTTAGTAATGAGTTCTGCCTTGTGCACTACATCAGCGTCCAGCTTGCCGTCGAGAATCGATGCGGAGTTAATACGCGCTGCGCGAAGGCTCTTTCCTTCGACTTGCAGTTCTTCCACCGCGTCTTGGGCGAAAACAACGCCTCCACTGAAGCGTAGGATAAAGATGTTTGCGATAAAAAATAAAACATTCAAAAACGTGGCAAATCAGTAATCCCATACTGCTGGGAGACAAAAATCAGCAGCGGATTCTGGCAATCAGAGGTATTTAGATAAGAGTCCGGCACACAAAGTGTCAACTTGATTAGCGGGAGAACCGCTTGAATAAATCGTTCCAGGTTTGCTGTCTACTACTCTTTCCATTTCTGGTGAGGAGGCTAGTCAGGCAAAACAGTCTGGGCTAAGCTAGAACCGTTCGACACGAATCTTTACTAACAAAATAAGAATAAGGAGATTTTCATGAACAATTTTACTAAATCCCTTCTCGCTGCGCAGATTGCATTAGTTGGTGCATTTGCAGTTGCACAGGACGACGAAACTTACGCGACCTATATTACTGAGGAGCAGTGGCAGATGGTAAATGAGCTTCCCGGTGTAGATCGGCAGATCGTTAGCCGTGATATCGGCAAGTTAAACCTCTCGGTTGGCATCATTCATCGGGGAGCGGTGGCGCGGGCTACGGGCCAGTCTACACCGAATCCAGAGCGACCCTGTGGCGTCAGCAGCACTAATCGCAACAGTAGTGCGCGCGGGATTATGCACTATGACCAAACAGAAACGTATTACATTGCCTCTGGATCAGGCACGCTTGTCACCGGCGGCACTATCTTAAATGGCAATGAATCGGCGCCGGGCAGCAATGTTACTGATGTTTTAAATGGCCCTTCCTGCAGTGGCGTTATCGTCGGCGACTGGATAGCTAAGCACGTCAAAGAGGGTGACATCATCATTATTCCAGCCGGGACGCCCCATGGTTGGCTGGAAGTGCCGGTGCATGTTGATTATCTATCGGTGCGTCCAGACCCAGATCGAGTCCTTTCTGACAGCTATGTCAATCCAGCGCTGGGCGGTGATTTCAAGATAAAGACGGAATAATGGTATTGCAGGGGGTCTACTGGCCGCCATTTTCGTGCGCCCAGCTATCCTTTCAAAATACTGGACAAGTGCCAGTAGGAAAGATACATTCCTAGGGTTAAACAAGTTCTAACTACAATGATTCAGTGCCCAGCACGGGAGAGAAAAATGAAAAGAAATTCCCTAATTGCCCTGACGCTCACAGCAGCGCTTGCGTTTTTTGCCAGCTCAGCCAGCGTTTTCGCCCAAGATCTAGAATCGGTTATGCCATTTAAGGTTGGAACATTTGCCATCGATGGCATACCAACAGTTGGCCTAGTCGTGCAGAACGACGAGTTGATCGTCGATCTTGCCGCCGCTAACCGCGCGTTGGAGCTTATACCACGTTACGCCGCGCTAACTATACCCGGCGACTTGATCGGAATGATCTCACAATACGAATACGGCCTTAAGTATCGAGTTTATGAGATCGTAAACCATCTCGTGGCAGAGGATCTGTTGAATGGCGATATGCCAAACTATGTCCACCCTGTTAGTTCTGTGGACATCATGGCGCCGCTTCAATATCCGAGCAAACTCATGAATGCGGCTGTGAACTTCTACACTCACGCCTGCGAAGGCTGCAACGACGATGAGCGAGCAGCTCAGACTCTTAATCGCCAAGTGAACCGCGGCGTTCCCTATCTGTTCCTGAAGCCTACACGCGGCGCAATCATCGGAGACGGTGATGACATCCTCATGCCTTTCGGTCGTGACCGCATCGAGTGGGAAGTCGAGATGGCTATCGTGTTTGGCCGTTCAGGCAAGTACATCTCCGCAGACCGCGCCTACGATCATGTGTTTGGTTACATGGTAGCGATGGACATCTCTGATCGCGGTGGTCGTCCACCTGGTGGCTACGGCTCCGGTTCAGATTGGTTTGTTGGCAAAGGACACGATACGTTCGCGCCACATGGCCCTTGGATCGTGCCAAAAGAATTTTACGGCGATCCTATGGAACGCCTACATCAGACTCTGGTAATCGACGGCGTGACCGTCCAAGAAGCTCGAGCTGGCGACATGATTCACAACATTCCTGAGCTGATCGAGTATGCTTCCTCGCTGATCACGATCTTCCCAGGCGATGTTATGCAAAGTGGAACCTCTGGCGGAACGGGAGCGGGCCGAGTTGAGCGCGCGACGGGCTCCGGCTTTCTTATTGATGGAGAGACTATTGAGGCCAGCATTGAGGGCATCGGTACGCTACACCACACGGTCAGACTTGAGACAGGGATTCCCGGTGACTTGTCTGGTTCACAGTTGCCGCCGGTTAGCTCTTATAGAAACTAGTTAGTAGTAACTTAAGCGCTGTTTAGTGCTTAGAAGACAAAGAAGGGGCGGAATTCATTTGCAAAAATGAAGCCGCCTTTTTTTTTGGCAATAATTCTGTAGATTAAGAAAGCTTGACTACGATAAATGCTGTGTACAAGTAATTTTATAGATCAGGTGAAGCTAAATTGCGTATCCGTATTTGTAATGCCTTAGCCCTCGGTTCTAATTCCGCGATTCGCTCAAAATAGGGAAGTACGCCAGCTTTGGTAACAGGTATGGGTATTTCCTGTTCATGCTGAAGCGTTGTTGCTTCATTATTTTGTAGTAAGAGGCTGGCGCGGAATCCGCCGTAGTAGCTGGAAAGGCCTGTATCGATAACGAGCACGCGTCCTTCAAAGCGAGGAACAATGGTTCCCAAGCCTGGCGTGTGTCCTATAACAACTCGGTCAACATCGTAGGTCGCTAGCACTAGTTCAAGATGGGCTTTCTCTATTTCCTCATTATTTGTCGCGAGACCGCGGTACCACAGCGGGCCCGTTTCTTTCTCTGAGAGTCCGGGTTCTTCCCCTAAACCTCCATTCAACTCGAGGCGTATCTGCTCATTGATTTCGGTAATGCTCATGTCTAAGACTTCGGAGCTAATGCCTCCGTGCAGGAAGAGAGTTCGATTTATCTTGATGACTGTATTGTGCTGACGTACCCAGCTTCCAATTTTTCCCTCTGCACCCCATGCTGACCGATGTTCTAGCATGCCCAGTGGAATAGATTCTTCCCACTGTTGGCGAAACTCTCTATTGGCGACAAATTCAGGGTCAGCTAGTTTGCGTTTCTCAATGTCGCGGTCATAAAAATTGTCGCGCATTCGGCGTGAATTGCGTGTGCGAAATACGGCGTATTCGCCCGGATCCACATAGCGCAGATCGCCATAAATATTCATAGCCTCGTGGTTACCAATTAATACATGAACCTTGCCGCCATCACGCTCGGCCTGATTCTCCAATTTTTGCAGTAGCGCAATAGCTTTGTCCGTATCTGGTCCGCGATCTGGCACATCGCCTAGTTGCACCAGATGGGTTTCACCGGCAATCCAGTTCCCGCGCCGATTGACGATGTTCGATTCTTTAAGAAGTTTTAGAAAATTGTCATAGTCACCATGAATATCGCCTATCGCGACTATGCGCTCTACATCCTGCCAATGATCCTCTGCGGCAATTAGCGATTGTGAGGCAAAAAATAGCTGTAGAAATAGAAAGCCGGTCCAGACTAGGCTGGCAGTGGAGCGAGACGTCCTACGATTACTTTTGTACAGAAAGCTCATTCGATTAATGTGCCGCGGCAATCATCGATGATGTTTCGCTGAAAACGACGCTGGTTTTCAAGGACTTCATAGAAGTCTTCCATGTAGCGTACGCTTTTATCTGCGGTGCGAGTGCTGACATGGCGAGTGTCGGCAACCAACGCAATAGTATTATCGCGTTCGGCTGTTATGCGAGCCACGGCGGCGTTCATCTGTTCTGGCTCAAAGCAGAAGCCGCGATACGCGCGAGACTTATTGTTTCGAATGCCGAATGAAGGATTTGGGGGCGCTGCATAATTCGCATCAACAAACCCCGAAGAATCGAAGTCGTAGGGAATGGGGAAGTAACGCCCAGCCTCATCAACCAATAGCTTGGCATTGTGGCAGCACTCATCACCTTCGGGCGCCTGGATCATTGAAAAGTCGGTGTTTCCTATCTGATACATAAATAGACCCACCAGAGAAGATTGCATTGGGTCAAGGGCACTATAGGGAATGCTATTCAGCTCTACCTCTTCCATATCGAAACGATCCCTGAGGCGGCGCTGATGCTCTATGAAGAAGGCGAGATGAGTTCGGCTACTGCTAGTATCCTCGGAATCAACGTAAGTCGCGTTGACCAGTCGCGTGCCAAAATGAATGTCCGATAAGTTTTCGAACGCGTCATAAAGTTGTTGTTCTTTCGCCAGGTAATCTCTATACCTATCTTGGCTACGGCATTGAACCACAAGTTTCAACCGGTTCTGTTCAGCAAATATTGTGTCTGGCGTCTGGCCGCGTTTAAGGTCTACCCATAACTGGGAGTAGTGGCAATTGCTTTTCTGTAATCGCCAGTTGCCACGAACTTCGAGTCCAACGTCTAAGCTCACTTCTAGACCATCTGCATCTAGATAGCGCATGATGCCGTCGTATTTCGCCTCCTTGTCACGCTCTCGATCAATCTGCGCGAAGGGTGCCTCAAAGGTAATGTTCAGTGGAGTATCAGAATCAAAGAGAGGGTCAGGTTCTGCAGGCTGTGCATTCGCCAAGAAAATCCAGGAAATAGCGAGAAACAGGACAATGCATCGATTTACTCTGCTCATTTTATATCAATCTCCTTGTGCGATCATTATTGCCTCAAAATGAAGAATTTTGACGGTAAGCTATTGATTTTATGCAAGTACTTGACTTGATACTCATTGAGTGTACCCCCAGCTGCAATGTACCGCAACCTCAGTCATATTGCTGTTGATTTACTTTAGAGCCTCACTTCATTAGCATGTGCCAAGAACCTCACATCAGATTGATAATAAGAATAACGCATCTATGCAAAAATACCTCGCTACAATCAACCATAGAACCGGCTACGTCTTACTTCTCTGTTTGAGCATCACTTACGTTTGCCTGCTCTATGATTTTCGTTTCAATCTTAATATGACCCTCTTCAGCATTGCTGTGGTTTTTCCATTAGTGTTTACAATGCGAGAATCATTTAAGCGCCGTGACAGAATTATCAATTTATTGAGTGTTTTTAAATCGTCTATCAACGCGGTTTACTATTGCTTTGCCAACAACGCAAAGTTGTCGGATGAAAAAAAAGAATATGTCGGTAAAAAATTACAAATAATATCTGAGCTCTTCTTCGATGCCCTTATCAAGGATGACTATGATTCCCGTTTGGTACGGAATAAATTGGATGAGGTATTTGCTTTCCTCAGAGAAAATTCCGATTCTATATCTAATGGAACAGGGTTAAAGATAATTCGATTTCTAAAAGATGTTCATGAAAGCGTAGAAAATACAGTAGGACTGAAAATGCATGGCACGCCCGTTAGCCTTAGGGCTTACTGTCTCGTTTTTATCTATGTCTTCCCTTTTCTCTTTATACCAACCTTGGTAAATGATCTTGGCGACAATAGGCCTTATGTGATTTACGCATTGAGTTTAGTGCACGGATTCATATTGATTTCTCTTTATAACGTACAAAGCGCTTTGGAGAATCCTTTCGACCAGATAGGTCTGGACGATATTAAGCTAGAAGAGTTTCACTTTACGCAGAGTAAGTCGCTAGAGAAAATTTCATAGGGAGTTGGCCTTCCTCTACAGGGAGGCTCATTATTCTAGTGCTGGCCTATTCTATCGCTATCGTCATCAGCACCTAGAACCTTCACTAGATTTCCTAGGTGCTAAGTGTCTGAAAAGGGTGTCAATCAAAGCATGGACGCCACCTTCAACTTTACCGATTTACTGCATATTCGTGTGGGGTATTACCGCACAGTAATTGTGTAGTCCTGGTATTTCGAATTGATTGGTAATTTCTTATTTTTTACTCATGTTGTAACCAATGGTCAACTGGCTCTGGAAAAAATTCATTCGGTTTTTTCTTGGCGTAAAAAACAGTTTTTTCCTTTAATTTCAAGGTTTATTTTTAGAAAAACATCTGTCGACTAGTCGTTAATAGTGCACATTTTAGTGCGAAAGCCAACGACTACATCTTACTCGCAATTAAATCTATCTAGCCTCTTTGTGGCTTTCTTAATTTGTTTGAATACAGACCCAGGTTAGAGGAATTATTGTACTTAAAAAATTAAATTTATTGGTCATTAAAAAAATTTTACTAAGAGAGGTGGTGAGATAACGAAATCCATAATAGTTGATGATAATTTTAGGCGATCAGCATTATTAGAATGAACCATGCCCTTCAAGAATAAAAAACTTATTTTTTTCTCAGATTGAGCTGTAATTGTTGCCGACCTCGTTATAAATTTTCTATTGAGTCAATGCAGCACAATGGCTTTAAGCTAGTGCGGTAAAAAGGATAATTTTTTAGTGAGGTGGAAGAGCTATATAACTGGGTAATACTATCTTTAGCCATTGTTTTTTCTGTTCCAAAAAGAAGCACAGAAATCGACGCGCAAATCGAAATCCAGTTCGATGGACTAAGTAATTCTTATTTCTACAAAAAATGTAAAGACAGTGGTAGTCTGTAATAAATTTATTTCTTATTTCCCCAACTTAGTATCTTCTCGAAGATAGTTTTGTCGGGGTTGAGGTATTTGAAAATGGTAATGTTAGATTTCTCACCAAAAGCAAACTATTTTTGCCAGAACTTAGTTTTGCGTTCAATTTTTGCGCTCACACTGCTTATTTCCTTTACGTTTTCAAATGCACAAAATTTTCCCCCGGTAGAAGAAGTTGTGGAAAATTCAAGTTCAATGGAAGGGTATTTTAATCTCTATTGGGACGAATTCGCGGGCAAGATGTATTGGGAGATAGATAAGCTCGATACTGAGTTTCTATATCAAATATCGATGGGCTCTGGTTTGGGTTCAAATCCGGTCGGTATCGACAGAGGGCAATTGCGTGGGACCTATGTTTTATCAGCGAAGCGAGTTGGGCCTAGAGTGTTGCTGGTGCAGCCGAATTACAAATACCGCGCTTCGAGCGACAATGTCTTGGAAAGACAGTCAGTAGAAGATGCCTTTGCGCCTTCTGTGCACTGGGGCTTCGATATTGTAGCAACAAGTGGTAGTAGCGTATTGGTAGATGCGACCGATTTCTTTTTGCGTGATGCACGAAACGTGACGGGAGCCATCGCCAATCGTAATCAGGGAAATTTTACTCTGGACAAAAGCCGTAGCGCATTCTATCTGCTGAACACCAAGGCTTTTCCAGAAAACGTAGAAGTTGAATCGATGCTTACCTTTACCAGTAGTAATCCAGGAAATCTCGTGAATAGCGTTGCTGCTACTGGCGGTTCAATCACTCTGCGCCAGCATCATTCATTGGTTAAGCTGCCTGATAACAACTTCAATGTCCGGATTTCGGATCCAAGAATTGGCACTAATGGACCCACTATTCAAGATTACAGCACGGCTATCGGTGAAGACTTGCAGCTTCGCTTGGTCGGCAAGCATAGATTGGAGAAAAAGGACCCCAGTGCAGCCCGTTCGGAAGCTATTGAACCTATCGTCTACTATGTCGACTCAGGCACGCCAGAGCCGATAAAGAGTGCATTAATTGAAGGAACGAGTTGGTGGAACCAGGCCTATGAGGCGGCCGGTTTCATCAATGCTTTTCAGGTCAGGGAATTGCCAGCAGGAGCTGACGGACAGGATGTTCGCTATAACATGATTCATTGGACCCACAGGCGAACTCGAGGCTATTCCTATGGTGGTTCGGTTATGGATCCGCGCACTGGAGAGATTATAAAGGGCAATGTAAATCTTGGCAGCTTGCGGCTGAGGCAGGACTATCTCCATGGGCAGGGTCTTATTCCCGGCTTTGACTATTTGGAAGCGATAACAGATAACAATTCAGCCTCAGTAAATATGGCGCTAGATAGGGTGCGTCAACTTGCAGCACACGAAGTAGGTCACACCTTAGGTTTTCCCCACAACTATTTAAGCAGCTCCTACGACCGAGAAAGTGTTATGGACTATCCGGCACCTCTTGTCGAAATTACTGCCGATGGGAAGATAGATCTATCGAATGCTTACGTACAAAGAATTGGCGAATACGACAAGTTAGCTATTCGGTATGCCTATGAGCAATTTCCCCCAGGCGCCGATGAGGCTGAAGAGCTGGGGAAAATAGTTCAGGAAAGTCTGGATCGCGGACTGTTATTCATGGCACATAACAATAATAATTTTGTTGGAGCTGGACACCAGTTTGCTGGTGTTTGGGACAATGGATCAAATCTAGTTGATCATTTAAAACATGAGATTGAGGTGCGTCGAATAGGTTTGGAGAATTTCGGCCCTGCCTTAATTCGCAATGGCGAGCCGCTTTCTACACTTGAATATGTGCTTTTACCTCTCTACATGCACCATCGATTTCAGTTGAATTCGGCAGCGCAAAGCATAGGTGGCGCAGACTACAAATATACTGTGAGGGGCGACGGTCAAACTCCTTTCGCCATTATCGATGGCGAAGAACAAAGAGACGCATTGGAGGCGGTGCTCTCAACTTTGTCGGTAGACTTTCTGACATTGCCGCGAAATATTCTGGATTTAATTCCACCTCCTGCATATCGCTATACGCAGGGCGAGCCATTTCTCGGCCGTACAGGTTTGCTCTTCGATACGCTTGGCGCTGCTGAGGGTTCGGCAAGTTTGTCTGTTAAGCAGTTGCTGCATCCAGCACGCATGGCAAGATTGGTTGCGTACGGTAGCTTGGGTGACTACCCTGACCTCGAGGAAGTGATAGATCGGTTGTTAGAAGTCACATGGGACGCAGATTCGCCCGATGATGATTATAAAATGCAGCTCTTGCACGTGGTACAGCGAGTCACTGTAGATGAAATGATGGTGCAAGCGAGCAGTGCGGATAGCTCCGGTGCAGTTAAAGCTGTACTTTACGATCGTCTAGATAAATTGGCCAATCAAATTGAGAGACGTAGAAATGCGAGCGCACATCAGACTGCCGCCGCCGCCGATGTTCGCCGCTGGCAGCATCGGCCTGAGAATTCTGTTCCAGCGCCTGCCTTACGATTGCCTCCCGGTGATCCGATTTAGAGCTAGTGATTGCTATAAGGCCAGAAGGACGCGTTGAATCCATGCGTATATTTCTAGTTAGATGCAACAGTTCAGGGGATAGCACATGCTTAGAAAGTCGAAATTGAACTCAGAACGAAGTAGGAAATTTCTATCGCTCTGCTTCGCAAACCTGATTTGGTCATTGTTACTTTGAATGCGTGAGCTGCCGTTGCTGAATTCACTGCAGTGCATACTGACACCTTCTCCGATCCGCTTGGTCAATCGAATGTCTGCAGAGGCTATGATAACGATGGAGACCTGAGTCTTGCCATAGTTTTCCTTAATGGACCCTTGCGGCTCTATGAAAACTGTGGAGCCGACGGCTTTGTCGATTCGGATACTATTGTTTGCAGAAAAATCGCCGATTTCACAGTGCAGCCGTCGTTTACCCTGCGTGTAAACGGATCATCAGGACAATTTACCGGCTTCTTCGAAGAGTACAGCTACCTCGCTATCTTCAATCTACATCGAGTAGCGCCAAGAGCGATATCCAAAGCCAAGGTTTTCCTTTTTCACTAGCATGTCCATCTGGCAGCATTTTCACGTTTTTCACGTTCAACTGTGTCGCCCATTGAAACATCGAGAATGCATCGTTGACGCTAACGCAGTAAATTTCATCTACACCCAGTTCTTTCAACTCACGATAGTGCTTCTCATAGTCGGTAAGGTGAGTGCTACTGCACGCCGGCGTGAATGCACCTAGCGGGGCAACTACTATTACGCGTTTTCCCCTGAAAATCTCGGGGCTCATAACGCCCTTCCAGGCAAATGAATTCTCGCGTTCCACGGATTCATCGCGAATCCAAGTCTTAAATGTTACTTCTGAAATATGGGTCACTTGCTTGCTGCTTGCTGTTCTATCTTGTCCTCTTCGTACGTTAAGTAGATTTGATGAAGCAAATAGTTGCGGGATTTATTCATTGGTAAAAAATCTGTTTCGGTTACTATCATTGGTAAAACGACTATTTCACGGTGTAGGCAGGGGATGTAAGGCCTTTTTTAAGAGGGAGGCGCAATAGCACGAATTAGAGCATTTCTAGAATCGAGACTAACTCCTCCATAGTAGCGGGCAGACTCGGTTCCAGTAGTTCCGACTTCGCCAGTGTGTAGCGCGTCTGAATATTCTCCAGCGTTTTTGCATTGCGCGTTGTGCGGTAAGTTTGGATATACATTCCAATCTCTACTGCGAATGTACTGCGACGAACAACGACAGTCTGCTTTTGTGCGCCAAGTGCGCTGCGCACAACGATTATTGCTGCATCCTGCAGTGCCTCATCCTGTCTTAGGCGTTCTACTAAGGATGATTGCGCGGATAAAAAGTGAGGCGTCGAAAGAATAAACAGCAAAGATAGTAGAATTTTCGAAGGTGCATTAGGCATAACCAAAGATTACTCCGAACTAATCAGAGACTCTACATAAAATAGTTCGAGAGAATTCAGCAAATTAGTAGCCTCATCGCAGACATGTTCAAAGGCACGTTCTTCGAAAGGATTTTGAGGCTGGGTTCTTTCTTCGGTGACCGGTTGAGCGCGTGCGATTCAATCCACTGCGTAGACGCAAGCAGCATCGCTAGCCTATTGATCGAGGTCAAGGCACGCTTTTGTGCTTGCCTAGCCTGCAAAATATTCTAACTCTTCTTACGTCAACTGTCAGTTAGAACAAGATGACTAGCGCTCCAAGCTTGCGCAAGAAGTCTTAATCTACCCTTGGATATCCTGTATCGCCTTGGCAATAGCAGTGCTCTATGGGTCGCTCCCATCCAATGCTCTCTAGCCTGATCAGCTTCTTTTATAGACGAAACTGCCGTTGAGCCCAGCAGTGTGAAGCCTAGGAGCTGAAAACAGCGCTATCGATAGCTAGGCCGAACCAAGAGTCAGTAGCTAATCTCGATATTGCCTAGTTTATGGAATATATTGCCCAAATTTGGATGCCGCGCCTCGGTAGAATAGCTTTAGAAGTAGCCTGGTTTAACTGCCCCTAAACCGGCCCCGCTCTCTTTCCGATGGGAAACAGAGCGTTAGGCAAGCTTTCAAGAGGGACTACTTAGAGAAAATACAACTGTGCAGTATTGCTGTGAACCTAAAACTGCCATTCATTCATTAGCAGGCACTGGACCTTTAGATTGAGAAGGCTCTTTGCTCACTAAAAGGAATTCACGAACCGAAAAATAGAGACCTACAATCAATAGACTGAAAACTAGCATAGCGATATAAAACAGCGTCATAGGACTCATGATTTCCGTCCCACTAGCGCCATAAGTTTGAAGTAGATTCCAAAGCACAATATTGAAGGCACCCACACCGCAGTGAAAAGTCCTTCCTCATGCTGTCCTGAGAACCAAAGAAAACCAGATACGGCAAATGATACTGCCACTGCCATTAATATAAAAAAGTCTGACTGTTTGAACATATTCTTTCCTCGATTATTCGTCAAAAAAACCAATAGCTGCTAGCAAGCAGCCTACAACAGCCAGGCCAGCGAGAGTTCTTACTCCGCTATGCCCCAAAACTGCGAATGATTCCAGCTCAAAAATATTGAGAACTACGCTCCCTGCAAGAAAAGTCGAGAGAATAAGTAACCCGAAACCAGAATATACACTGGCTTTTTTTGCCGGACTTAGATTTCCAGTGTGAAAAAATTTAATCATGTTTTGCTCTCTTGCTTAAACAAAATTAACGTCTGCTTTGACATTTTGGATCTATCCCATAAGAAATAAAAAATAGCGGTGATTGAGTGAAACACCAAAAAGATAAGATGTTGAAGGTGATCAAACATTTAAAAACTAGGAAGATCGCAGGACGAAGTTAGTGCCACTTGCGGATAAACAGAGATCAATCAGGAAATTTCTCTGTTTAGCAGGACAGTTATTTCTTCTTCGATAATATCTTTATCCTGCAACTCATCATATAGCTCATGTGGAATGTTGTTGATTGCGAGTCCCAAAATTGCTCCCAGCACAGTTCCGCGGTGCACGTTATCACCACCGAGGTTAGCATTCGCGAGTAGGCCGGCCTTTGGTTTTTCTGCATATTTGTAAGCCAGATAAAGTACGCTGGGCCAAGAGTCACTTATATAGCAGGCGGAAGAGAACAGGCGCCCTACAACGTCATTGTCGGAATGTACTTTGCTTAGTAACTCGGGCATAGCCATTCCGATGCTACGCTTTGCCCAGATAGCTATGATATCTCGAGCGGAATTCGCTTCAAGTCGAAATAATAGTGCATCTAATAGTCCGACATAGTCACTGCAAACTTTTGCTAAATATTCGTCTGGGTGAGTAAGTTTCAAATGTTTGTGACAGATGGTTTGGACGATTTCAAGTGACGTGCCACGTAACAGTTCAGATATTACAATTGGAGCGATTGTTACTAGACCTCCGATAGAAGCCGTATCATGTGTCACTGCGCCGCATTTGTTACGATTTTTACCAGCAGACAAGTTCGCAAAAAATCCTCGGTGATAGGATTCGGCGTATGTATCTGGATGCAATGCCGGGTCGGCTGTCATTAGCTTAATGTAGGCATCAAGAAATAGCTCCTCATTGTAGTGCCCGCCATTAGCAGCGAGAGCTCGTATCGTAGCTCTAGCGCAATGTGCATTAAGCGTATTTTCTCCAGCGCGCATACCTTGATGATAATGTTGATTTGATTGATTCCAGAACTGTCGCTTACCCTTGAGTATTACGTCTCCCACAATTTCGACCTGAAAATTTTTGGAATGACGTGCATTGCGCCCGCCTTGCTTGGTGGAATGAAGTGACATGATCGATGAAGGGTGGTGCTTAGGAGCTGCTTCAAGCTTGGTGATTCCGCCGGAGAACTGCTTATAAATATCCATTAGATTGTAATACCAGTGCACAGGCATTGCTAGAGAGTCTCCTATAAACATGGATTGCAATGAAGCTACTGCGCGCTGTTGAGTGCTTGATAAATTGTTCATGCTATTTCCTAATTAATTCTAGCAATTGCTTTTGGCATGTAATGGTGAAAGTGGTACGTCCTGTAACCAATTATGGATTGCCATAGCTGAATCTTTGGCATGCTGTTAGGGTTAAGCTCTTCGCACCAACGGAATATGTGATCTGGGCTATTGGTTCGTGCTCATAAGTCAAAATAGTAGAGTTCTCGTAGAATGGCTTCATCAAAACTCAGTACGGCTCAATTGCAGGGAAACCTGCGCCGCTTTATTATTTTTCGCCTGTTCTACTCCGCGCGCTTCTATTATCCGGTGTTTACCGTGTTGTTCTTGGACTATGGGCTGACTCTAGAACAGTTCGCTATTCTTAATATTGTATGGGCGCTGACTATTGTCCTGGCGGAGGTACCCTCTGGAGCTTTGGCAGATATTGTCGGGCGCAAGCGCTTGGTGGTTTTTGCAGCGATCATGATGGTGGTCGAGATGGCTTTGATCGCCTTTGCGCCGATTGGTGCATCGCCTTTTCTATTCCCCCTTTTTCTTGCGAACAGAATTTGTTCCGGTTTGTCTGAAGCAGCTGCAAGTGGGGCTGATGAGGCATTAGCCTATGATTCGCTAAAGGCTCTGGGGCGCGAAGATGACTGGTCGAAGATTTTACAACGCACGACTCAAGTTGTTTCCTTCGGGTTTTTCATGACAATGATTCTTGGGGCATTCGCCTATGATCCGAACACGGTGAATGGCTTGCTTTCGGCCATAGATTCACAATGGCAGCTGTCCAACAATCTCGTTATCCGTCTGCCGGTGATATTAACGCTGATGACCTCGTTTATTGTGCTCGGCACCGCTTTAGGGTTTCATGATATTGATATTGATATTGATATTGATATTGGCGAAGGTGAATCCTCTGACTCACTGCAACTAACAGGGAATTCTCTTTTAGACCCTTTTCGTAAAATAGTAGTTGCCGCGAAATGGACTATCAACCACCGATTTGTGTTGTTTGTCATATTGGCGGCGCTGGCCTTGGACAGCGTGGGTAGACAATTTGTGGTGCTTGCCAGTGAATACTACCGCGTTATCGATATACCGGTGAGTTGGTTCGGATTTATCGGGGCAGGCATGTCTTTAGTGGGAATGGTGAATGCCATATTGTCGCGCTATCTAGTTACAAACCATTCGCCACTATTTAATTTTTTAACACTCTCTTTTCTTTTAATGACAGGGTTGATTGGGCTTGGTTTAGCTATTCCTTACTACGGTGTAATTTTCGCTGTGGGCGCGTTCGCGATGATGGGGATGGTGCAGTTTCAGTCTAGTTACTACATCAATAAGGAAGTTGATTCAGTGCATAGGGCGACGGTTCTCAGCTTTAAGGGGCTAGCCTTAAATTTGGGGCTCGGATTTGCGAGTCTTCTATACACCGCTTATGTGTCGCTATTGCGAGCGCAACAAGAAGGCACAGTGCCGGAGGCGGCCTTTCGTGATGCCATATTCTTGGATGCTCTGCGCGGTTTTCCTATCTACTTTTTTGCACTCTTCCTACTCGTCTTGCTGCTAGGCCGAGCATTGATAAAACCTCTAAGCGCAGTTCTCTCCAGGCGTTAAAACTCAGATGAAAATAAATAAGGTGCTTGGCAGGTCTAGGCTGCCAGTTATGGCGTATTACAGAAAATTCTTATTGAAACAGGTGCAAAGTGCAAGCCCTATCCGGAAAGCATGCAATATCGCATGAAGTTCTACTAACAACCCGCCCAATATCCCTCGACGGTAACGATGTCGAAGCTAAACGGCAGCAGCTGTTAGCTTATTTCGTCTCTACTTGGGAGCAGTATGAGGCTCTATTCTCTGCTCTTAAGGATGAGGCCTTGTACACCTCAGCGGAGTCTTTGCGGCACCCTCTGATCTTCTATTTTGGGCATACGGCTACGTTCTATGTGAATAAGATGATTTTGGCTCAATTTACTGAAGCGCGTGTAGATCCTGAGTTGGAGGCCATGTTCGCCATCGGTGTCGATGAGATGTCTTGGGATGATTTGGACTGCGCTCACTATGACTGGCCGACAAGAGAGCTTGTTAAAGAATACCGAGACAAGGTCAAGGCCCGAATCTGTGCCTTCATCAAATCCATGCAGATCACGCTGCCTATCACTCAGCAATGCCCAGCATGGTTAGTTTTGATGGGCATTGAGCATGAGCGGATTCACCTTGAAACCTCGTCGGTTATTGCGCGTATGTTGCCGCTGGATCTTATCGATGCAAGACAAGCCGAATCGTGGCCAGTTTGCACCAAGGCAGGTATAGCCCCGTCTGTGCAATGGTTGCCGATACCTGCGACTGCAGTAAAGCTCGGCAAAAGCGACAGCGATCGTAGCTATGGTTGGGATAACGAGTACGGTTTCGATGAGCAGAAGGTAGAGCAATTTAAGGTCGCTACGACCTTGGTGAGTAATCAGGACTTCCTCAAATTTGTGCAGGCATGGGGCTATAAGAAAGCTCGCTATTGGACAGCAGAAGGAAGGCAGTGGTTAGCCTTCACCAAATCACGGCATCCAAAATTCTGGCGAACTACGCTGAACGGGGAATACCTGCAGAGGAATCTATTCTCGGAAATGCCTTTGCCAATGGATTGGCCCGTCGAGGTGAATTATCTGGAGGCGAAAGCCTACTGTAATTGGATGGCCGAGCGCATTGGTGAGCCAGTAAGAATGCCAGTGGAGGCTGAATGGTCTGCGCTGCGTCAGTCAGAATTAGGGGAGGATTCCGGCTCGGGCAATATTAATTTAGAGCAGTATGCCTCGTCCTGCCCGGTGACGGATAATCGGCATGGAAGGCTCTATGATGTCACTGGCAATGTCTGGCAATGGACAGAATCACCTATCGATGGCTATCCAGGCTTTACTGTGCACCCTTGGTATGACGATTTCTCGACGCCGACTTTTGATGGCAAGCACAATTTGATTAAGGGTGGGTCTTGGATATCTACAGGAAACGAAACCCTTGCTTCATCGCGTTACGCATTTCGCAGACACTTTTTTCAACACGCAGGATTTAGAATGGTTATATCTGAGCAAGCGCCCAAAACACAGACACAAGATAATGTTTATGAAACAGATGAATTGATTGCGCAGTACTGTGAGTTCCACTACGGCAATGAATATTTCTCTGTGCAAAATTTCCCGGTTGCGTGTGTGCAGGCGCTTATGGCTCATGTGCAAGCGAACAGTATCGCTACAGATCGGGCTCTCGATTTGGGTTGTGCGGTAGGACGGTCCTCATTTGAATTGGCGAAGAATTTTCAGCATGTGGATGCGTTAGATTTTTCTGCGCGTTTCGTCCAGCAGGGAGCAAAATTGCAGGCACATAATCGGCTGCGCTATACGCTTCCAGTCGAGGGCGATATCGTCGAGTACCGAGAAGTTTTGCTGGATAAATTGGGCTATGACGATGTAAAAGACCGTATTGATTTCTTGCAAGGTGACGCTTGCAACCTGAAGCCGCAGTTCACTGACTACAATGTGGTTTTCGCCGGCAATCTAATTGACCGGCTCTACGAGCCTGCGATCTTCCTGAACGACATACAAGCTCGCCTCTTATCTGGCGGCTTGTTGGTCTTGACTTCACCTTATACCTGGCTTGAAGAATATACCGATAAGTCCAATTGGCTAGGGG